>JFJP01037412.1_pt1 | contig 43585 bp, 27 predicted proteins | sample 431651 | NCBI WGS metagenome assembly JFJP01 (sample SAMN02602958, study PRJNA72255) | Microbial mat metagenome, whole genome shotgun sequencing project. | biome: fresh water; feature: sink hole; material: water; isolation source: purple microbial (photo- and chemosynthetic) mats found in...
TTTATGAATCTTACTGAGATTCCCTTGAGCCATTCTTCCATCTTCATAAAAAGGGGATAAAAAACAATAACGATTATTGCCATTGCGACAAAAGTGAAAGTTATTGGCTTTACATGGTTCTTATATGTAATCATATAATCGCTGAGAGCAGTTGTAAGCAGATTAGCGGTAAGGATTGTTAATGTTGTAACAACAAAACGGAAGAAAAAGCGATACATAGTCAGTATTAATATTTCAAAAAGAGTTGTTGTTATTTTTACCGCAAAGGACGCAGAGTAATTGCGCAGAGAACCGCTGCGTTTTAAAATTTAACTTTGCGGTCCTCTGCGTTTTATCTCTGCGTCCCGATAGCTATCGGGACTCTGCGTTAAAAAATGGGCCTTAATTTATACTAATGTTCTTTTTAGCGAGCCGGTTTGTTTTGCGACGCTGTCTTCTTATGTTTCTTTCATAGATAATAAGATACATAACAGGAATCAATACCAGTGTAAGGAACGTTGCAAAGCTTAATCCGAAAATGATTGTCCACGATAATGGTCCGAAGAACATTACGCTATCACCTCCGATGTGAATCTGCGGATTGAACTCAGAAAGCAGGGTTGCAAAGTTGATGTTAAGACCAATTGCCAGAGGAATAAGGCCCAGTATTGTAGCAGTAGCGGTAAGAATTACAGGTGTTATACGTGTCTTACCGGCTTCAATAATTGCCTGCCGTGTTTTCATACCCTGACGTTTAAGCACATCTGTAAACTCAACAAGCAATATTCCGTTCCTCACAACAATTCCTGCAAGAGCCACGATACCCATACCTGTCATGATTATTGATATTGTCATTCCGAATATCATGTAACCAAGGAGTACTCCAATTAAACTGAATACAACTTCAGATACAATTATCAACGCTTTTGACATTGAATTGAACTGGGTTATAAGGATAAACATGATCAGGAACAGGGCAAGTATCATCGCTTTTGAAAGAAACATCATCGATTCCATCTGGTCTTCCTGCTCTCCTGTCTGCCGTATATCAATATCAGAAGATTTTGAGAATTGCGGTAAAGCTTTTTTAATCTGCGCATTAATAATATTGGCATTAAATCCATCCAGAACGTTTGATGAGAGAGTGATAACCCTTTTCATATTCAGCCTGTTGATCTGACCGTAGCTGTTGACATAATCGATCTGTGCAACAACCGAGAGAGGTATCTGACGCAAAATACCTGAGTTCATATCGCGGTAAGTGATTGTGAGATTAAGCAACTGCTCAATATCCTTACGCTGATTCTCTTCAAATCTGAGCATAATAGGATACTGCTCCTCCCCTTCCCTGTATTTTGAGATCTCTTTTCCTAGCTGACCTGTACGTATTGCATCGCCAACCACAGCTGCACTTATTCCTTCGAAATTAGCACGTTCGCGATCGAGCCTGATAATAATTTCAGGTTTAGTGTCTGCAAAGTCGGTTTTAAGCTCTTCGATACCGCCAATCTGAAGCGAGTCGAGGAATCTTTTAAAACGGTCTGCAGTAAGAGCAAGAGAGTACAAATCTTCGCCTGCAATTTCAATATTCACAGGTTTTCCGGTAGGTGGTCCCATTTCTATCTGGTCAACAACTATTTCAGCTCCCGGAATATCTTTAAGGGCTTCTCGCATTTCACTCATATAGGCCGAGGTACTTTGTCCATGCCTGTCCTTATATTCAACAAAGTTAACTGCAATTTTAGCCAGATTTGACGATTTGGAGGAATTATCGAAATTGTTATCAGATGCAAGAAATGCAACATTAGTGACAACAGATTCCACAATCGGGTTGTTTTCACCAAGGACTTTCATTATCCTTTTTTCAGCAATTCGCGATACTGAATCAGTTACATAGATACCTGTACCAACAGGCATCTTGATAAATGTATTAACCGTATTCGGTTCGCCACCGGGGAAGAAGACTACCTTAGGCTTTACAATATTGTTCAGAACCATAGTAAAGACGAACAAACCGACCATTCCCCAGAGTAGGTATGCGGGGCGTTTCCCGTAGAGTACCCACTTAAGAAGGTTTTCATATTTTCTCATCATAGCTGGCAATGCATTAGACTGAAATCTTCTAAGCACTTTGAAGCCATATAAATTATGAAGGAAAAATGATAATGCAATAAATGAAATCAGATTGGCCACACCAAATAACTGTAACAGATAGAATGGAAGAGCGACAGCAATCATTATTCCGGCTATCTTATAGACTTTTTTCAAAGGCATCGGACGATCCTCTTCATCATGTTTCATGAAGTCAACTGCAAATACCGGGTTGAATATATATGCTACAATTAATGAAGCGAAAAGAGTGATAATCAATGTTATCGGAATAAACATCATGAAATTTCCGACTACTCCCGGCCAGAAAGCAAGCGGGAAGAACGGGGCGAGTGTTGTAAGCGTCCCCGAAAGAATTGGCAGAAAGACTTCTCCTGCTGCGAACTTTGCAGAATGGGCAATGTCCATTCTTGTTTTCTGATGGATCCGGTGGGTATTTTCAATAACTACGATTGCATCATCGACCACAATTCCAAGTGCAAAGATAAATGAGAACATTACAAGCATGTTCATTGTAAATCCGATCCAGGGGAGGAAGATATATGCAATAGCCATTGAAAGCGGTACCGAGAAAGCAACAAATATTGCATTTACAAGACCCATGAAGAACATAAGAACAATTGTAACCAGAAGGAACCCTATTATTATGGTGTTGTTAAGCTCCTTAAGAGTGTTTCTGGTAAGCTTCGACTGATCGCCTGTTACATCAATTATAAGATTTGAAGGAAGTTTATTCTTCTGCATGTCTTTTACAATGACATCAATCTTATCAGCTGCATCGATAAGGTTCTGGCCACTCTTTTTTATTACGTTCAGAGTGACAACATTTTTACCGTTATAACGGGCAAAATTTTCTGCCTCTTTAAATCCGTCGCGAACAATTGCTATATCTTTGAGTTTTACCTGTGCGCCGCTTGAAGTGTTAATAACAATATCTTTAATCTGCTCTATATTTGTAACCTCGCCAACAACCCTTACCGAACGGCTCATGCCCTGCAGGTCAATATTACCTCCCGATACTGTCATGTTATTGAAACTCATAGCCTGCTCAACATCTCTGAAGGTAAGACTGGCAGCTTTCATCTTGTACATATCGATCTCCACCTGAATCTCTCTGTCGAGAGCGCCCCCGATTTCGACACGGGTAATCTCCTTCAGACCTTCGATGCGATCCTGTAACTGATCGGCATACTTTTTCAAACGGTCGAGTGGTATATCGCCTGAAAGGTTAATATACTGAATGGGAATTTCAGAAAGATCTATTTCCATCACAGACGGCTCTATGAATGACGGATCGGTTGGCAGGTCTCTCTTAGTCTTATCAACAGCATCATTAACCTTTTGCTTTGCGTCCTTTATTTCAATACCTGTATTGAACTCAACAATAATTGCAGAGAAATCCTGCACAGAGCGTGATGTTATCTTCTTTACCCCGGCTATCGACTTAATATTTTTCTCCAGGGGTCTGGTTACAAGGTTCTCCATATCAACAGGAGATGTTCCCGGATAAATTGTGTTAACATTTATCATCGGGATAACTATTTCCGGGATCTGCTCTTTAGGAATGGTATTATAGTTAATTATACCAAACACAGATATAATGAATACCAGCACATATACACTGATCTTATTGTCAATAGCCCAGCTGGTGGCAAAAAATTCTTTATTCAGTTTTTCCATGAAAAATATTTTTATTTTCTCTGATCAATTAAAAACCGGAAGTATAATTAAAACCTGATATATTCACCGTCTATAAGCTCCTGGTAACCTATTGAAATTACCCTGTCGCCAGAGTTCAATCCTTTCACGATCTCTGCTACTCCGTTATAACTGTTACCTATTTCAACAGGCTGTTTAAATGCACCATTATACTTATCCTTTGGACGAACAACATAAACATAACTTCCAACATTATCAGTCTGGATTACATTCATTGGAACAAGTATTGAATTATCTGAATGATAATCATTTACCTGGATTATTGCTATCATATTGGCTTTCATATCCTGAATACCTTCTGTAATATTTGTTTCAATCAGAAAAGTACGGTTTACCGGATTTATATATTTACTTACAAAATCAACTTTGGTTTCAACTGTTTTGTTAATATCCGGAAACAGAACAATAAGTTTGTCACCAACCTGTACCTTTGAAGAATAAGCTTCAGATACTTCTGCAGTCACCTTCAGGTTTTTGAAGGCAACAACTCTGTATGCGGCCAGGCGGGGATCGGGTGTAACCACCCCTCCTACTTTAATATTACACTCTTCAATTGTTCCATCTATCGGTGATTTGATTTTAAACTTTTCGATCTGCTGTCTGAGTGATGAGATCTGGCGGTCGAGTGATTCTTTAGATGTTTTAGACTGGAGATACTGCACTTCGCTTCCTATCTTCTGATCCCACAGGCGTTTCTGTTTTTCAAACATGTCAGCTGCAAACTCATACTGACTTTCAAGTCCTTCAAGCTGGCTACGGTACTGTTTGTCATCAATCTGTGCCAGAACCTGGCCTTTCTTAACTTTCTGACCCACATCTGCATATTTTGCAGATACAGTACCCATAGCCTCCGCAAAAACTGCTGCATTCTGGTCACCATCGAGCTTACCCTGTACCCTTATAAAATGATCGAATGTACTTGTTTTTACTTCAGTTAAACCCACAAATTTAAAATCACCAGCATTGAGTGAATCTGGATTTTCATCTTTTATCTCAATTTCGAGAAGTTTGATTTTTTCAGCTATTAACATCTGCTGATCTTTTAACTTGGATAATTGTGCCTTTTTATCGGTACTGCATGCAAGCATACCCAACAATACAACAGTTACAGCAATTTTTAAAGTAATGGTTTTCATATCTGATTTGTATAATTTTTATTTTAATATCTCTATATTTCTAATTTACAGTAAGTATCCTGTCGAGTTTTGCTTTTGCGTTCAATAGTGTTAAAACAGAGGTATAATAAGCCTGCTCTGCTGATAAAAACTGAGACTGATTCTGAGAGAGTTCAAAGCTTGTTGAAATACCTTCTTTATACTTTATAAGCGATTTTAAGTAAACCTGTTTACTCAGCACAATTGTTTCACTGTTAGTAAGAAAATTTCCATAGGCAGTCTGGTAGGTTGTGAGTGCAGTTTCAAACTCAAGGATCAATCCCTGTGCTGCATTTTCTGTATTTATACGTGCCTTTTCCAGATCGAACTTAGCCTGTCCCACTTTTGAGCTGCGAGTACCGCTTTGAAAAATCGGGATGTTTAATCCGATCCCCACCAGATCTTTTACGGCAAAGTTGAAGGCTGGCTGGTTTGTTTGTTCATGACGGCGGTAAAATCCGCTTATGGTAGGAAGATATTTTGATTGTTCTCTTCTGACGAACAGGGCAGATGAGCTTTCGAGATTCTTTACAATTTTAAAATCAATGCTGTTCCGGTAGTCATACACAGGAGTGGCAAGATATTGAATATTTCCTTCCTGAATCATTGTAGGAAGACTATCTGTCAATATCAGCGGCTGACTGATTTCCATTCCAAGCTGAAATTTTATAAGCTGCAGGGCTACGTCTCTCTGAGCTTTAACTGAAGCAACAAGTCTTTCGAGATTTGATAAACTGATCTTCAGCTGGCTAACATCTGTCTCCTCAACAAAACCCTGCTGATTCATACTAAGTGTCTCTTTGTATGTCTTGCTAACAGTTTCATAACTAGCTTCTAAAACCTTGAGACTTTCGCCAAGAACAAGGTACATATAATAGGTACTTGCAATACTCTCACGTGTTGAAGCTTCTGTCTTAGCAAGAGAGTTTACCGAAATCTCCTTAAATACTCTGGTAGCCTGGAGACCCACAATATATTCACCGCTGAAAATAAGCTGCGACAAAGTAAAATCGAAAGTAGTATTATCGGGAACGCCAAGAGGAACCTTCGGAGCAGGCAAATAGGCATTCATAATATCTGTATTTGTAATAAACCCGTTTGGTAATAAAGTCGGGTCGAAGAAATTTCCAAAGCTTATTTCAGGTATCACAAACTGGTGCTGATAATTGGCGGATAGACCCAGTTGAGGAAGTCCCATTGCAATTGTTTCCCACACCTTTTTATCTGCACTTAACAGATCAATTCTCGCATTCTTCACTGCACGGTTATTCTGAAGAGCATAAGTCTGAGCTTCAGCAAGGGAAAGCCTGATTGAATCCTTCTTTTCCTGACTGAAGCCACCTGTGAATAATCCAAGGAAAATGAAGGTAAAAAGTAATTTCAAATTCATTTTGTTACTTATTTAGTTTATCCGGTAATAATTTATTAATGTTCTTTTCTAATTCTTTAATCCCTTCTGCTGTAGCAATACCCCTTATATGATGTGACAGAAGTTCTATAAATATTTTTACTGAGGTCAGCTCCTCTACAGTGTAAAGGCTGCTTGCACTTATACTCTCAGCTCTGGAAAGATATAATTTAGCAATAACCTCATCGTCCATATCGTTGCGGTAAAGACCCTCTTTTTTACCTTTCTTAAGGTTAAGAAGTATATAGTTTACCATTCCTTCTCTTCTGACTTTCAATATCTTCTCAAATTGCAGAGGATAGTATTTTTTGAGGTCGTGCTCAGTTGCAGGGTTTTGTTCCCTCATGAGCTTATTCATATAAAAAGAGATCTCAAACAGCTCTTCTATTGCATTAAAACCTTCCTTAAAACAACTGCAGATTTGGTTCTGGCGCAGCTCTATCTCATTATCTATAAATTTCCCTACAAGATCTTCTTTGTCTGAAACATGTTGATAAAGAGTCTTTTTAGAAATACCAAGCTCTTTTGCAACATCATCCATAGTTATACCCTTTATACCAAACTTAGTGTATAGCTCACGGACTTTTGAAAGAATAGTTTTGAAGTCTTCATTCATGCGGCAAAAATAGAATGAAAAAACTTAGGAAACAAATTAAACGCAAAATGTTTCCGGGGTTTATAAAAAATTTAACAAAAATGTAATAATGGTTAGGCCACGCCGCCCACTGCCCCCCAACCCCACTAAAGGGGGGCTAATTCTCGCTAATACATAGATTCACTTATTTGTCTGGATTAGGCCCCCTTTAGGGGGCAGGCAACCCAGTTGCCGGGGGCTATACAACCCATATAGTATAGTCATTATGTGTCAGTTTGCCCCACAACCCCACAATCATGATAGTTTTTTGCCCCCCAACCCCCCTAAAGGGGGGCTAATTCCGTGAAAATATGAAATATACATTAAAAACGAATTTAGTCCCCCTTTAGGGGGATGCCGCGCAGCGGCAGGGGGCAAGTTAGTCCCCCTTCAGGGGGATGCCGCGCAGCGGCAGGGGGCATGGCATGACCCTACCATTTTCCGAAGGGGCAGGGAGCTTAATTAGTAAAGAAGATTATCATTACCACAGAAACAGCGGTAACAAACAGTGCAATCGGAATCGAGACCTTAATAAGTTCAGCAGGTCTCAGATTCATGCCTTTCCAGCTTTTTCTGATGTTCTTAAGGCTGAAATAAAATCCTGTAAGGATCATTACCGATTGAAACCATGGGATATACTGTGGAAGCAACTGATGCCAGGGAATATTTGCAGTACCAAAGAAATCCCATCCCCATCCGAATGGATCGGATGCCGACTGCATTATAAAGGTCTTGTTCACAAACAGCATTGGAATTACAAATGCAATCCATAACAATAGTCCAAGAGGAAGCAGAGCCCCGGCATAATTAAGAAAAATAAACTTCACGCTTAGCTTTTTTTCTGAAATTTTCGAGGGGATCATTGAAAGCAACCATATTATTCCTGGCACAATAACCAGCGATATTGTCCAGACAATAATTGCATAAACCCCAAACAGACTCCAGTTCTGTTTATCCATAATATTTACATAGTCCCGAACAACAGGCCAGTGTCCATGGTAAAGAACTGAATATATTATTGCTATTGTGAAAATACTTATCGCCACCCATGCCTCGCTTAAAGTCCGGGTACCTGTTTCGGAACCGAAGGGTCTTTTATATAATGATACATTATTATATGTACAGCTTCTCATACACTCCATGCACAATCCACAGTCAAGACTCTCTTTCAGTTCACCAACATTAAGGCCATACGGACATGCCCATCCTTCGTTATTGCCTTTCTGACAGAAGTGAGGTTTACAGTTATCGCAGGTCTGCTGAGATTTATTGCGGAGTGCCAGAAAGGATGTTCCGGCAAAGGGTGAAACAAAGACACTTACAGGACAAACATAGCGGCAGAAGGATCTGTGTTCCCAGATGAGAGCCATAAATGTAGGAACAAGCAAAAGCATAAGAACTGCAATCCCGGAGACCCTTGGTATAGCGACAAGTGTTGTTGAAAAAGTAGCCAGGGTAAGAAACACAAATAACCTTAGCCAGCTGTTAGAAAGAGCAGCAGGCCATTTTAATGAGAGCCCGAAAAACTTGTTGTTGTTTCCGTTTGTCTTTCCCTTCAGCGGTGTAAAAAAAGAACGCCGCTGGAGCAGATCTCCGAAAAAAGGAAGAGGACAAATAGTGCACCATATTCTTCCTCCGAGAGGTGTAAGAATTGCGACCAGAACAAAAAGCCAGATTGCCCACATCATTAATACACCCAGATTCCTGCCCGATACCTTGGTCCCTAATACAGTTGTAAGAATTACAACATAAATCATGAGCATTGTCAGAATAAGAAGAATAGCCTGCGGCCATCGTGATACAACAAGCTTTCTGAGTAATCCATTTTTTTGAAGAAGATCTTTGTACCCGGCTTTTGGATCATACTCTCCGGCATCTGATCCACTGCTTTTCAGGATAATCCTTAACCACAAAAACAGTATTCCGGTAAGGCATCCCAGACTGAAGAATAACAATGTATTTGGAAAAAGCACCAGTTTCCCCTGCTCAAAAGCATGCATCGGGCCACACCATACGTGACACCTGTAATTACTCTTGGCAATAAGGTAGTTAAGTAAAGCCGGATGCTTTACAACCAGGGTTACCTCATGAGCAATGAGCGGTTTTTCAGAAGGATCATCGGTCCTGAATACAGCCACCTCTTCCTGTCCCGGAGTTACCTTTACATCAATGTTAAACTCTTCAAGAAAGAAGGAGTGGCCGGTATCATCGGAAGAAAATGTTAGATGCAACGTGTCGCCCCGATTACATCTTATTACTGAAGGATCTTTACCGTAACGAAAACTTGTAACATGAATATTACGTGATGAAGGTTTTTTGGCAAAGTACTGACATGCCAATGCAGGTACCAGCCCGAAAGCCAGAACGATTGCAAAGTTCAGTAAGTTCTTTTTTAAACCATTCATCGGAAACAAATCACATCAGAGGGTCAGAATCTATGATTTAATGTTTGTGTAAAATTTTGTTCAATTATAGCCATTCTTTTTCGATTTAAGAATGATAAAAATTATTGAATTTTAACCACAAAGGGTCACAAAGTAAACCACTAAGGGACACAAAGGGCTTACAATGAATGATTTAAAAGTGAAGCATGAATTTTCTTCGCTTTTTCCTTCGTGTTCCTTTGTGTGTACTTTGTGTTCCTTTGTGGTAAAGGATTTAATTTTTGATTAGTTTTGCGGTTCATTATTACAGATCTATGTCACAGGAAAACAAAAACCGCAGATCGCGGAAAGGGGGGATAAAGAATTTAATTTTCATTTTCCTGGTTCTTGCAGTTATTGCCGGAATACCCATGATTCTTCTGAATTACCAGGCAAAACGTTCGGGAATGACATGGGGAGAAGTTATTTCGCGTTTAAAGGATAAATCAAAGGGAGAAGGGAAAACTGAAGGAACTGAAACTGATAATTCCTCAGGAGAAAAGATAGATTTTCTTACTCCCTCACCAATAGGAGAAGGTTTTATCGAACCTCCAATGATCTCAAATCTTCAGAACACTGACCTTGACGGGGATGGTTTACTTGATATAATACTATGTGATTCAAAAAATAATACTGTCTCGTGGATCCGTCAGTTTCCTGCCGGAACATATACCGAAACGATACTTACCAGTGAGCTTATTGCCCCGGCGCATGTTCAGATTTTGGATTTCGACAGTGATGACGATAAAGATATTGTTGTAGCTGTACTTGGCATGCTCTTCCCCAATAACGACAAGATTGGCTCCGTAGTTATTCTTGAAAACGATGGCAAGTGTGTTTTCAAAAAAAGGCTTATAGTTGAAAAGATTGCAAGGGTATCTTATGCCAGTGCCGGCGATATTGACAATGACGGGGATATGGATCTGGCTGTAGGGCAGTTTGGCTACGATGATGGTGAAACACGATGGATCGAAAATCTTGGAGACTGGAAATTTGTAAGCCATATCCTTCAAAATCTTTCAGGACCGATTAACACCGAGCTGACAGATGTTGATAAAGATGGCGACCTTGATATAATATCGCTTGTGAGTCAGGAATGGGAGGAGATCTACTGTTTCATAAATGACGGGAAGGGAAATTTTCAGTCAAAACTTCTATGGGGTGCAACTAATGAGGACTTCGGCTCGAGCGGAATTGCAATTTCGGATCTCGATAAAGACGGTGATGATGATATTATTTATACCAATGGAGATGCCTTCGACTATATTCCGCCCAGGCCGAGGCCATGGCATGGAGTACAATGGCTCGAGAATAAAGGAGATCTGACTTTTGAATACCACCGCATTTGCAACTTTGCAGGATCATTCTTTGCCCAACCGGCAGATATTGACCATGATGGTGATCTGGATCTTTTTGTTATAAGCGGTTTTAATTTCTGGGAGAATGCAGATGCTCCGAGCTTCATATGGCTTGAAAATACGGGGAATATGCAATTTGAGAAACACGATATTTCTTATAACCCGACACATCTTATAACTCTCTCACTTGGTGATTTCAACAACGACGGCGAGACTGATATGGTCACTGGCGGAATGCATACTTACCAGCCTTTCGACAGGATGGGAAGAATTACATTATGGATGAATAACGGATATTTTAAAGAAAAGTAACAGACTGAGGAGGTACTGACGTTATTTCCTGAACGCTAATCCTTTACACAGCGAACAGAAAAGCCATAGAGTTTACTTTCATCGAGATTAAATATATTGCAGTACTTATAATTAAGCAGGAACATCCAGCCATACTGATTATTGACCTCATCCGAAGTCCACCATAATCCTGTTGTTCCATAACCATAGTATGTCCCGTTTTCTTTGCATGCTCCACCGGGTAAACCGTCAAAACCTGGCTCTCCGGGGGATCCTGTGGTCCTCATTTTCATTGCAGCAGAAACTTCGCCGCCATAAAATTCTATAAGTTTTTTCCACTCGGCATCGGTAGCCACATGCCAACCGTTGGGAGCAAGACCCCGTTTATCATTCACAGCAAACCAGTTATAAAGCCTTCCGTATTTTTTACTTAGCTCAGGATCGTTTCCCTGGTTGCACCACATCGGGTTACCTGCCTCTCCTTCCCTCTGCCAGTCTGAAGATGCTTTCCCTGTCGGGATCTCATCACCGTTCCTGAAGTGCGTTACATTCAGATTCTCTGCCATCCATAACTGATCACCTATTTTAACAGTTTTAAAAGTGTTACCCTCCTGATCTTTATTGCTTCCGGAGCAAGATAAAAGAGAAAGACTCAATAACAGTAAAGTGCTGTGGATCAATGATTTTATAATGGCCATATATTTAAATTTCTATTGTTAGTAAAATAACAGTGATTGTCCAATGAAGGCACTAAAGGTAAAAGAAATTTTGTTTTTCGTTCTGAAAATTTTGTATTCACGGATAATGTTCCGAAATTTCGATCATAATCAATAATAATTAATTATGGATTTTAAACGTCGCGATTTTATAAAGCTGGGAGGACTCACAGTTGCAGGATCAATTATAATTCCTCCTTTTCTTAAATCATGCAAAGGGGTTACTCTAACTGATGGTGCTGAAGGTTTTCTCAGCCATTTTGAGGTCACCCCTGCCCTGCTTCAGAAACTGATCGCAGCAGCTATGGAAAAGGGAGCTGATTATGCTGATCTGTACTTCGAGCACACAATGAATAATTACACAACACTCGAAGACGGCAAAGTAAACCAGGCCTATTCAAACGTGGGATTCGGAGTCGGCATAAGAGTACTTAAAGGCGATCAGACAGGTTTTGCATTTGCAGAGAGTGTCGATCCTGAAACAATGATGAAGGCAGCCAGGACGGCAGCAAGCATTGCCGACTCTCCCGGGAAACCAGTCATGGCAGATATCACTGAATTTTTGTCACCAAACCTCTACCCGGTAAAAAATTCATGGGAGAAAACATCTATAAGTGATAAGATACCATATCTTCAAAAGATAAATGATAAGATTTTTGCCGGCGACAGCAGAGTTACAAAGGTAAATGCAACACTTGGGGACACATCATCATATATAATGTTCCATAACTCCGAAGGGCTTCTTGCTTACGACTACCGCCCGCTTAGTTTTCTCTATACCACATGTGTTATGGAGAAAGACGGAAAGGTTGAAAACTATATGGCTTCGCGCTCTTCAAGAGCAGGATCAGAATTTCTTACCGATGACCTTGTTGATGTACTTGTGAAAGAGGTTCTTGATAAAACACCTGTTCTTTTTGAAGCAACCAAACCAAAAGCCGGCGAGATGGAAGTTGTAATGAGTGCAGGCGAGTCAGGGATCCTTCTTCACGAGGCAATAGGCCATGCTTTCGAAGCAGACTTTAACAGAAAGAAGACATCGATATTCTCCGATAAGATGGGTAAAAAGATAGCTGAAAACTTTGTCAGTATAGTCGACGATGGAACACTTCAGTCGGACCGTGGCTCACTAAATTTTGACGATGAGGGGAACCCCACAATGAGAACATCGCTAGTAGAGAACGGAATCCTTACAAGCTATCTTCATGACAGGATAAGTTCAAATTTCTATAAAGTGAAACCTACAGGAAGTGGCAGAAGACAAGACTTCCGCAATATTCCTCTTCCGAGAATGAGAAGCACAACAATGGAGAACGGGCCACACAAGAAGGAAGAGATAATTGCAAGCGTTAAAAACGGAATTTATGTCGACAGTTTCAGTAACGGCCAGGTTAATATCGGTGCCGGCGACTTCACCTTCTTTGTAAAGACAGGAAATTTAATCGAAAACGGGAAACTTACAAGGCCGATCAAGGATATTAATATTATAGGTAACGGCCCGGTGGCTCTTTCAGATATTGTAATGGCTGCCGATGATTCAAAACTTTCTGCGGGTACATGGACATGCGGAAAAGACGGTCAGAGTGTACCGGTAACTATGGGACTTCCAACAGTTAAGATCAAAAAACTTGTTGTCGGAGGAACCAATTAATTAACTTTAAATTATCCCATTATGAATATCAGCGAAAAATATGCACTGGCCGATAAGGTAATAGCCCACGCAATTAAAAATGGTGCGCAACAGGTATCGGTATCAATTGATGAAAGCAGGAGCAACGATATAGAGATCCGCGATCAGCAGATTGACAAGCTTACGGAGTCTAACCGCAGCAGAATGTCATTAGCTCTCTACGTGGATAATAAATACTCTGCTCACTCAACAAACAGACTCAAAGAGGAGGACCTTTTCAGATTTACTGAAGAGGCTATTGCAGCTACACGCTTTCTGGCTGAAGATAAATTCAGGATACTTCCTGACCCTTCGCTTTACTACAAGGGAACTGATTTTGACATGAAGATTTTCGATAAAGCTATTGATTCCATTCAGCCAAAAGCAAAAATTGACCTTGCAAACCAGGTACTGAACGAGGCATACAAGAAAGATGAAAGGGTAATATCTGTAAGTTCCTATTATTCCGATAGTCAAAGCAATGGCGTTTTGGTGACAAGCAATGGATTCAAGGGCAATTCAGCCAGAACAGACGTGTCTCTTTCTGCAAATGTATCTGTGAAAAGCGGCGACAGCCGTCCATCAGATTTTTGGTATGAAAATTCAATGTTTTTTGATAAGCTGATAACAACAGGAATTGGAAAAAAGGCACTTGAAAGAACAATCAAAAAGATTGATCCCAAAAAAATAAAATCCGGTAAATACCAGATGTTAGTCGATAAAATGGCTATCGGCAATCTTCTTGGTCCGTTTTACAATTCCCTGCAGGGTTACAGCATAGATCAGAAACAATCTTTCCTTGTTGGGAAAACCGGGAAAAAGGTAGCTTCAGATTTAATGACAGTTTATGATGACCCGTCGATAATTTCCGGTCCCGGCTCGAGGTTCTATGACGAGGAAGGACTTGCAGCAATTAAAAGGCCGATAATTGAAGAAGGAATCCTTAAAAACTACTATATCGATACTTACTATGGCAGGAAATTAGGGATGGAACCTACATCGGGAAGTACCTCAAATGTTATCTTCAAACTTGGATCGAAAAATACTGAGGAGCTTATTGCATCAATTAAAAAAGGGATTCTTGTTACTGGATTCAACGGAGGAAACTGCAACGGTTCCACTGGTGATTTCTCCTATGGTATTGATGGCTATCTTATTGAGAATGGAGCGATTGTACACCCTGTGAAGGAAGCCCATGGCGATTGCCTTCAATGATGTTTAAGGATATCGACTTCAGCGGGATATAATTTCAGGTTTTTCATAAACACTATTATTTGTTTTCACCCCTGAGCTTTGAATCTGAATAAATTGGTCTGATGGGTGTGATAATAATTTCATTATCACACTTTGGGCAGTAATAGACCTCGCATCCGGTGCAGACAATGCAATTTGAGCAGTGCTTCAATTCCTTGCTGCGTTCGAATTTTAGGCTGCATGTACCACAGGTTATATAGTCATTTTCAATAATCGGTTCCATAGGGTTTATTACCAGTATGAAAAGGCAAAGTTATCTGAAATATCATCCTGACGAAAATGGCATTTAGCAAAGTGATAAATATCACTTTTTACTATTTATAGTAACGATTCATCTACTTTGCTCAACTTTATTTTCTGATTATTAAGGGAATAATGAATTATTGACGTTTTAACCAATTCTATCGCTTATGCTGCTTCATCAACAGTTCGTTAAAATGGCAAAGAAAAATGCCGGAAAATTTGCAGTAATAGATAAAACAACAGGGAAAAGTGTTACTTACTCGAGAGCACTGATAGGTGCCCTGATTTTAAAAACAAAATTTGAAAAGTACGATAAAGGCTTCATAGGCATAATGATTCCAACCTCAGCAGGATGTGCACTTGCTACTGTCGGCGCACTGATGAGCGGAAGAATACCTGTAATGATAAATTATTCAACAGGTGCAGAGGGAAATGCTTTGTACGCCCAGAAAAAATGCAAATTCAAAACAATTATCACTTCAAAAGCATTACTGGAAAAAATAAATTGCCCTCTTATCGATGGAATGGTGCTTATTGAAGATATAATGGCAGGTGTAACAACTGGAGATAAATTAAAGGCTGCCCTTAAAACAAAACTTCCTTTGAGCGTGATACTTAACAGTATTCACAAGGGAGATGAAAACGATACTGCAGCCATACTGTTTACAAGCGGAAGCGAAAAAGACCCGAAAGCGGTTCAGCTCACTCACCGTAATATCAGCTCTAACATTGAAAACTTCGGTTCATATGTTAAAATTTCAGGCGATGATATTATGCTGGCAAACCTCGTTTTCTTTCATATTTTCGGACTGACAGTAAACCTGTGGGTATCTTTTTACCACGGTATGACAATGATAACATATGCCAATCCTCTCGATTTTCAGGCAATCAGCACCATTGCAAGAGAAGAAAAGCCAACAGTTATGGTTGGAACCCCAAGCTTTTTCTGGGGATACCTTCATAAATCGGAACCAGGCGATTTTAAATCTCTGCGCCTAATGGTTGCCGGTGCAGATAAATGTCCCGATGCACTCAGAGACGGATTCATGCAGAAACACGGCGTAACGCTGCTCGAGGGTTATGGTGCAACTGAAACATCTCCTGTTATTTCAGTAAACTCACATGAGTTTAACAGACCCGGAAGTACCGGTAAAGTAATACCCGGTGTACAGGTCAGACTTGAAAATTTTGAAACGGGTGAAGTCTGTAAAACAAGAGAAGTGGGAAAGGTCCTTGTAAAAGGCGATGGCGTAATGAAAGGTTATTATGACGACCCGGCTCTCACATCAGAGGCTCTTAATGACGGGTGGTATAATACAGGCGATATGGGCTTCTTCGACGAGGACGGCTATCTGTGGCATGCCGGAAGGTTCAAGAGATTCGCAAAAATCGGAGGCGAAATGGTTTCCCTTGTCAAGGTGGAAAATACGCTTGAAAAGTATCTGCCTGTGGGAGTATCATGTTGTGTTGTGGAAGTATCTGATGAAAAAAAGGGTGCTGCGATTATTGCAACAGTAACAATAGAGGTGAACAAGACTGAGATCCTGAAGAAAATGGGAACTGAGTTACCTAATATAGCCCTTCCAAAACATTTTATTGTAATAAGGGAGCTCCCTATGATGGGCACCGGTAAGATAGATTTCAGGAGCGTTACAAAAATCGTTCAGGATATAATTAATGCATCTGATTCGGGGGTTGCTCCGGAATAGAAAAGGCGCAGGGCACAGAGCACAGGGCATAGGAGACAGTGAAGATGCATACCTTTCCCCTCCTTTTTGAAGGAGGGGAAATTTATTGATTAGTTTACCTTCACAATTCTCAAAGCAATATCTTCTGCGAATTCAGGTACAGTGAGTTTTACCCAGCCACCTTTATGATCATTTACCGCCTCAGCCCGACGATCGCCTGACCGGGGATCTATTATACTAATTGAGTAATTCCCTGCCGTAAGATTTATCTGAACCTCTGCTTTTGCAGCTGTTTTGTCGTTGTGGCTCAGGTAAATGGCAAAAGAATTATCAGTACCTGAAAGTGCCCGTATTCCTTTAACAGTCGGGTCTGCAAGTTTAACCAGGTCTGTTCCTGCCGGTTTCATTTTAATAAAGTCCATTCCGTTCATGAATTCAGCAAGGATCTGCAATTGTCTTCTCAGTTGTTTGCCTCCGCCACCCGGCTGACCCTCCTCAATTACGAATGTTCCATCCTCATTATCAGCGGTGAAAGAGTAATCGAGATGGTTGAAAATTGCCCCGCCTGCCATAATAAAGTCCCAGGCCTCCCGCCTGTAGGTGGCATCGCTGATACCGTCAAACCCGGTCTCATTATCGCCGATTGGCATATTCAGGGAATAGTTCATCTGAACGGTTTCAGGAGGACGGGCATAATGGAAATTATAGATTGAAACATATTTGCGCGGAGAAGAGACAAGTCGTTTACCGTTTGCAATGTTGTTTGAAATAAGATGTTTGTGAGTAAAATCCTTTTCAGCATCTGCAACAACGCCGGTCATATAGTCTTCCCACTGTCTGAGTGCAGTTGTATCGCCGAAGTATGGTTCATTGCAGATCTCATAGTAGAGGTTATCGAAGTCTTTAAGCTCACCTACAATCTTTCTGGCCATCTTTACCTGTACATCAATAAGTTCCTGATGCCTGAGCGAGAGCACTTCTTTCCAGTCCCTGATAATCTGCATATTATTAATATTATTACTGTAGTACAGAGGAGACAATTTCCACTGGATTGTATCGTAAATATTTGAGAACAGATCGAGTTCAACAATTATATTTCTTTTCCCTGCTTCAGTAATAAAATCTTTTAGCCGTGTGAAATATGCCTCATCCCACTGGTCGAGATCAAACTTATTACCACCATTGGCATATCCGGGTTTTGAGCTTCTTGCCCATGGACTTATGAACCTCCCGGGGGCCGGAGCCATAGTATTCTTTTTAATACCGAATGCTCCTGCAGGTTCAACATAAAATCCCGTGAATGTACGGGTAACATTTAGTCCTGTTGACTCAAGTTCGTCGAGGTAAGTAACATAATCAAAGTCAAGATTCATCACAGCCCCGTAATGCTCTGTTGAACCTATAAGGATCGCCGGCTTTCCCCTGAAATTAAAATAGTGAGGGTTCTTCTCATTAAGACTAAGTGGAGGCTTAGCTGAGGGAGCAAGCTCAATAAGTCTGATATTACGGAAATGTATCGGCGCCCCTTCCGATTCGAGACACAGGTACCCTTTCTTCTGGGAAGAATTTGTAATTCCGTTCACGAACTTCCCGTTAACAGATAACCTAATTACCCCGTCAATACAAACAACATCGTAAGTATTCCATTCTCCTTTCCCTTTGCAGCGGTTTTCAACTGACTTGCTCCTTGTTCCGCGAGGGTTGTCAGGGATCGTTTTAACGCCACCCACACCAAATAATTCACCGTGAACATATGCAATCGGAGGAGTTACGCCGTTCTGTGTATTCTGATTCACCCAGTCAAGCTCAAGCATCTGAACCTCCACTCCGTCGGGCAGACGTGTATCTGCCGGAGGATTGGCATTACTCCATACAAATACACCTGAATTACCCCCGGCTTCAATATGTTTCCATTCAATATGAAGAATGAAATTTTCATATTGCTTCTCCGATCGCATAACGCCAATTGGTAGTCCCGAGCAAATCAGGACATCTTTTTCGGTATGCCAGGTACCGGGAGATGTATTGACATCAATCCAGTTAATTGCAGTCTCTTTCTGAGGTTTATCCGTAATAAAACTCCCAAAACCAGTTTCCTTTCCAAACGAGATTTTCTGTGCCTGCGACAAGGCGAAACGGGGTAGAAGTCCAAAAAATGACAAAAGCAGAATCGGAAATAAAACCTTTTGTGTTCTCATAAACCTGATATTTTCGTTTCCCGAATTTATCAATTTTTACGGTAAATCTTTCTCCATCTTAGATAACCTGTAAAAAAAACCATGATTGTTAACAGCCCGACAAGGGGAACAATAAGTAAATAGAAAGGTCCTCTGAAGAACTGATAGATTCTTCCTGTATGGATCTCCTGGGCAACATTCCATAATGGCATCGGGCTGTTTCTAGTAATAACAGACGGCATTTCAGGAAATACTCCGGCGTCAAGTGATCTCGCACCTGAATTGTAGTCAAATATTATATTCATGCCGTTATCTGAAATCATACCGCTTACAAGATCTGCCGATGGCCTGCCGCGTGAAGCTTTGCCTGAAGCCTGCATTTGCGGATGGAGCAAATTCTGAATCTCTCCGGTAACCGGATTCCAGCGGAAAAGTCCGTCATATGAGCCAACAAAATAGCTGCCTTTGCCACAGGGTTCAAAGACATTAATCCCCATTACACTCACCGGAGGCTGAACCTCAAACGGTACAGGCTCATCCGAAAAGTTACTGTTGCAATTGAAAAGTCCGTCGTTTGTTGAAATAATGTATCTCTCAGTCTCACTGTTCCATACTATTGCCCTGAATTTGTCTTCCCAGGGATTATCTCTTCCGGCAACCTCAAGCGGAATCATCGGAATCTTTGCATTTGCCACAGTAATAAGAAACGGAGGCCTGAGGAACATTCCGGTAAGAGGAACTGCAACAAGAAAAACAATAAACCAGGCACCGGTTATATTATGCAGATGAAGATTCTTCCGTCTGAATGCGGAAAGATCTCCTGAACCTGACTTCAGCCGTTTTGATATTTTCGGGACAAAGAATACTACAAGTCCTGTGGATACGAGGAAGATAATAAGAAGAGCCAGAAAATCGAGTAGCAGCCGTCCTGCAATGCCTGCAATTTCACCGCTGTGCATAATCCAGAGAAACCTGAACACAGAAATTTTGTTATCATAGCCCACGGGTGCCCTCAGTTTAATTATCTCAGGATTATCAAGAACCGATGCATCGGTGAATGATATTATCTCAGATCTGGTAAGAATTAACACCCCGTTATCGCGGAACAGAATATCCTGCACCCTCTCATTCTCAAGAGGAAGCTTTATCTTCTCCCACAACTGGTCTTGTTCCGAATATTTATAAAGGCCAAAAAAAGTACCGGCTAGAAGTGATCCTCCGGGGGACTCTTTTACAACCCTTACTTTTCTCAGATCCATACCCCCGGGAAAGCCTGAATTAAAATCTGAAAAGGAAGAGTAGAGTGAATCTGTCTTCCAGATCCCCGATCCGCCATACAGGAGATAACTTCCATCGTGCAGCATTACAGACGACCTCACAGATCCAAGATTCCAGTTCTTAAGACGGTATTGCGGAGGAAGCACTTTTCTGCTGACATTTACTTCTGAGATGAGCTCTCTGTGGTTCAGCAAAATGCCCGATATAGAAAACAGTATAAGAAAAAAGCTAATAAAAAGCGCAGGCCACTTATGATATTTCTTTGCCCATGTTAAAAACCCGTTTTTCATAATCCGACTCCTGATTTACGATTACAATTTCAGGTTGCAAGATCGGATTATTGAAAAGAGCAAAATGTAACATATGTTACAAAACGGAATATTTATAATAAGTTGACGGCGCACGACGCATGACCCACGACGCAAGGAAAAAATCCAAATCCATTAACCGCAAAGAGGGCAAAGTACCTGATACATTTCCACTCCATAAAAGCTAATCTTTGTACACAAATCCTTTTTAAAAATAGATGGCTTTCGGTATTATTAATAGTTGGGGTATTAGGTTTGGAAAGTACCTGTTAAAAGCCGAAGATCCTTCTATCGCTACTAATGACAAGACTTATAACCGTATGATATAGGATTCTCGAAAACCTGGTTCAAAATCTGACTTTTGTAATGCCACAAAGTGGCAAAATATGAATAACCCCCGGTGCAACCGGGGGTAGAGGCCTACCAAGAAAATTCAAGCCCTGAAAGGGCGTAATATTTTTTGACTGAGAACAAAAGTTTTCATAACTTGGTCTTTACTCGCTTTTTAACGTGCTAAAAATATTTAAACCATGTCAAGTTACCGTCAACTATTGTATCACCTTGTTTTCAGAACAAAGGATGGTCTTCCAACTATCAGACAGGATCATGCCGAACAGCTTTATGCCTACATCACGGGCATAATTAAGAACAAGAGCAGCCATCTGTACCGAATTAATGGCGCTGAAAATCACCTGCATATTCTTACCGATCTTCATCCATCTATTGCACTGGCTGATTTTATGAGAGAAATAAAAGCTTCATCCTCATTATGGATGAAAAACACAGGATACTTTCCTGCGTTTAATGGCTGGTCAGAAGGGTATGGCTCCTTTACATGCTCATATATGGATATGGGAAGGTTGATTGATTATATAAGACATCAACAGGAGCATCACAGAAAGAAAACTTTTGAAGAAGAATACAGAAGTTTGCTTCTGGAATCAGGTTTAATGATTGATGAGCGTTATTTTCCTTGAGCTATATCACGCTCCTTCAGAGCTCAAAATTGATTATGGCTATTTACCCCCGGTTGCACCGGGGGTTATTCATATTGAGCTCTTTCAGAGCCAGTTGTCATAATACATTGTGTGCAAATTTGTATAGGAACTCATCTTACGAGCTTATCAGAATCCCCCGATATTCCATCCTTCTCTGTAATTCCGGCGTATAAATTTATCGGCCTCCGGATAATTCGGAAACTTCATATTTACAGAATCCCATTCCAGAAGCTGATCGGGTACTCTGATTGCCACAGTACCAAGAAGGATTGCCTCGGTCATTGGTCCGGTTTGTGCAAAATGCGATTCTGTAGCAGGGCCTCCAAGACAGGCATTTACAAAGTTCTGGTAATGATTGCCGGGTTGGGGAAGTGTTATAACATGATCTTTAAATTTGCTCTCGGGGAGAAGAACTGTTGTCCCCTGGTGAGGGATCAGCAGGGCCCCTTCGGTTCCTATTAGCATTGCCGACTCGGCAGGATACTCGTTGCCTGCAAATAAATCCATTACTTCTTTTGGCGGATAAAATTCTCCATCGAACCACTCAAGCGGAAGTACATCTTTTTCAGTGAAGCTGTTTCCGGGAAACATCCAGGTAATATGGTCGCCCTGGGGCCAGTTATCGGCTCTTCTCTCCGGCGATTCCTTCCAAGATTTCTGGACCTCCGCAACAACTGAAACCGGAGCTTTTAACCCCAGTCCTTTCCATACTGCATCAAAGATATGGCATCCGATATCGCCCGACCAGCCTGTACCGAAATCCTGCCATGCCCTCCATTTCATTGTATGGTAAATAACAGGTGCAAATTCGCGTTTAGGTGCTGTACCTGTCCAGAGATCCCAGTTGAGGGTTGCCGGCGGCTCCTCACCTTCCGGCGGACGTGGTCCTTCTATCCTGTATTCAATTGCGCTTGGCCTGTTTGAGCAGAGGTAGGCATGTTTAACCTTGCCTATTACCCCTTCCTTTATTAGTTTTATTCCTACCTGATCGCCGACAGTTGCTGCAAACTGTGTTCCCAGCTGAGTAATTACACCTGCCTTTACAGCAGCCTCGGTTAGTATCCTCACTTCAGCCACATCGTGACACATTGGTTTCTGACAATAGACATGCTTCCCTTTCTGAATTGCGGCGTAGGCAATAGCAAAATGGTTATGATCGGGCACAGTAACATTTACCGATTCAACATTATCCCCTTCTGTTTTTAAAAGCTCGCGCCAGTCGGTATAAGTATGAGCCTCAGGAAGTAATTCTGCAGCTTTTTTCAGAAGATCCGAGTCAACATCACATATTGCCACAATCCTTACATTAGGATGTTCCTTGAATTTCTGAAGATCTCCCCATCCCATGCCACCCACTCCAATGCAGGCGTGATTAAGGATATTGTCGGGTTTTGATTGTCCCGAAGTACATCTGATAATAAACGGTGCGGCAACTGCAGCGGCTGCAGCAGTCTGAATGAACCTGCGGCGCGATTTTGAGAAGGAATGATCTTTCATACTTAAAAATTAATTAGGATTAAATATATAAATAAATCTTTAAACTCTAATTATCAATTAAATAATTGCTAAATGTGGCTGTAGCGGCGAAGCTGTTCCGACTAAGAATTACAATATGAACTGTAGTGTGAAATAATTGTTAGCTATTATTCATTCATATTTGTTAAATGAAGCACTTTATTGAATTCCTTTGCACTTTGGTAAACAGAAATGAGTAAACCGGCACAACCCGAAAAGGATAATGTTAAAAAGCCAGGGATCTTCAGCTTGCTGAAGCCATACTCCGGCATGGTTATTCTGTTGATTATAATGGCGTTGCTCGGAAGCGGGATAAACATGCTGATACCTAAAATTATTGCAAACGGAATTGATGCTTTCTCAGGCAATCAATACAGTATGAAGCATATAATTATTCAGTTTCTGGCCGCTTCAATTGGAATTTTCTTATTCACATCGGTTCAGAACATTCTTCAGACATATGCCTCCGAAAGGGTAGCTAGAGATTTGCGCTCAAGGCTTTCAGAGAAAATCTCTCAGCAGAGCTATACTTATATTCTCAAATCCAATCCCTCAAAACTTCTCACAAACCTCACTTCCGACATCGATTCAGTAAAGATGTTTGTATCGCAGGCCTTTGTCACAATAATTTCTTCAGTATTTGTTATAATAGGTGTATCTGTACTGTTGATAATGATAAACTGGAAACTGGCACTTGCAGTCATTGCTATTGTACCTGTTATCGGCGGGGCATTCTTTATTGTACTCAGGAAGGTCAGAGTACTGTTTAAGCTATCGAGGGAAACTGTCGATGCGCTAAACAGAATTATAAATGAGAGTATAATGGGATCGGCATTAATCAGGGTACTTAACTCGCAGCAGCCCGAGACCCTCAAATTCATGGAAACCAATCTCGTCTCACGGAACCTTGGAATGTCTATTCTTAAACTGTTTGCAACGCTGATTCCTATTATAATGTTTGTTTCAAACATGGCAGTTGTAACAATTCTTGCACTGGGAGGACACTTTGTTGTTTCTGAAACAATGACGCTCGGCAGCTTTGCCGCCTTTAACAGCTACATATTCCTGCTGATATTTCCAATACTTATGATAGGCTTCATGAGCAACATAATTGCCCAGGCAACAGCTTCATATACAAGAATCAGCGAAGTGATGGATGCACCGCTCACAGGAGAAACAGGTACTGCAGACAGCAGCATTAAGGGCGATATTGAGGTAAAAAATGTTTCGCTTTTTTATGGAGATAAGCCAATTCTGAAGAATATATCATTTTCAGTTAAAGCCGGCAGCAAAACGGCAATAATCGGCCCTACAGCCGGAGGAAAAAGTCAGCTTCTTTACCTTCTGACTAACCTTATTAATCCCGACTCAGGCACAATTGAGTTTGACGGAATTAATGCTGACAGTTACACAAAAGAGCAATTCCACAGCCAGATCGGGTTTGTTTTTCAGGACAGTGTAATTTTCAATATGAGTCTGCGCGAGAATATTGCTTTCAGCGATAAGGTTACCGATGCGTCGCTTGAAAAGGCTATTTCTACAGCGGAACTGCACGATTTCATCGATTCGTTACCACAAAAACTCGATACTGTTGTAACAGAAAGAGGTACAAGTCTTTCCGGCGGACAGAAGCAGCGGATAATGCTTGCACGTGCACTTGCTGTAAATCCCGCAATTCTTCTTCTCGACGATTTCACATCTCGTGTTGACAGGAAGACAGAAAACAAAATTCTTTGTAACCTTCAGAATAATTATCCCGATCTGACACTGATTTCTGTAACACAAAAGATCTCACCTGTCAGGCATTTTGACCAGATCATTCTCCTTATGGAAGGGGAGGTCATAGCCTCCGGGAAACATAAGGATCTCAAAGAGAGCTCCCCTGAGTACGCACAGATTTATAGTTCACAAAAAAGCACACATCATTATGAACTATAATCTGAATCAGCCATCGCAAAAGACAGAGCAGAAAGCATCCAATATTGCTTCTCTCCGGAAACTTATTTCACTTATTGGCGAAGAACGGCACAACCTTATTATCTCTTTTCTGGCTATTTTCATGAATGCTGCCCTAAGCTTAATAGGTCCGTATTTAATAGGGTATACAATTGATAATTATATTCAGACAAAAGAATATCACGGTGTACTGGTGTTCTCAGGAATACTTATTGCTCTCTTCATTGCAGCTTTTGCAGTTAACTATGCCCAGATGAGAATGATGGGTGGCATCGGGCAGCGAATGCTTTACAGCCTGCGAAATGCCGTATTTAATAAGCTTCAGGAACTTCCGGTTGATTTTTTCAACCAGAATAAAGCTGGAGATCTCATCTCGCGCATTAACAACGACACCGATAAGGTAAACCAGTTCTTCTCACAGTCGTTAATGCAGTTCATTGGCTCTCTTTTCACAATGACCGGTGCCGGAATTATACTGCTGTTTATTAACCTGCCGCTGGGACTGGCAGCTCTCACACCGGCCCTGTTTGTCTGGATTTTTACAAAGGCTGTTTCACCCTGGGTTAAGCAGCGGAATGCTGCCAGCATGAAAAGCACTGGCGGTTTAAGTGCTGAGATCCAGGAAGGTCTTGTAAACTTTAAGGTAATTATTGCATTTAACCGCCGCGATTTTTTCAGGAAAAGGTTTGAAGAGGCAAATCAGGATAATTATAATAAATCGATAAAGGCCGGCATAGCAAATAACATCTTTACACCGGTTAATACACTTGCTGCAAACCTGGGTCAGCTTATAGTACTTGTACTGGGAATCTATCTTATCATGAAGGGACACTTTACAGTCGGACTCCTAATCAGCTTTATCGCCTACGTTACAAATTTCTACAACCCTCTTCGCCAGATTGCTGCTTTGTGGGCAAGCTTTCAGGTGGCAATGGCTGCCTGGGACCGGATCTCAATGTTATTATCGCTCGAGTCGAATCTGACTATTCAAAACGATCCGAAATGCATCACTTCGGAATCATATCTCACCTTTAATAATGTATCATTCAGGTATCCAAACGGCAAAGAAGTTTTGCATAAGGTAAACTTCAATCTTGAGCGTGGAAAAACTTATGCGTTTGTTGGCCCCACAGGCGGAGGAAAGACCACAACTGCTTCGCTTATTGCGCGATTGTACGATGCAACAAGGGGAACAATATTGCTCGACTCTAAAGACATCCGTTCATATACCCCCGAAGAGAGAAGCAGCAAAATCGGATTCATTTTGCAGGATCCTTTCCTGTTTTCCGGGACAATAAGGGATAATATTTTATACGGGAATCCTGCATACAGAGAGCTCCGGGATGAACAACTCACTAAAGCAATTACAGATGCAGGACTTGAAAGCCTTCTGGAAAGATTTGATGATGGACTCGATACGAAAGTTCAAACCACAGGCGATGGCATCAGCCTGGGACAAAAACAGCTAATAGCTTTTATGCGTGCAGTGCTCCGCAAACCGGAACTTCTGATACTCGATGAAGCTACTGCTAACATTGATACTGTTACAGAACAAATGCTCGATTCGATACTTAAAAAACTGCCTGAATCAACCACTCGTGTAATAATTGCGCACAGGCTGAATACAATAGAAAATGCAGATGAGATCTTCTTTGTGAATACAGGCAAGATTGTACGTGCAGGTACCTTCAAAGATGCAGTAGACCTTCTTCTGCACGGTGTTACACACAGTTAACATACAAGTTCTCTTTTCCCTTACCTGAGGATCATATTTTTACTATTTTTGTCTATGTTCTATCAGTAACCTTAGAAATTATGAATCGTAAAAAGTTTATTGCCAGCTGCGGTGTTATTGGAACAGCCGCAGTAATTGCTCCTTCAGTGGCAGGAGCAAATATATTATCAGCTTCGGGAGACAAGAAGATAAAAGTTGCAATAATCGGATGCGGAAGTGTATCAGGTGTCTATCTTCCTCATCTTTCAAAATCGCCGTATGTTGAACTTGTAAGTGTCTGCGACATCAAACCAGAAAGGGCGAAAGAACGTGCCGAAAAATTCAAAGTCCCTAACCAGTATCCTCACATCGATCAGCTTCTGGCCGGAGCTCCTTTCGATCTTATGATAAACCTTACAAATATGCAGGAGCACGGACGTCTGAACCGTCAGGCTTTGCTGGCAGGGAAACATGTGTGGAGCGAAAAACCGATGGCAAACACCTATAAAGAGGGACTGGAATTACTGCAGCTCTCAAAAAAACAGGGTGTGCGGATCTGGGGTGCACCGGCTGTTGTAAACAGTCCGCAGTTTGCTTTTATGGCCCGGCAGATAAACGACGGGAACCTTGGCAGGATAGCTGCAGCTCATGCTCATTATGGTCATCTCGGACCAACATGGTCAGCATTTTTCTATGAGACAGGCGGAGGCAGTCTTCCCGATCTTGGTGTTTACAATCTTTCTACACTTTCCGGACTACTGGGACCTGTTAAATCGGTTATGGCAATGACAAATATTCTTACACCTGCGAGAACTGTTGACGATAAAGGTGAAATAAAAGTCGAAGCCGAGGACAATGCAAGTGTTCTGATGGAGCATCACAGCGGCGCCATTTCGCATGTACAGTGCGGATTCAATTATTTCGATCCGTACGGGCACGAGGGCAAGGGGCAGGAAAAACCCACCGTATCAGTTGTCGGGAAAAAAGGCAGCATGCATCTTATAGGCTACGACTGGTCACCCTTCGGTGTCGATATGGCTACAATTGATCACGAGGAGTCACAGAGATTCGTTCCTGATCCCGGAACATATGTGTGGGAACAGGGGGCATCGGTTATCTGCGAAAGTCTTGTTAAAGGGGTTGAACCACTTATAAATGCAGAGCATTCCCTGCATGTCCTTGAGATAATTGAAGCAGCGCGGCGGTCACAGGCCGAGGGTAAGAGGATTGAACTGGTTTCTGTATTCCCGTATCCTGTTGTAAAGTAGATTTGCAGGGGACCGACTCTGCCTTGCACGAAATGATTAATAGTTTTGAGCTATTAAGTAAAAAAGAACGTTGAAATAAGTATGTTTCATTTAATAATAACTCTGGCCTATACAATTCCAGGGGCCTATATTTTCCTTCGTATATGGCAGTTTTACAGCGAAAAAAAATACCGCTGGAGGTACATTGCCGTTTTGGCCATTCTATATGCAGTATATCCTGTAAGCGGACTCTTCGATGAGAGAAAAGGAGTGTTTATTAATTTACTGCAAAGCGTTTCAGAATATCTTCTTCCTGTTTTTCTGTATCTCTTCCTGTCGTTACTTATTACAGATCTTCTGCTACTTATAAACCGTTTTGTGAAGATAATCCCCCGCGAAAAGACCAGTGATAATAAATTCAGGAACTGGCTTTTTATTACCATCATAACTATTTCTGTTTCAGTAGTTATTGCAGGGATAATCAACTTCAACACAATAAGAATAACTGAATACAGGGCAGAGGTGCCTAAACGGACATCCGGAATAGAAAATCTGAGGATTGCATTTGTCTCCGATTTTCATCTTGAAGAAAAATCGCAGGAAGGATTTGTGAAGAGATATATCATGAAAATCAATGAGTTAAAGCCCGATCTGTTACTATATGGCGGTGATATTATAGAGGGGTACCGTGAAACAGAAAAGATGGAGCATATTGAGAATCTTCTTAAAGGAATAAAAACTCAGTACGGAATTTACGGGGCACCGGGAAATCACGATCGGATTAATTTCAGCGATACTGTAAATTTCTTCACCAGGTCGGGAATTACCATCCTGAATGATAGCGTAGTAGTAATACCAGGTGCATTTTCTATTGCGGGGAGGGCTTACAATCGTGAAGACAGAAGAAAGAGTGCATCAGCAATTGTAAATAGTTGCAGCGACAGCCTGCCGGTTATAGTAATTGACCATCGTCCCACAGATCTGGAACAGTTAAGCCTTACCAGAGCCGATCTTGTTTTCTCGGGACATACCCATCACGGACAAATGTTTCCGATCAACCTGATTACAAGCAGGGTTTATGAACTAAGTTACGGCTATAAGAAAAAAAGAAATACCCACTTCTTTGTCTCCAGCGGGATCCATTTATGGGGACCTCCGGTAAGGACAATCGCAAAATCGGAGATCGTAGTGGTTGATGTTAAATTCCCCCCAAATCATTAATCTTGAGCTATATCCTCTTCCTTTACGAGTTCATACAGCACACCCTTTTCCGAGGCATTCATCTTAACGACTTTGAGAATAATAAGATTAGCGAGTATCGACTCGGCTTTATAGGACGATATATGTGCAAGTTTTTTGAATCCCGACAGAGTTATTGACTCATTTTCTGCGAGGTAAGCCAGCAGTGAATTCTCAGTCTTACTGAATTTAACCAATACACCTTTTGGCAGTTCACTCTTGCGCCAGATCTGCAGCAACACCCTGTTTGCCACAAGGTTCTGATCGTGATTCCTGAAATAAGGAAGCCATCTTCCATCTTCATCCCTGGCCTGGTAAGGCCTCTTGTCACCCCTCTTAACCTCAACCTCAAGAATTGTCTTACGGTCAGTTGTATGCTGCTTTATTGTGTATACTATTTCCGGCCGGCAATACAGATGTACTGCTGTTTCAACCATATACAATTCCTCGTCAGATTTAATGCCTGCAATGCTGCCATTATCCCTTACACCAATAAGCAACCGGCCACCATCGCTGTTTGCAAAGGCAGTTAATGTCCTGGCAATCTTTCTGCTGTCGGAAACACAGAACTTGAAATCGAGAGTCTGATTCTCTCCGCCGGATATTAATTTTCTTAGGTATGCTTCCATTTCTATAGGCTCAAAGGCTTAACGGTTTTCTAAATCCATTAACCGCAAAGGTCGCAAAGATTTTACGCAAAGACCGCAAAGATCAAATATTAAATTATTTTGACTTTGCGTGCTTTGCGCCTACTTAGCGTGCTTTGCGGTTAAAAAATAAACTAATTTTTTTTAAAACAATTGTATCCTGCATCTTGTTTATTAATGTCTAAATTAGCCTTTACAATAAACTCATTAAGAATGAAAGCATATTATAAATCATCTTTTAAAAAATCGGCAAAAGGAATTTACGGAGAACTGCCCGATCCTGTTGCTCAGAAAAATCAATTACTGATCGAGGTTAAAGCTGTATCGATTAATCCGGTCGACTACAAATTAAATAATGCCGACACAAGGTTTCTGCCCGGAGCAAAATTACCAAAGATTGTAGGATCAGATTTCGCAGGGATTGTCAGGAAGCCTGCCGAAGGGGATGATAAGTTTAAAGCAGGAGACAGGGTTTACGGTGCTGTACCTATATTTCTTGGTAAGCCCGGGGCCCTGGCTGAACTGCTTGTAACAGAATCAAAGAATGCAAGACTTATTCCCTCTGACATCTCATTTGAGCAGGCAGCCTCTCTTCCCGTGGCAGCACTCACTGCACTTAACGGATTGAGAAGATGCGGAATTAAATCAGGCACTAATCTTCTAATAAATGGGGCCACAGGAGGTGTCGGACACTTTGCAATACAGATTGCAAAGGCTAAAGGAGCTATTGTTACAGCATCATGCAGTGAGGCAAACAGGGAACTGGCTATTCAGCTGGGAGCCGATGAAGTTACAGGATACCGGAGGGAGGACATGGCAGCATATTCAGATCTGTACGATGCAATATTCGATGCCTGGGGACAGATGAAATTAAAAGACATTTTCAGATTGCTTAAAAAAGGAGGCAGCTACGCCTCGCCGCTTATTCTTTTTGCACCGGCTTGCCTGACAAATACAGTTCAGTTTTTTACCCGAAAAAAAATCACTTCATCGAATATGCGCAAAAGACCGGAAGATTATGAAGAGATTGAAAGATTATTCCGTGAGAAGAAATTAAAACCTGTTATAGAAAAGATCTTCCCTCCTGAAAAGGCTTCAGAGGCGTTTTTATTTGCCGAAAAAGGGAAGCCAAGAGGGAAAGTCATTATAGCATGAAGACCGAAGACCGAAGTCCGAAGTCCGGAGAGTGAAATAATGTAACCCTTCCCAATAATTAAGTTATAACTACGTTATCAAAAAGATGTATCTTTAATACTAGTTAGAAATAACCTAAACCAACCCATATGGAAACTGACGGAACTTCCAAAACAAATCCTGTAAATGAGACCGGAGCAAAAAAAGGTAATTCCAGGGCACCTGTAGTAATAATAATACTATTGCTGATTGCAGCCGCTATTGCATATATACTTTATAGCCGCGAACATAAGAAGCTTGTCGCAATGATGGAGGAGCAGAAAGTTTCCCTTACAGATAAGATTACAGCCCGCGATTCTGTTATAAGCGAATGGATTATGACATTTGACGATATAGAAAAAAACATTTCACTGATTAAGGAGAAACAGAAGATTATCTCACTTAATTCCTCAAACGGAGAAATATCTGCAGATAAAAGACAAAAGGTTCTCGAAGACATTAAATATATAAATACACTACTTGAACAGAATAAAAAGAAAATTGCCTCACTCACAGCTCAGCTTAAGAAATCGGGCGGTACAATAAAGGCTCTTCAGGATAAAATAACCGGGCTTGAAGCAGCAATGAAACAGAATGAGGCAGAAATCTCTGAATTGAAAACAGCACTTATTGACAAAGAATTTGAGGTTGAACAGCTGAATACCCAAATGAGTGTTCTGAACGATACTCTTGCAAAGAAAGATGAGGTAATAAGTACCCAGACGAATGAGCTGAACAAAGCTTTTTATGCTATTGGCACTTTCAAAGAACTTAAGGAAAAGGGGCTTATAACCAAAGAGGGAGGATTTATTGGACTTGGAAAAACCAAGTCACTAACCGGAAATATTCCCGAAAATGTTTTTACACGTATAGATATTACCCAGGCAAAATTTATCCTTGTCGATGCAAAAAGTGCCAAACTTATCTCAGACCACCCTGCAGGCTCTTTTGAATATGTACGTGACGAAAACAAAAGGATTAAAACAATTGAAATAAAAGATCCGGCTGAGTTCTGGAAAGTTTCCAGGTATGCGGTTGTAGAGATTACAAAATAGAGTCTGCCACCTTCGCTAAGCTCCGGTGGCTAAAAGAAGACCGAAGACGGAAGACGGATAATATTTTAACGCAGAGATCCGCAAAGAAGACGCTGAGGGCCGCAAAGATTTATTGGAATTCCGCCACAACGAATACGCCATTACCTCTCGTAACTGCTGAGATGATCTTCATACCTGCTGCATTGGTAAAGTGGCTGATCCCTCCCGCTGAAATGTAATTTCTGAAGTTTCTGTAATGGTCCCCTCCAGCCATTTTTTCCACAGATCTGGCAACCGTACCGTAGAATCCTGACGGTAAGGGATAATTATAATCGGCAATTATTACTTTTGAGGCAACACGTTTCATTTCGGAAAGAATTTTAACGGCAAGCTGCGGTTCGAACTGATGCACAGCCATTGAGGTAACTGCTATTCCGAATTCTTTATCGCCATAAACTGAAAGGTCGGATGCATCGCGCACCTCAAACCTGACATTTGCCAGATTCTTATTATTTACCCTGGAAAGAGCATATGAAATAAGCTCAGCATCGAGGTCAATACCTGTTACAACTTTCGCCTTACCCGCAATATTAAGTGCCAGGGTACCGGTGCCACAGGCAATATCGAGTACTGATTCAGACAAATCAATTTTTTCAATAATCTCCGCTCTGACTGAATCAAGAAGCGGATCGATAATAATCCTGTAAAGAAAACCCTTCAGATGTAAGTTCATAATACCTTTGATAAGCATGCAAATATAATATTATCTGCACTTTGCACAGAGAAATAAGGATGGAGCTGAGTCAGGTTGCAGAAGCCGGCAGCGTAACAGTAAATGATGTACCCTTGCCAAGGCTGCTTTCAACAGTAATTGTGCCGCCAAGGGTCTCAGTAAATTCTTTGCAGATAACTAATCCTAATCCGGTTCCCAACTCATGGCCTGTCCCTTCAGTTGAGAAGGTCTCCTCAATCTTAAAGAGCTTTTCAAGAACGTCTGAACTCATCCCTATCCCCGTGTCCAGTACTTTTATAACCGTGTTCCCGTGTTCCTGATAGGCTGCACAGGTAACACTGCCACCTTTCTGGGTATACTTTATTCCGTTTGAAATCAGATTCCTGACTATTATTGAGAGGATCTCGTAATCCGCAAAAACAGATACATTATCAGGGATTTCATTTTTTAGCGTTATACCTTTTGTTCCAGCCTGAGACATGTAAATTTTCATGACATCATCTGCCAGACTTTTAAGAATAATATTCGTTTTGAAATGCTTCAGCGTGCCGGTCTGGCTTCTTGCCCATTGCAGGAGGTTTTCTATAAGCTGAAGCAACTTATGAGACGAATCATTTATCATCGAGGCATAAACATTCATCTCGGCAGCATCGATTTTACCCGCATTATCCAGCATAACTTCCGTAAGTCCCGAGAGAGCAGTAAATGGATTCCGAAGGTCATGTGCAATAATTGAGAAAAGTTTGTCTTTGGTTTGCACAATTCTCTTCAGCTCTTCTTCAGATTTTTCCAGTTTTTCGTTGGCCTCGGATAATTTCCTGTTTTGCTGCTCAATACTGTCGTTCTGCTTTAAAATTTCCTGATTATGCAATTCAAGAAGCTTTTCGTTAGCTCTCCTTTGCTTCATAAGTATAATCAGTACAATAAAAACTGCTATAAGAAGAGCAATTATTGCGGTCAGACCTATGCTGATGATTCTTATCCGCTTAATCCTAAGCTCCTTTATTGAGTTGTCTTTATTAAGGAGATCAATTTTAGCATTCCTTTGTTGCTTTTCCAACTGATATTCAAGGAAGAAGATCTTTTCAGACAACTGGTTGCTGAACAGAGTATCATTATAAAGACGTACTCTTTGCTGGAAACCGGATGCTAACTTATAATCGTTTGTTCTTAACGAAATAGTTACAAGAGCCTGTAAGGCATCTCTGATTGTCATATTTGCCCCTATCTCATTCGCAATTTTCAGCCCTTCATGAGCCATTGCTGATGCTTCCTTATAACGATTCTCATTTACAAAAATCATCGATTTCTTAATAAGGATATTGGCAAACAGATCTCTGTCATTTTTTTTATCAACCTTATCGAGTGACAGATTATAATTTTCAGCGGCAGTTGTAAACTCACCCTTGTGAAAATAAATATCTCCGATATACTTGAAGCATGTAGCCTGTTCGGGGATCTGATTTAGTTCCTCCCGCAACGAAAGTGATTTTTTGTAGCTTAGAATAGCACTATCCTGCTTACCTTCAAGATTATATACTCTTCCGCTATACATATAAACATAAGCCAGCATTCGCTGATTCCCGATTTCCGTGGCAATTGCCTCTGCTTTTTTTACATTCTCATACGCCAGTGCGGCGAGCTCCTGATAAACAAATAAGTTGGCCAGATTAAGGTAGGCATAACCTTCCTGTTCAGAAATTTCATGTTCAACTGCAATCTCAAGGCCCTTATAAAAAAAGTCAACTGATTTGGAATACTTACCCATTATCCTGTATGATACACCCACAAAGCTGTAACCATTGGCAAGACTAATATAATCTTTGTACTTACCGGCTAATTCAATTGCTTCTGTCCCGTATTTTATTGATTCTTCAGGTGAGGCGTTTCTTAGGTCCCATGATAATGAGAGGAGTTCAGAAATCCGGGAAGAATCACTTTCACTTACAGGCTGAACAGACAGACTATCTTCGTGATTTTGTTTAAATTGTAACTCATGAGAGTTATGAAAAAGCGGAATGATTAAAAACAGAAAAAAGAATCCCTTCATTAATCGCGGTTATGTTTTCATTATTCGGGTAAATATATATAATACTTTAATCTCTGATTAGATGAATTTACAAATATTATAATAAAAAACAATTACAAAAGAGGATAGAATGTCGAAGTCGGAAGCACAAAAGTGGTGAGGGGAAAGCACAATTGGTAGAGAAAATGAATTTGGATTTCAGCTGCAGAGCAGAAACATATTGGTAGAAACGAATTCCCAAATGAAATACGCGCCGGAGCTATGGAAATATAAAAAACAGGATATTGAAACCGGCGGTAGAAAAAACCGGAGTCTGAAGTACCTATTTCTTCCAGTTATTATTGTAGTAGTTCCCCAGCAGATCGTAGTAGAACAGATCCAGTCCTTTTAATGTGTTGATATCGAAAGGAGTGGGAAAGGTATATGTATAGTATCCGTGTTCGGCAACCGGCCTGACTATTATGAACTGCTGGTTATCGTTATTAACAAACTGCAGCATGAAATCGCTAATCAGGTTCTCAGGATCAATCGGAGTACCGTCGGGGAGCGTATATTTAAAACTTACAGATACTGCCATCCCGTTCCCGTTGGTCTTTATTGTAGGACTAACGATAATCAGGTTATCGCGGGCGTCAACATTCGAAAAATAGAGTTTAAGATTTGTACTTGCATAGGGAGTAAAAGTGTAAAGCCCTTTTTTGAATGGTAAAAAGTTATTGCCCATGGGGTTATTTGGCTGAACAACACCCACCCGGTTGAAGGAAATAAGAAACGCCTCCCTCTGATTAATAACATTTGCAAATCCCCATAAATGGATATCGGTACTGGGATTACCTTCCGGACCGGTTAACACTGAAGACGAACCAACAGTCCCCAGCGATGTTCCGCCGGCCAGCTCGACACCATAATTGATGAAGAGATTATCTTCATTTACTGCATCCGGATTAACTTCATCCAAACCCATCTTACCTATGTAGAGACTATAATGGAAAGTAATTATAACCTGTTTGTTTTTCAGAATATCAAGTTCCCCGTCATTATCGGCATCGATATTCTTAGCCAGCGATTCATAGTATGAACCCACAGCCCTGAGGCTTTCCAGCTCCTCAGTCGATATGTTTATCTCATCACCGAAGGGATTATGCATTGGTACAATACTATCGCCTGGCATTGTAAGTGTCTGGAGATCAATGACAGTATTATCGCCATCGGCCAGACCAACAAGCGGAAGGACATTCAATCCCTCGGTGCAGAGCACCCCAATGAACTTATTATCCATATCGAGAAATACCAGGGCATTGGCGGTACCGGCATCGGCAGTAACAGAAAAGTTATTGTCAACTATGTCAAATATCTTATAGCTGCTTCCCCTGAAGAGCATCACTTTTTTTGCATCGGCCAGCGTCAGATCCCCGGCTTTTCTGCCAGGGTCGCTCTTGGCAGCTGAAATAGTACCCTTAATTGTTACCATCCCTTTTTCTGATCCGTCTGTCCCGGAATTGTCTTTCTTACAATTAGTAAGCAGAAGTGTAATCAATATTAAAGATATAATACTTCTCATATCTGTTGTTTTTTGATTAATGAAGTTTTAAATAAGTTCTATAACCCCTGGCAGATTTCAAAGTTATAAAACATCCTGACTATAACGGAGTGTATTATAGAGTTGTTTTAAATTGTAAGTTCTTTTTTTATGCATCCATACCCTAACCTCACTCCTCTTCCCTCTTCCCTGAACCCGTTTACCGGTTTCAGTAAGGCATCCGCCGAAATTCTCTTCCTCTCCTGTTTTGTATTCCGCAAATTAGCCGTAATTTTAATTGTTAATAATTTCACAGCTATGGAAGACAATGGTAAATCTATGATTATAATCGGTGCGGGATTTGCAGGACTCGCTGCCGGTATATATGGCCGGATCAACGGTTATAAAACAGAGATCTTTGAGATGCACAATCTCCCGGGAGGACTATGCACCTCGTGGGACCGCAAAGGTTATACCTTCGACGGATGTGTTCACTGGCTCGTAGGTTCATCTCCAAAGAGCGGGATGCACGACATGTGGGAGGAGACCGGTGTGATACAGAACAGACCATTTGTGAACATGGACGAATATTTCAGGCTCGAGGATTCCGACGGAAGAACAGTTGTATTCTATACCGATGTCGACAGACTCGAAAAACACCTGATTGAATTCTCGCCTCAGGATGAGAAGATAATAAGATCTTTTACAAATGGTGTCAGGATGATCATACCATTCGACTCACCCTCAAAACACGATTCGCTGGCAGTAAAGCTGAAAAAGCAGTTAAGGAACGCTGCCATCTTTGTTGTCAACGGGAAAAAGATGAAGGAGTGGATGAATCTTACAGCGGAAGATTTCGCGAACCGCTTCACCGATCCCCTTCTGAAAGAGGCATTCCTGCAGATTTGGGTCCCCGAGTTCTCAATGTTCTTTATGCTATTTACATTTGCCTACCTGCACAACAGGAATGCAGGATATCCTATAGGCGGATCAAAACCGATGGCACTGGCTCTCGAGGCTAAATACAAAGAACTGGGAGGGACACTTCATTATAAGAAAAAAGTAAAGAAAATACTCACCTCCGGAGGAAAAGCAACAGGAATTGTACTCGAGGATGGTACTGAACACCTGGCCGACAGGGTCATATCGGCAGCCGACGGACATGCATCACTTTACGATATGCTCGAAGGCAAATTTCTTGATGAGAAAAGCCGCAGGCCCTACGACAAATGGCCAATGTTCCCGTCGCTTATATTTGTATCACTGGGTGTTAACAGGCGCTTCGACGAAATTCCAAAAACTGTATCGGGAATGACATTCAGGCTCCGGGAACCTGTAGTTCTGGGTGATAAAACCCGCGAATGGCTGCCGGTTCATATATTTAATCAGGACAGCACCCTTGCCCCTGAAGGTAAAACAGTAATTACCATCATGCTTGAGTCTGATTATACTTACTGGCTGAAACTGGCTGAAAACAGGGAAGCCTATGTTCAGAAAAAAGAGGAGATTGCTAAAACAGTAATCACACTACTCGAGCAGCGTTTCCCGGGGATCTCTGAGCAGGTTGAGGTTACAGATGTGGCAACACCTCTCACCTTCGAACGTTATACAGGAAACTGGAAAGGCTCTTTCGAGGGGTGGCTCATTACTCCGGAAAATTCCTACACACTAATGAAACCAATGCCTCAGACACTTCCAGGACTAAGTGGTTTTTACATGTGCGGGCAGTGGGTTGAGCCCGGCGGAGGACTGCCAACTGCTCTGATGTCTGCTAAGAGGATGATGAAGGGGATTTGTAAGGAGGACCGGACTAAATTCAAAAGTTAAGGGTTCAGGGTGCAAGGTGCAAGGTTCAACGTTCAAGGTTCAAGGTTCAAAATTTAAAAGACGGCCGGCAGCCGTGTGTCAAATTTCTTAAACAAATTGAGATACATGATTGTTACTGATTTGGATGTAGTATTATTAACCCGATCAGATCAATAATTATGAAATTTATCCTCATCACCGCTCTTCTGGTTCTTCCCATAACAATTTTTGCCCAGAAAAATGTAGTCCCTGTAACAGCATCATCAGTTACGGGGATCTCCTTACCGGCAGGGAGTAAAAAAGACAGCAGGATACTAAGCACTGCCGGTGCTGATATGCTTCTAAGCCTCGAAAGCGAAAAGGTGAAAGCCACTCTTTCGGGTACTGAGGTTCTTATTCTGCCTGCCTCATCCGCCAGCGGATTCAATAAAGATTCTCTTACTTTCAAACTAACGTCTCAGGGCTGGAGAATTGTTCCGGCAGAGGGCGATAATAAATTCTCGTGGCTTTACAAAGATAAAAGGACAGTAATCGCATATTTCACATCCGATGCCAAATCCTCGAATCTCTATTTTTCAAATGCTGCTGTGCCCGTTGCACAAAAGACAGTAACAGCAGAACCAAAACCGGTTACAGCTGCTCCGTTAGTTCCTCCCCCTTCAACCCCTTCAACCCCTTCAACCTCTTCAACCCCTTCAACCTCTTCAATCCCTTCAACCTCTTCAACCTCTTCAACCCCTTCAACCTCTTCAACCTCTTCAACCCCTTCAACCCCTTCAACCCCTTCAACCCCTTCAACCTTCTCCTTCACAACAACCAACTTTGACGATGGCTGGACAGGCACCGTGAAAGAAGAGTGGGTGCAGGTTGTAAAGGGAAACATCACTGTTTTGCTGCACTACCCCAACCCTTCTGTTAAGGCAGATAGTTACGATTACAACACAATTACATCAAATGCCTGGAACATACTGGTTGCCGGCAGATATGCAAACCTTCAGAATTTTTCTGTATTCTCGGGAGCTGTGGAGTACCAGCCCTCTTATTTTGGCACGGGCGATGTAACTGATAATGCCTCCGGAAAAAGAGTGTTTGTTGCACTCTTCATGAAGGCAAACAGCGGCTGGATCGAGATAATCTCCCCCGACAGGAACTCATTCGTGCAATCGTTTGGAATAGATATAACCAAAGCAAATTATTATACCGGAAGCAGTATGTGGGATCCACTCCTAAACCTTTCGTACTACAACCGTTTTGCTGTCGCACCGTCCGATATTACCGGCAAATGGACCAGTAACTACTCTGGAATGCTGCAGTATGTAAATGCCTATACGGGAGCCAATGCCGGAATGAACACTCACTCCTCATCGCAGACTTTTGAGTTTGAACCGGGGGGCAATTATAAATGGGAGATCTCAGTTGCAAGCGGATTTGTCGGAAACATACAGTTTCAGAATGCTAAATCAAAAGGAGTTGCAACTCTGCCAAACAACTGGCAGATCCATTTCTCCGATCTCGAAGGAAAACCAAAAACCTACAATGCCTATTTCACCTGTATAAAAGGTGCAAGGATCCTGATGCTCGAGGATACATCTTACCCGACAGGATACACCGGATACGGGAAGATGTAGAAGCACCATCATGCGCTCCCGACTTCGCTGAGCTTAGTCGGGCGAAGCAAGGCTTCGGATGGCAAAGCAGTGCACAGTGCTGATTGGGAATTAATGCTGTTTTCAGACTCGCAGTCCGCCAATAGCTGCTTTTACCCCATTGACATCAGGCTGATATGGATGGGTAAAATAAAATATTGAACCTTTATTTATCTCAGATTCAGTCCAGATCTTACCTCCCAGCAACTCCACAAGATTTTTGCATATACTCAGTCCAAGACCTGTACCGCGATATAATTTCTCATTAGAATCAGCCACTCTTGAAAAGCGCTGAAATAACTGGCCTATCTGCTTTTCGCTCAGTCCGATACCTGTATCTGCAACGAAAAACCTGATATATTGATTCCCGTCGTGTCCAATAGTCTCATATCCAAACCTTACCGTTCCATTTTCAGTAAATTTGATGGCATTGTCCAGTAAATTAGACATGATCTGTAACAGACGTATCCGATCGGTGTAAAGCGAAATGGCTGTGCCCTGACTTTCATTTATCAGTCTTACTCTTTTCTCTTCAGCTATTGCCGCTTTTTTCGAGAAGATCCCCTCGAGCTCTGTGAAAATCTTATCAATGCTGCACTCCTGCTTATTCAGTTTTAGCCTGCCCGATTCGATGATTGATATATTTAAGATATCATCAATTAAATGTAACAGCATTTTACTGTTCTGATCTATAATATTAGCATATTCTTCCCTCTCCAGATCTGTCAGTTCTTTATCATTCATCAGGCTCGAAAATCCAATAATTGCATTCAACGGGGTGCGGATCTCATGCGACATGTTGGCAAGAAAACCCGATTTCAGCCGCTCTGATTCTTCAGCTTTTGCAAGTGCAATCTCCAGTGCTGAAGTTCTTTCCTGAACAAGTTTTTCAAGTCCGCTGCGGTGTTTTTCAAGCTCCGCATTTTGCTCTTCTATCTTCATCTTCTGATTCAGGGCAAAATCGCGCTGTGATGAAATTTCATCATTCTGCTGCTGAATTTCCAAAGTGCTTTCCTTAATCTTTTCAACAAGATTTTTCTTATCACTCCGCAGTTTATATTCCCTGAGCACCATTATCAGGTATAACAAACCCGCCAGAAGTATAAAAGCTCCAATCCTGAACCATGTGGTTTTCCAGTATGGACGATTTATTATCAGATGTAGTTCCGTGGGAGGGCCCCATATACCATAGTTATTTACCCCTTTAACTTTAAAAATATAGTCTCCCGGAGGAACATTCGGATAGTGTACAGAATTATTGATTGAGGATTTATTCCATTGTTTTTCAAAACCTTCGAGGTAATAGGCATATTTTGTGCTTCCAGGGTCGGAAAAATAAAGGGAACTGAATTCGAAGGTTATTGAAGACTGATAATAATCCAGTATAATAGTATCTCTGTTATTAATCGGGAATTTATTTTTCTTACTTTTAACATCACTGAGCGACTCTCCCATAATCTCCATATCAACTATGCGCACAGGTGAATTATTTTCCTGGTACATAATTTCCGCGGGATTGAACCAGGTGAGTCCGTTCGTTCCGCCAAAATATAATGTGCCCGAATCGCTTCTGAATACCGATGCTTTATTAAAATCGAAGTTCTCCAAACCAGTACTCCTGTTAAAAATTATTGTTTGTAATGTCTCCGGATTAAACCTGCATAATCCGTTATTTGTGCTTAACCAGAGATTGTTTGAGGAGTCCCCGGTAATCCCGACTATCATGTTGCTCGGCAGACCATCATTCTTTGTGAAATGTGTCACTTCCCCCGATCTGGTGTCCAGCCTGTTTAATCCCCCTGAATATGTGCCTAACCAAAGGATACCGTCATTATCAAGGTACATACATTCAATATAGGTATCATTTATAGTTTTGGAATCGGTAGTGATATTAATGTACCTGGTAAACTTTTCCCTTTTATTATCCAGTTTATTCAACCCGTGCCCGGCTGTTGCCACCCACAGGTTGTTCTCCTTATCAACAACAATGTCGTTTATATAATTACCTGATAATGAGTAAGGATTTTTCGTATCCGGCCTGTATCTTTTAAATAATCCTGTTGATTTATCGAGGCTGCACAGACCTCCTTTTGCCGTGCCAATCCATATTATCCCGTTCTTGTCCTGGGTTATACATTGAATTGTATTATCGCTCAGCGACAGACTATCAGTACTGTTGTGCTTGTAATATCTGAAAACCTGCGAGTTTTCCGGCAGACAATTCAGACCACCTTCAGAAGTGCCTATCCACAGATCTCCGTCGCTGTCGGCAAAAAGAGAGAATACGATGTCGGAATTTACTGATCTGTTGCCCCTGTTTGCCAGAAAATGTGTATAGGTTTCTGTTAAACGGTTATATCTGCTCAGACCACTTTTTGTGCCCAGCCATAAATATGGACCCTGCTCCACTACCGTCCATACATTTCCCGACAGCAAACTGTTTGGATTTCCCTTCTCCTGATTCAGGTTATTGAAATTATTCCTGCTTAATAAATTAATACCGCCGCTTTTTGTGCCAACCCATATTACTCCCGACCGGTCCTTAAACAGACTTAGTATCTGGTTATCGCTCAGACTTTTATTTTCCAGGGGAGAATTCTCGAGGTGGTATATTTTCTTCGTTTTCAGATCGAAGTAGTTCAGCCCGTTATCCTTTGTTCCCACCCAGATCTTATTATCGTCCCCTGCCAGCAAAGGCTGCAAAGTGTTATCGGCTTTTAATGAGTTTTTACCCGAATCGAAACTGTACCGGGCAAATTTCTTTGTGGATACATCAAGGCAATTAAGTCCTGAAAATGTGGTAATCCATATATGATCTTCATTAACAGCATCTTGCCTCACCTGCCAGACAGTATCTCCCGAAATTGAGCGATTATCATCCGGTTCGTTTCTAAAATGCTTAAAACCACCTGTGCCACTGTCAAAAAGATTGAGACCTCCCCCATAGGTAGCTATCCAGACCCTTTGTTTGCTGTCGATAAAAATATCATAAACATTATCCGACGACAGGGAATTCGGATTCAATGGATCGGATGTGTAATTTTTAAAGGTCTTCAGAGAATTGTCCAGCACACTTATTCCGTTCCTGGTTCCTATCCAGATATTCGAGTTACTGTCCTCCGCCAGTGAGTAAATAATATTACTGCAGATACTATTCTTATCATCGGGATTATTCCTGAATTTTATTGATTTCCCCGTTTTTTTGTCAAACCGGTTTAGTCCCCCTTCATCTGTACCTGCCCAGATATATCCTTTTGAATCCTCCAACAGGACGTTTACCCATGAGTTTGAAATTGAGGTACTATCAGAAAACTCGTATCGGTAGGTTTTAAAATTATAACCATCGTAACTGTTTAAACCATCTTTGGTTCCGATCCATATTAAGCCCTCCCTGTCCTGGATAATTGAATATACGGAATTGTGCGACAGACCGTTCTCCATCTGCAGCTTGTTGATAGAGATGTTTCCCTGACAAAATATTTCAGATGCTGAGAGAAAAATTATCAGGCCTGCAAGAAGAAAACGATGTATCGCTCTGAGAGTAATGTTGTGATACTTTTTCATAAATTTGGTAAGGCCAAATATATATTTTAATTTTTATTGTAAAGCAAAGTTGAGTGATTATGGTAAAAAGAGGCAGGATCTGATGATTCATTTTGGGAAGAGACGGAAGCCGGAAGGCCAAAGATGTAAGTCCTCTGTGGAACTCTGTGCAGCCTGAGCCTGGCGAAGGCCTCTGTGGAACTCTGTGTTAGTTCTTCGTACAATTTTTTTGCCCCCCAGCCCCCCTAAAGGGGGGTTAATTCGGTAAAGCTTCATTGATTTCTCCCGGCGGTTCTCTGCGATTACTTTGCGTCCTTTGCGGTTCTCTGCGTAAGCCTGAGCTCGGCGAAGGCCTTTGCGCCCTTTGCGGTTAATGGA
>JFJP01005317.1_pt1 | contig 43549 bp, 64 predicted proteins | sample 431651 | NCBI WGS metagenome assembly JFJP01 (sample SAMN02602958, study PRJNA72255) | Microbial mat metagenome, whole genome shotgun sequencing project. | biome: fresh water; feature: sink hole; material: water; isolation source: purple microbial (photo- and chemosynthetic) mats found in...
CAGGTCGTGCTCTTTTAGGATGATGCTTATACAGACCTCTATAGCTTGCTTGGCTTCAGGTGTGATGGTGTCAGTCATGCGTCCCTCTCCAGTTTTCTCCATAAGTTGCCTATTGCGCGATTTATTGCAGTCTGTGGTACTTTTCGAGGCAGACGCATTCGCATAGCCCGTGCTCTTGCAAGTACCCGACGACACGCTAGTTTTGACCATGATTTAGACATGCGTTCCTCAGTCATGCGTGCCTCTCCAATTCGGGTTACGCGGCCTGTCCATGTAGTCCGGGTCGGGCTGTGCGGGCCTCAGTAATTCCTCGGGCAGTGCAGCGAGATTCAGCGGCTTTGGCGCGATTGGCGGCTGCTTTAATGCAGCAAAACTGTCAGCATTAGCGACAATCAGCAATGTCTTTTGCATATCCCGGTGCCGCCTCAGTGGGCTTTCGTAGCTCATTTGAATTCCGCAATGCGCTCGCTGAGAATCAAACCGTACTGCTGCATTACTTGCCACTGCCTATTGAGCCTGGACTGTTCCGCTTCGTCCAGGGATGCAAAGATTTTTGACCCAAAGAACAGACCAAGTTTTTGTGTCTTGTCAGACAGTTCGTTGTACTCATCGACAACGCGCTGTTGGTGGGGTTGTAGTTCCTTAGTCATTATTGAGCCTCCATGCACTTCTTAAATCGCTCTTGCTGCCTTGTCCAAACGCCATAGCAGCGTTTGTTTCCTGGCGTGCTGCAGTCGTACCCAGCAGCAAATTTATAGGCCAGGTAAGCCCGGCAAGAGCCTGCGTAGTCGCCCTTGTTGGCCTTGGCCACGATGCTGGACTTGCACAATGTCCCAACGCCATATTGATACGAAAAATCATGCATAACATCGAATTCAGCCTGGTACAGTGGCGCTTTCACGCATTGCTTGATTTGCGCATCTTGCTTATCGAGATATGCCAGGCTGCGCTGCAACCCCTGCACTGGATTTGAGGTATCTCCCAAACGAACGGGTGAACCATCGGGGCGTTGCGTCATACCAAAATCAATTGTTGGCCTGTCGCCTTTAGTTGGGATAACAGCGTGATCTGTGTAGCCTTCGCTTACCAACAGCTTGACAAATGCGCCTGCACTCAAAACCAGTGCTGTGACTGCGATACGTTGTTTGTTATTCATGAGAATTCCACACCCAAAGCCAAATAGCAATAGCCATCAAACAAACGCAGAAAAGAATTAGTGCTTCTATCCCGCTCATTTTTCACTCAATCCCATTTTGTTTGAGCACACGAACCACGGCTGTACCAACACTTGTAAATGCCGCAAGCCCGGCCATAGTACCCGGAGGGATAGCGGTATTGAGCGCTGGCAGCAACACTTCAAGCGTTGCAAAAAGCGTAGTAAGCAAAGCCATCTTGACGCTCCATGCTTTACGCAGGATTTGGCCTGCGTTGTCGATCAAGGTCATAGTTTCCATCCTTTCACTGATGCCCAAAATACTGCAACGGCTGAGGCAAGACCCAGCGTCCACTTGAGCACGTCACCAATTTTTTTGCTGAATTTGAAGAATGCCTCACCCTCGCGCATCAGCGAAAGAATCTCGCTGGTTTCACGGCTGTTGGTGTCGATCTTTGCGCTGTTAATAGCAAGTAGTTCCTCAACACGACCAAGGCGGACAAAGTTAGCGTCGATCTGATGCTCGATGTACTCTACTTTTTCTTGGCTTTTTTTAACACTGTCATCCAGTGCTTTGACTTCAGCACGGGATTTGCATATGGGGCAACAGTTTGTCGGTGGCACGTCTTAGACCTTCAGGGGTGTCAACGTAGCGGCGCAGGGGGGTATCGGTCATTGGGTGTCTTTCAGTTTTCAGTTACGCCGGGCAGTTGACCGCTGGTAGGTGTGAGGTTACAGCTCGTCGCCGCGCATCTTCTTGATCTGAGCGTCGCTCAGGGCTGCGAATTCTTTCTGACTCATGTTCATGACGGCGCGAGCGTCGAGCTCTCCGCCGCCAAGCCGGTCACTGTTGACGCCAGCACGCCCTAGAGAGGCTGGGGTTTTCGACGTAGCCTTCAGCGTCTTCGCGATGGCGTCCTGCTTGCGCTCGGCAGCCACGTCTTTGTCGCTCACGCGTGGGGTAGCGGTGACGGCGTTCTCTTGACGTGCAGTGCGGGGCTCGACGATCATCTTGACCGCCTTCTGGAGCGCAGCGGTGGGGGTCATGCCCCGGCTCTTGTATGCTTCGAGCAGGTCGAGCACCTCGGCTGCAGACGTCTCGTTGTACTCGTCGCTGTCGGGGTTGAGTTCGGGGAATGCTGCCTCGACGCGCTCGATGGCGGTGTTGTAGCGTGCGCGCTCAGTGGCCCGGACTTCGGCAGCATGAATCTTCATGTCGCTCTTCGCTTCAGCCATCTCGCGCTCGGTCTTCCTGATCTGCGCCATCAGCGCGGTGGCCTTGTCGATCTCGCCATCGGTCAGGAGGGAGGCGTACTCCTTCTCCAGCTTCATGATGTTGTTCTCGGCAGCGGTGAGCTCGGCGTTCATGTCAGCCAGCTCGTTGCCCTTCTGGTACTGGGCGAGCTGGCGTTCGAGGCTGGCACGCTGCTCACGCTCTTTCTCCAGAATTTCTTTGTGCCGGGCCAGCGGGATGCGGCTGTCCTTCTTTGGAGAATCTTCTTTAGATGTTAGATCGTCTTCGAGCGCTTTGACGGCAGGGTCGTCTTTGATGTTCGTCGACACTAAGGAGTCCATGCCTGTTTGCGCTGCCTGGGCAAGGGCGTCGTCTTCGAGCAGGTCACCCCGTTCTTCTGGGGTAGGGCCAGAGCCTGCAGTGTCGGGCTCGGGGGCGTAGAGGCGGAAGTGTTTGAGGTTCATGTAGTGCTTTCTAAATTAGAGCTTCGATGTTGGGAGCCGCGAACGATTCGCGACCTGTGATTTGTCGTTGCTCGGGGGTTTTGCTGCGGCCTGTGCGGCCTGTTGCGCTGCCTGGACGCGGGCGTCCATGCGCTTCTGCGCCATGTCCTGCTGTTTGATCTGAAGCTCAGCATCGAGCTTCTCACGTTCGAGCTGGTGCTCGCGCTCGGCCAGGGACATCTTCTGCTGGGCCAGGCGCTCATCGAGCCCCATCTTGTGCTCAGCGGTCTGGGCCTTCACCTGAACCTCTGCCATCTTCGCCTGGGCGCTACCGTCGCCGGTCTCGGGGTTCAGGGTCTCTTGGGTCTTCGCCTGCTTGAGCCCGGCGTCTGCGTGCTTCGAGGCTGCCTCGCCTTCGAGCTTGCTGACCTCTGCGTTCTGGGCGCGCTGCTGGAGCTCCTTCTGGGCCTGGGCCTCGGGGCTGGTCTGGTCACCCTGCATCTGCTTGATGATGTCCTTTTTGTTCATGAGTCTGGAGGCGTCGATAACCACGGAGTCTGGTATCTGGATGCCCGCCTCCTTCATGGCCATGATCTGTTCAAACTGGCTGTCCTCAAGGGTCTCGCGCTGCGGCACAGATGTGACCACCACGTCGTACTCGCCCAGGGTCAGATCGTTGATGATCTCCTGGTACGGGGATTCTGGTGGCTCCTCGCCGGTCTCCTGCTCAGGGTTCGGCTGGTTGACTGCGAACGTCTCAGCCTCACCGGTGGCGTGGTCGTGGGTGATCGTCATCAGCCTCTCTTCAGTGTAGAACTCCTGGACGAGGTCGAGCACGTTGCGGGCGATGATGTAGTCGGTACGGGTCAGGTTGTCGAGCGGCTTAACGAGATTCGTGCTGCCTGCCTGGCGCTTGGCTTGTATAGCCTTAGCAGCCACATCGGCGCGGTCCATTCCTTGCATCGAATCCGATACGCCGGAGATAGTCTTGATACTTTCTTCAGCTTTGTAGCTGATGCGGTCCAGGCCCTGTGGGACTTGATTTGGGCTGATCTTCGTAATGGCGTCGGCGACATTGTCATTTACCTCGATGACGAGCCCGGTCTGGGCGCCCTTCTCTTCGAGCTCCTCCGGAGTCATGTTGCTCAGGGAACCGTTCTTGACGATGTAGCCTGAGTTCGCCGTGGTGTTGACCACGTGCAGCTCCTGGCTGGTGACCTTGTTGAGCAGCTCCTGGGGGCCGAGCAGGTTCTCGACCAGCCCCATGGTGTGACCGTACCTGAAGTACGGAAAGTACGGCACGATCGTGAAGTGCTTGTAAGGAGACCAGTCGTTGTGGAGCACGACGTTGTCGGCGACCACCACCCACTTGATCCTGCGCACCAGCTTGCTGATGACCTGGAACCCGTAGTTCTCAGTGAAGTATGCGATCTTGTCCCGGTCGAAATCTTCGGGCACGGCGCGCTGGTCGCCGGTACGTGGATCAAGGAAAAACTTCTGCTTGTCGAGCTCCCGGAACTGACGGTCCAGCACCCGGATGTTCCTGATCACATTCGTCTGGTCAAACCCAGTGTTGTACTGAGCGGTGCGGGATTCCCCGAACCGGTCGCGGTTCATCTGGACGCTGTCGTAACCGTAGGGGAAGCTGCCGTTGTCACGGTTCCTCAGCAGCTCCGCGTCGGCCTTGCCGTACAGCACAGCAATATCATCTGCGGTGACCCACTTCGTCACGAACACCTCTGACCACTTGTCTGGGTCGTACTCGTCGGCGTCGGGGTCGATCAGCACGTTCTTCCTGTTGACGTTCTCGATGCGCACCTCGCCCTGCGAGCTGTCGCTCATGTCGAGGCGGATGTCAAGATAGCCACGCGAACTGATGATGCCGTCAGCAAACATATCGCTGCGCTTCCAGGGGAGCTGATTGTTGTCGCTGATCTGGCGGAACACCTTGTTGAGGATGTCAGCAGTCTCGGCAGGTGCGCCGGACTTCGGCCTGAAGCTGATCTCTGCCCGGTTGTTGATCTGCTCGCCCATCACGTTGGACAGAGTGCTGAGTATCTTGTTGATCGTCAACACCGGTCGGCGGGTGGCTTCGAGCACAGCGCGATCTGCTGGGTCCCACTGGTCGCCGCTGAAGAAGCGCTCGCACTTGTCAGCCTTGAGGACGTACTTGCTGTGACCGTCATCACGGACCCTCGCGTAACGGGACCATGTTTTGAAGCTGAGCTCTGAATCTATGGGCATGGTGCGGCCTACTTAAGGTTTCGGAGCTTGTACAGGGTCTGAGCCGTCAGCTCTTCGAGCCCAGCCAGGATGTTCTTCAGGGCTTCAGAGCCGTGGTCTTCCTCGACCTCAGCACTGATGGCGTCCAGGTACTCCTCCAGGAGGGCAACCGGGGTGCCAGAGGGCAGCTTGACAGTGGGGAACGACGTGATCTGGCTCTCAAGGCCCATGTAGACCTCGGCGTACTTGTCGATGAGGCCCTCAAGGCCGCTGTAGAAGTCGCCAAGAGCCATGTGCTGCGCGTAGGACTTCGTGCTGAGGTGTGCCAGGTGGGTCGCCGTGCGCAGGGCGAGGGAGCTGGCGATGAAGTGGGGGCAGCTCATGAAGTTATGCCGCCATGAACGAGCCGTTTGGGCTGCTGGTGAGTCGTTTCAGCCATGAATCGGGTTCCTTGTGTTTGATTTTTCTCGGCGGTTGGCGCCCGACGGCCATATTTACCGCGTGCGCCAGGCTATCGACCATATCGTCATGCGCTCCGGCGGGAAAGCGCAGCATTTCCGTCCTGCAGCCGTCGTACCAGTCGCACTTATCCGTAAAACTGACCATCCCCTGCTGCATCCGGCCCTGGAGGGGTCTGGCACGGGCTAATTTGTCAGTAATCGCCTTAAGCGCTTGGACCGAGAGGTACTGCTTGCGTTCTTTCATGCGTTTCTTCAGGAGTTGTTCGACTGCGCGGTATATCTGGCCATCTTCAAACCCGACCACCACCCCTCCATTATCCCACTTCTTACTTAGATTTAAGATGGCGTCGCAAATGAACATCGCGTCTCCTGACTTAAACCTCACCTGATCGGCCACGTGCAGCACATCGTCCTCATCCTGCATCAAAACCGTGCCCACGGTGTAGTCGTTCTGCTTCTTTTCACTGATGGCGAAGTCCCAGGCGATGAAAATGTTCGATCGGGCCGGGTGCGGGGGCGGGGCACGCCTGAAGTGCTCCTTGAGGAAGTAGGCACCGTCGTCGGGCACCGGGTTCTGCTGGTAGAGAGCTGACCAGAACCGTGGGCTGATCGTGCGCTTGATCTGGGTGAGCTTGGCCAAATCAAAACGCGCTGGGTGAAGGGCCTCGCCTTTGAGGCGCTTTAGGACTCCGTTGACAGGCGGGGAGTCAACTATCAGGTCAGTGTCGAAGTCCAGATACTCGTCGAACTCCGCAATGGCCGGGTACTTAACGACCACAAACTGATCAGCCAGAGGGTCAGAAGCCATGGCCACCTGGAGCCGACCCGCGAGGTCGTCGTCGTGCCAAAAAGTCTGCACCACCAGTACACCACCCCCAGGTGCGAGCCGGGTATAGGCCGTCGAGTCGTACCACTCCTTGATCTTCTCGCGCAGATCAGCGCTGTCCGCTTCTTCGGCATTCTTAATTGGATCGTCGATTGTCAGCACATGTGCGCCCTTGCCATTTATCCCACCCCCAACGCCGGCAGCCACGTACCCACCTTTACGGCCCTGGATACCCCATTCCTCAGCGCCCTGGAAGTCTGGGTTCAGCCGGGTTTCAAACACCGGCGTATAGGCCGGGTCGTTGATCACCTCCTTGACCTTCCGACTGAAAGACATGGCCAGGCCCACGTTATATGAGCAGGCGATCACCTCATGATCCGGGAAGCGGCCCAGGTGCCAGGCCGGAAACATCCGGCTGCCGAGCTCTGACTTTCCGCTTCGGGGAGGCATCAGCAGCATCAGCCTCGGGCTCTTCTTGTCGGCCACGTCCTGACTGAACTTCTCCAGTCGCCGACAGATGTCCTGGTGGACCCACCCTGCTTCATAGAGCGGGTTGATCCTCTGCACGAAGGGCAGGAGGCGACGGCGGGCGAGCAGCCGGCTGGCCAGCTCGACTTCAGCCGGCGTCGGTGCCTTGGTCGGCTTCGTTGGTGATGTCTTCGACATACTCAAGTGCTCTGGTGGTGCCTGTTGTGATGATCTTCAGCAGCTCGGCGTCGGTCATGCTGTTCATCTTGTCAATGACCACGTTGCCGGTCACATCGACCCTCACACGGGACTCGACGGGTGCGTAGTAACCGCAGAGTTTGCCCACTTCACGCCACCCAGCAACCATCGTCGCGGGTTCGCTCATCAGCTTGGCCATCTCGATAGCTTCAAGCATCCCGTCCATCACCCGCTTGCGCGTCATCTGGTTCTCTTCAATCCATTCCGCTTCGTACTGAGCTTTGAGCTTGAGGATGTTGGGCATCATAGTCATGCGGTAGGCAATCGATGCTCCATCGTTGTACCCCGCTCTGAGCGAAGCGGTCTGGATCGACTCACCTTGTGCCCAGAACTTCACAAACTGTTTCTGCTTCTCGGTGAGAGGCTTATCCGGGCTGATCGAGGCAGCTCCCGCGTTGGTGCTGGTGTCGATGTACTTGCGGGCTTCGGCTATAGCAGGTACGGCTTGTGCGCCGCGCTTTTTATTCTCTCGGGTAGGCGGGGTGGGGGCGAGGTCGCGCTTCTTTAGCGCCATTGGCGACGGATTTTTCATTCGGGCGGTCATGGTCGTGATTCTAACTTAGAGGTTAGACGATAGTTTTGGGGTAAAAATTTAGAAAATTTTCTAAGGGCGTTGGGTTAATCACGTAGGGCTGGGGTTAAGAGCTGAGGGCTAAAAATTTAGAATTTTTTCTGAGAATCGGGGGCGTGGGTCCCTCCCCCGGGCTCCTCGGTAAGAGCCACCCACTTCGGATTCGGCATTCAACCCGTAGTAGGGGTCCCACCCGTGCAGGGCAGGCGCGGAGTACCGCGCCTGCATCAGTCATCTTCTGTGGTTCGTTCAATCAACTCAGGAGTTATCTCATGTCTTTCTCTTCAACTATCGACGCATCCACAACCCACGACGCTGACGTCGAGCGTGGTCACAAGGTCATCGCCTGGTGCGGTCGGCTCATCTCGTGGGGCTGCGGCATCGCCGCTGCCTGGGGCTGTGCCTCTGTGTTCGGCGGTATCTGCATGTTCATCGCTGTAGCCCTTGCTGTCGCCATCCTCATGCTGTGCATCCACATCTTCCTCAGCTTCAAGCTTGACGAGTCTACGTTCGCAGCGCTCGGCGCCAAGGTCGGCGCCTTCACCGGCTGGGCATCGTCCTTCATCCCCAAAGCCAAAGCTGCATAAGCACGCACACCAGCCCCGGAGTACCGGGGCTAGGTCAGTCACCCCTTGTGGTTCGTTCATCTAACTTAGGAGCCTATCATGGCCAAGCCTCTCACCCTCACCGCTCAGCTCGCTGCAGCCAACACCACCATCGACGTGCTGAATGCACACATTGTCGAGCTTAAGCGTCAGCTCGCTGAAGCAACAGTAGCAGCGACAGCGGCAGCACCTGCGCCAACACTTGAAGACTCCGTGGTCGAGGCTAACGACCACGCACGTGTAGTCGGTGAAGCGCGCAACGCCGCGATCGACGAGTACGCGTTCATGTGCGGCGCCGATGTCCGCGTACCGGTTAAAACCATCCGCAAATCTGCAAGCGCATCGCGCGTCACGCAATTCACAAAGCGCGACGGCAGCGTCTGGGAGAAGCGTTGTACTGGCTTCAACCAGTTCACGTCAGTCTGCGTAACACCTGCTGCCGAGGTGGCACATGCGTAACGCTATCGAAGTCATAGCAACGCTCGTCGTCTATGCATTTATCGGTGCCCTCCTCGCGTATCGGGGTTAGGAACATTAGGGCCGGAGTACCGGCCCTAAGTCAGTCCCCCTTTGCGAGTTTCGCTCTGAGCATGGTTCTCCGTGTTCAGAGCGAAGCGTCCGCTTCAAACAACTTAACCTTTCTAAGGAAACATCATGGCAACTCGTACCAACAAATCCACCGCAGCCGAAACCGTTATCGACGTTGAGGCTGTCGAGGCTGAACTCACTACTGAGCAAAAACTCGAGCAAGCTCGTGCTGAGCACAAAGCTCGCAAGGCTGAAAAGAAAGCCGAGAAAAAAGCTGCACCTGTTGCAGCTACACCTACGCCTGAGCACGCTTGGGTCAAACCTGTGATCAAAGGTCTTGCAACTATCGCCATCGCTGTCGGTGCTGGCGTTCTTGCTGCACCGCTTATCGCTTCGGCTTCTGCCGCTGCGGTTACGTTTACCGGCTGGGCGTTTATGCACTGGGTCATAACCATCGTTGGTTGGCTCATCTCGCTTATCGCTGCGCACTTCGCAACTACGCTGTCGATCATGGGCTACGGCTGGGTAGCTTCGCGCTTCGTAACTCCAACTTTGAGCGTAGCGTGATTGAGATGGGCATCATAGTAGGCGCTGGCCTGCTATGGACATTGACCAAATTGCCTTGGTCTTGGCGTATGCACATCCTGTCAAATCCGGTGCTCATCGACACGATTATCTTAATAGGAATGATTCTCATTCACTGGGGTTCCTTTTCTGGTTTGATGATCGCGAGCATCAGCGCTTTAACGTGCTCACTGACGCTATCAGCGGCCCGCTGGCTGGTCGGCCACGTCGAGGATGGCACCTATGTAGCCGGATACTACGATATGAGCTCTAAGCTCGTTTAAATCGATTTGCTATCGAAACTGTAGTATGCACTGTTATGGTGCATACAAGCACTATCTGTGCCAAAACTCTTCAACACTGTTGGTTATGAGACAGCAGTATGAAGCGCTTTGCTTCTACAACCTTAAACACCACCATGTCCAAATACTACGAATTCCCCTGCTTCCCCAACGTCACCGATGCAGCCAAAGCAGCAGAGGCTTACAGCTTTATGCAAAAGCATCGCGATCTGTTTAAAGCTCTTCCTGAACAAGACGTGCCTCAGCACAAAATCCCTAAACCTCAATCTCGGCAACGTTACCTCGCTGAAGAGTACAGCTTTTTCTCAACGGATGAATCTAACGTCTAAGTTCGATTCCTGATGGGCATTGATCTCAGTGCTCATCGGGAAGCGTCTCGCGCTTCATAACCCTAACCTAGGAAACTACCATGGCTACCAAAACCAAAACCCACAAACTTGCAACTGGCACCATCGAGGCTGCAGTCAAACAAGTCGCGACCAGCTACACAATGTTCGACATCATTGACCTCCTTGACGAGACCATGGCCGAACAGCCTGCGCTGCATTCGAGAGTTCTCGAAAGCATGTGCTGGATGATCGACAGCTCGTGCATTAGCCAAGCTCGAACAGTCTTGTTCGAACGCTGGAAGGATATCGATCCCGAAGAAGTCACCGACTTCGATGGCTTCTGTCAGGACATTGGCGAGGAACTCTCACGCTCAAGCCATTTCGATTTCGATGGCGATGAAAAAACATTAGCTACGTTGTTAGCCCTGCGCACACAATGGCACGACGATGCGTATGCAGCAGCAGGCGCAGACGATCGCGACTACAAGTCAAAATCACTACGCGAGCAAATGGAGCAAGAAAAGGCGCAAAAGCCCAACGTAGGCACACGTGCCAATTATCGCAAGATGGCTCAGCTCGAAGCTGCGGGGCGTAGCACGTTAACCGATGGACTCATGAACACGTTGGTCAAGGCACGCGGCGCGTTGGACAAAGCAGCAAAGGCACTTGATAATCTGCCAGACGAGCACGACCCTATTTACACAGGAGATAACGCAGCTCTTATTTACGCAGATGAATTCTCTAATCTCAACGCCGCATGGGTATCAGCGAAAGCTAAAGTCGAGCAGGCCGAACTCGAGTACAACACCACCATCGAAAACAAGGAGCAACGTTTTTACGATGCGTATATGGAAGCAGACACTGCTGCATCCACACAGCGTATAGAGTCTAATAAGAGACTCATGCCCACCATCCTCGAAATCCTTCGCGCTGCCTCAAAGCACGCACCTGCTTCAGCCAAATTCAACGACCTCCCCGAGGTCAAACAGAAACAACTTACAACCTTCGCGGTTGGAGTAATTGAACGATGCAAAGTAGACGTGGCAAAAAAGTATGCCCGTCAACCAATCGCCTTCGCACACATCGCTGAAGCTGCATACCTCTGCACCCAGAAACTCAACGACGTCATCCGAGTTAAGTACAACTCCAGTTGCGAACTTGAGCTGGTTCGGACCCAAGGTTCCATCGAGCATGAGCGTGGCCAAAAACGTAAAGCTTGCTCCATCGACTAAAGATTAGAGCTCAACGAGACCCGCAAGGGTTTCGTTTTATTTTTATGCGTCTGCACTCAAGTGTGAGCACCACTGTTTTCTCCTGCCCCAAGTGAGACGGACTAGCAAATGCCGTTACACCAGAGCCTGAAACCCTATATAGGAATCATATATACCCTACCTATACTACTACTTCTCTTTTCTAACTTTAATTTAGAGTAGAGTAATATAGAAGAAGAGTAAGAAAGAGGGATAGAGGGGTTATAGAGGGACTTTTTCATTACGCTATTACACTGAAAAATGCACCAAAATGGTGCTTTGTCGAAAAGTTGGAAAAATCACTAAGAAGACGCGAAAACACGAAACAACTGTACAAATGAACAGTGGTTTTGATCTAAATTCGTGCTTAGAATCACCCTCCCATCAACCTCTAAAACCGCCATGAAACTAACCTTTTTGAATTCGTCAGTGCCCCTGACCAAGTCGTACACCAAACTCCCAGACGGATCAATTGAGAAGTCCAGCTACCCCAACGTGTGGAAAGTCAGCTCGATAACTGAGGATGTGAACGATTTGAAATCGTTTGAATCCGCAATCGTTAAACATGCAGCCCTTGGAAATTGTCTGCTGAAAGGCAATGTGTTAAAGCCGTTAACAAAGGAGTCACGAAAAGATTCGACTGACCGCAACGCGCCCACCGACTGGTTGTGCCTCGACATCGACGGTATCCCCCCAACATTCGATACAACTTCATCAGTCACAACTAAACAAACTAACTTGAGCACGGGGCTATTGGAAGAAGTAATTACTCAAGTGAAAACGACTCTCGCTATCACCCCAAATGCTGTACTCGACGCTCTCGGTATTAAGAACACATCTTATATAGTGCAATGGTCAGGCTCTATGGGGATCAGCAACAATTCGTTGCGCTGCCACATCTTCGTGATGCTCACCAAACCTGTGTCTGCCCCGCTCATCAAACAGTGGTTAATCCAAAAGAACCATGAAGTATCTGTGCTCAGAGCTCATCAGCAACTGACGAAAACAGGCAACTCATTATTATGGGGCTTGGACATCACAGCATGCCAATCAGACAAGCTCATCTACATCGCGCCTCCTACCCTAAAAGGGATCAAGAATCCGCTCGGGAGAACCCCGCGAATATCTATAATATCTAAGTCAGAAGCAACCTTCGATCTCAATGAACGCATCAATTCAACCGACCAAAACCGTGCTCTTACCGATACACGTGTTCTCGAATTACGTGATGTCGCTGGACTGCCCAAGCGCAAGCTTGCCTACAAGTTTGTGGGTGGTCACGAGATTCTCGTGAAACCAGGCGAGTGCATCGCCACAGAAATTAAGACTGATCGGGGGTTTGTCTACTTCAACCTTAATGGTGGAGATTCCTGGGCCTACTTTCATCCTGAAAACAACCCCGATTACATCTTCAACTTTAAGGGTGAACCTGTCTACCTCACCAAAGAACTCTTACCAGCGTATTGGGAGACCCTCTCCCACCAAGCCTATCGTGTTAGCTCAACAGGCTTGACCTACCTAGCCTTTTTAGAGCGAAGCACGTCCACCTATTACCGTGGCACGTATAACCAGTCAGAAGACAAACTTGAATTGTTCCAAGCCAAGAACGAATCGATGGTGCGTCAATTTGCATCAGCTAATGGATTACGTCTTGGTGAAAACATTCCTGAATGGGATATGACCTTCAACCCAATGGATGGCGTTCGTGTGGACTTTGACAATCGAAGCATCAACACATTCGAGCGTACCAAGTACATGAAGGCGGAAGCCAAACGAGTTACAAAGATTCCTCCTCGGATACTACGCATCATCAGCCATATCTTAGCCGATGACTTCGACAGCATCGAGCATTTCATGAACTGGCTCGCATGTATCGCCCAGAACCTTGACCGTACCCGTACAGCCTGGGTATTTCAAGGCGTACCTGGTACAGGGAAGGGCCTGCTGTTCAACAAGATTCTGCAGCCCCTATTCGGTGTGAACCAAGCCGTTATCAAACGCGCTGGGGAGCTGACTGAAAAGTGGACGGACTTCGTGGAAGGCAAACTCATTGTGTTTATCGACGAAATCCAAACTTCTGCTCTCAAAGATGAAGCAGGGGTTATTGCCAACATGAAAAACCTGATCACAGAACCAACTGCGATGATTCGAATCATGAACAAGAACAGCTACGCTGTAGCCAATTTCACCAACTGGATTTTTGCAAGCAACAAACCTGACCCTGTCACCGTTGACAAAAATGATCGACGGTTCAACATTGGCTTTTACCAAGGTGCTGAATATCCCCGCCCAACCGATGCCGAAGTCGATGCCATCGAAGGCGACCTTCAAGCGTTCTACCATTACCTGTTGAGCTACGCTGTGGACACTCAGATCGCAAGCACACCACTGAAGTCCAAAGCACGTGATCATCTGATTGAGTTGTCCCAAACCACTGCTGAATCAACCGCTTCAGCCATTACTGAAGGCAACATCGACTTCTTCATCGACCAGCTCCCGACAGATGACCGCTACAAGCTCGATCTCGAAAAGCTCACCTCAGTCAGCAACTACCGCAGGACGCTCGCAGATATCATTGCACGCACTCGTGCTGCAGGGTGGTGCCACGTGCATCGTGATGAGCTGTTTGTGCTGTTCGACTACACCGTCGGCAAGATGAACCCAAGCCCTGCCAGCTTCACGCGTTTCCTTGGCCACCGCCAGCTCGCCATAAAGCCGGTGTTCATCGACGGCAAGACCCAGAAGGGGCTGACAGTGACCTGGCAGCGCCCAGAAACATTCCCCGACCTGCTGAAGACATACTTCACAGACATCAAAACGACTATCAGTACATCAGTCTAAATAGGAGAAATCAAATGAAACGCCTCATCTAACCATCTAAGATCGAACACAGATCATGGCAAACCAACTCTTCAACCTCAGTCAAAAGTCCAACGACTATCAGTCAACAGTCGTCCCACCCAGACATATCGAGGCGCGCAAACAAGTACGAGTCCGTCCTTCTCAAGCGGGCAAGCCTAAGTACGCGAATGGCCTAAACGGTGCTCCTTGGGAAGCACGTACCCCTAAACCCGATGAGGCCAACTCTCGCGACTATGTCACTTACCACCTCCGACCATACGCTACGGGCGACGGTGACACCTTAAGTATCCGCCGCCCAGGCTCTGATCATTCGCACCTTAAATCTGCGGGAACCCTATGCTGACCGACCAACAACGTGAACGGCTCCGTGCTGTAGCCAAAATGAAATACATAACGGCCAAAGACAAGATTGATGCCATCGACGACATGGTCGATCGGCTCAAAAACGAAAACCCCAAAGCATTCCACCCGGATGCTCTCGAACCTCATCACGGACGCCGACCATGTTAACCCTCGAAGAGCGTGCCCAACACCACTACCCGAACAGCGAGCACAACCAGCAAGCCTGGCTGCGCAGTGTCGAGTTCCTTGGTGATAAGTGGAAGCTGGCAGACCGCCGCCATCGACCTACCCCCGACATGATGATCAATCCATTCAGCCACCTGGACAGAATCGAAGACGACTTGCACTTCGATTTGCTCATATCCTGCATCCTGAATGATGTGTTCGTGTTCCTTGTAGTTGTTGTATGTCTACTAACGATCGTATCGATATGAAACAAGCACGACCAGGTGAAACGATGGTCCACCAGTTCAGGACGTTGTTCGCAGTAAAAACAGATGGGGTCTTTTGCACAGGATGCGAATTTGCTGAAAAACGCATAGATCGCCACCGTTGCACTTTCCCAGGAGATGTCCGCTGCATTAACCACAGCATCATCTGGATGACACCACAAAACGCTATCACCTACAGACTGACCGGAGAGGCCGAAACAGTCTGACCAAACTTCTAAGTTCTAAGTTCTACATTCAAACCAGGAGTATCCAAAATGAAACCTTCCGCCCTCAAAGTTGCCCTTCCTCATATGATCCACGAGCAGTCTCCGGTCTTTATCTGGGGCGCACCTGGAGTCGGTAAATCCGACGTGATCGCACAAGTTGCTGAGTCGATGAAGCTCGAGCTGCGCGACGTGCGGCTGTCCCTCATGGACCCGATCGATCTTCGTGGGTTTCCTACGATCAACACAGTCAAGAAGCAGATGGAATGGCTGCCCGCTGACTTCCTGCCCAAGAAGGGCAAGGGCATCCTGTTCCTCGACGAGCTCAACGCTGCCCCTCAGTCCGTGCAGGCCGCTGCGTACCAGCTCATCCTCAACCGCCGTATCGGTGAGTACCACCTGCCTGATGGTTGGAGCGTCATCGCCGCTGGTAATCGTGCCTCTGACCGCTCAGTTGTTCACGCCATGCCCGCAGCACTGGCCAACCGGTTTGTACACCTGGACTTCGAGGTCAGCGTCGACGACTGGAACTTCTGGGCGATGGAGAACGAGATGCACGATGATCTCCGTGCCTTCATCCAGTTCCGTCCGAACCTGCTGTTTAACTTCGACGTGGCCAACAACCCGCGTGCCTTCCCCAGCCCACGTTCCTGGAGCTTCGTCAACAAACAGTACAAAAAGAACCTGCCCCGAGACATCGAGTTCGAACTCATCAAAGGTGCTGTCGGTGAGGGCACCACAGCCGAGTTTACGAGCTTCGTGAACCTTATCAAGGACTTACCAGACATCAACCAGGTGCTGATTGACCCTGATAGTGTCAAAGTGCCGGCCAATCCAGCCTCGATGTACGCCATGGTCACAGCCCTTGACGCGAAGGCCACCACCGGGAACCTGGAGCGGATCATGAAGTACACCGCTCGACTGCCTGTCGAGTTCCAGGCCGTGTTCGTGCGCAGCGCGATCCGCCGGGACGGGAAGCTGACGGGTACGAAATCGTATCGGGATTGGTGCGTGAAGAACCAGTCAATTTTATTGTGATGTCCTTTTGTTGATCTTCCTAAACTACTATAATCTAACTTAGATTAAAGGCATTTTATGAAGACTCCAGACATTACAGGTAAAACATTTGGCCAGCTTACCGTCCTTACCAGGCTGCCCAACGAAAAAAGTCGCTCTTCTTGGTATTGCGCATGTAGCTGTGGTGGTTTCAAGATCACCAACAACAAAGCACTGCAAGAAGGAAACACATCGTCATGCGGGTGTGTTCGAACCATTCATGGTTTGTCTGGCACCCCGCTACATAAAGTGTGGACCTCGATGCGTGAACGATGTAGCAACCCAAAAGCTAAATCGTACATGCACTACGGCGCTCGCGGAATTAGGGTATGTGAAAGGTGGAACAACTTCGAATCATTCCTAAAAGATATGGGAGCTCGCCCGGAGGGATGCAGTATCGAGCGACGCAACAACAATGGTAACTACGAACCGAGCAACTGCTACTGGGCTACTGACCTCCAGCAGGCTCAAAACACAACTCGAACACGGCTTTTAACTGCAGGAGGTAGAACGATGTGCATAAGTGCATGGGTCAGAGAACTTGGAGGAGAAAGTACGCTCATCCTAAACCGACTGAAATACGGTTGGACTGAGGAAGAAGCTTGTCTCATCCCCAAAGGGCAGAAAAGAAAATGCTATCACAAATGAAAAGCGCTCTCTGGAAACGCAAACAGTTCCTCGAGCTATACGCGAGCAAACTGATCGAAGCGCGCATGCTAGGAGCTCACCCTCAATGGATGATCTCCATGAGCAAGCCGACTAAAAAGAACCTCGAAAACCTCAGACGGTTCATAGAGTTTAAAAGGCGGGGCGATTATGAAATCCAAGACCCAGAAGCACGCTGAGCTCATCGAGCTTCACACTGCCAGGATAATCGAAGCCCGTTTGTTGGGCATTAACGTTTCGTTACTACGCGAAGTAACGAGGCGAACTGTGCATCACCTTGAAACGCTCATATCCAGAAAAAGAAGAGGATTATGAACTGCCTTCACTGTCATAAACCCATAGTCCTCATACCTTCCGTCGCCGAGCGAGTGCGGAAGTTCGGTGGTAAGCCTGAAGACTATATCGCCACGTTCCAGTACCACGCCGTCTGCACCCTTGAGCTTCGTGCTGAGAGCGTGGCCGAACTTATGAAACACATAAAGGAAAACCATGAGCTACATACTTCAAGAGAAAGCTATGCTCGCCACCCTATCTATTTCCCAATGGACAGCACGCAAGCAAGACGCTAAGGTCACACGCGAAGTGGAATCCACCCACAACGCACATGACTCTGGCAAGTTCAACAAAGCACTCGTCGCCAAGAGCTTGCTTGAGCCTATCAACAAGCTGGTAGCACGCATCCGTGAGAGCCACTACTTCAACACGTATTCCTGGGCAGATAGCGGAGCACGCCTACTGCCGAACGCTCTGTTTATGGACTACAGCGCGATGATGCGCCAGTACAAAACTCAATTTTCAATGCTGGTGACAGACATGCTGGCGTCCTATCCAACCGAAGTTCAAGCGGCTCGAAACCGGCTGGGCACGATGTACGATCCAGGTGATTATCCTGACCCTGATGATCTGGCCAAGCGTTTCGCTATCAAGCTCGAGTTCACGCCAATACCCGCAGCCGAAGACTTCCGGGTAGACCTACCCGCTGAAGCTCAGGACGAGCTCCGGGCGTCAGTCACCCAGGCCGTAGCTGACCGCCAGGCGGACGCAGTCAAAGCGTGTTACTCGCGCATCTTTGACGTTGTATCGAAGATCGAAGAAAGACTAAGCGACCCTGATGCGATCTTCAAGGACAGCCTGATCACGAACGCTGTCGAGCTCTGTCGAATCCTCGACGCGCTCAACCTAACAGATGACATCGGCATCTGGCACATCATTCGCGAAATGCGCGGCAAGCTGCTGATGCCCCCGAGCGTCCTACGCACTCGTCTCGACATCCGCGCCCTCACTGCCCAAGCAGCGAGGGATATTTTGAAAGGAATACCAAATGGGATGGCATAGTGGGAACTGTAACGAGGTAGCACGTATTAGCTGCTTCGATGAAGCAGAACGTGTCTGGAATGATGCAAAACCGTGGAAAGACGAACTCACTACTTGGCGCCCACTCGCCGCCAGGCGTGATAAGAACAAGCGCATCGTTCGTATTAATGATGGTGATGGATACATGTGTGTGTTATACAGCACGCCTCTTGTTAAATACCATCGAGATGGGCAGATCGAGCTAAGCACCCACAACAGCAATATGAGTCACCAGTTCGCATGGAAGGTGCGCCCTACCGGGACAAATATTGTTAGCCGAAACGGCAGAATGTACTGGCAATTCACTGGGGGCGAAAAAGAGGAGCTTTTTGTGCGTGATGCGCACGAACCTCTTCGGATCAGCCCGATCAAGCAGGGCATATTCGCCCTACTCAATGAACCCGCCCAGGACTTCGAGTTTGTTTTAGATCTGAAGGAAGCTGCAGCGGTGCGTAAAAAACTGAGCCATTACAAGCGCTGGTATGAGATAACGACGAAGCTGATAGGCGCTAAGCGATATCCCTACCCATATCCGTCCAAACAGTTGATCACTGAGTTGATCATAAGCCCAGAAAACACTGAGCTATTCCATGCAGCGTTTATCCAAGACCTTGGGCCTGTGGATAAGAGATTGTTGTCTGTAGCGTATGACATTTGCGGTGCATATAAGCACAGACCTATCCCCATAACCTGCCTACCGAGGGTAACAAGATGAAAAACCAAACCGTAGCTGACCAGATCACACGAGCACGTACCGCTCTCGTACTGGACCAGCCCTTTATCGGAGTGCTCGCACTTCGCTTGAAGATCGTCGAAGACGAAACTATCCCAACTGCCGCTGTCGACGGTAAATGCATACGCTACAACCCGACATTCATCGCCAAACTTACTCCGGGCGAAACTATGACCCTCATCGGGCACGAAGTGTTTCACTGCGTGTTCGACCATGTCGGTCGGCGCGGAGATCGTGACCCTCGGCGCCACAACCAGGCTGGTGATTACATCATCAACGAAACCCTGGACAAAGCCGGGTTCGCTCCTATCAAGGGCTGGCTGCGTGACCCGAAGTATGACGGTATGTCCTCTGACGAGGTGTATAACCTGCTGCCCGAAGACAACGACCCCGGCAAAGACCCGCTGGACGATTGCCGGGACGGTGATCCTACTGACTGCGAGATGAATGCATCTGAATGGAAGGTCGCTACGATCCAGGCAGCCAACGCTGCACGCGCCATGGGTAAACTGCCAGCGAGCATGGCGCGGTTCGTCGACGCGCTGACTGCGAGCAAAGTGGACTGGCGGGCCATCCTGCGCCGGTTCGTTGTCGAGACGAGCAAGAACGACTACTCCTGGATGCGCCCCAACCGCAGGTTCATGGCACAGGGACTGATGCTGCCTACTATATATAGTGAGAGTATGGGCGAGATCGTGGTCGCTATAGACACCTCGGGCTCAATCGATCAGGACACGCTCAACGCGTTTGGCTCGGAGATCAAAGCCATCGTTCAGAGTGTCCGTCCGAGCAAGACGTACACCATATATTGCGACGCAGATGTTAACCATGTCGATGAGTTCGGCCCGAACGATGAGCTCCACTTCGAAATGCACGGCGGTGGTGGCACAAACTTCGCCCCACCATTCACCTACGTGGACGAGCACGGCATCAAACCAGTGTGCCTCGTCTATTTGACCGATCTTTATGGTGACCTGAGCTTCGCCCCACCTGATTACCCGGTGCTCTGGTGCTGCACGACGGACGTGGTTGCTCCGTTTGGTGAAACTGTGAAACTCGAGCTGTGAAATTCGAGTATTTTGATCGTGGCCCGACCATGTACAAATCCATCTACCTGGTAGACAAGTGGGTGAAACTTGAAGTGCTGCAGCTCAGTGTACACAGAGGGCAATGGACTATTCACCACACGGCGTTTTCCGAGTGCTTAACCAAGGCAGGCAAGGTGGCTGCAAACAACTTTGCCACACCACACGTCAACGAGCTCAATGTGCTGAAACGAATAACTGAAAGATTAGAAGGATAAACCCATGGGCTACTACTCAAACGTCGCGTTCGCCATTGAGGGCAAGCGCGAAGACATGATCACGATGCTCGTCACCTACCGCACGACGTATTCAGACCCAGTAGAAGCGACCACAGCTCTGAACGCTTGCTGCTTCGCGGAAAGTGGAGAGTTCGTAACCCTGATATACAAAAACGATTGCACGAAATGGTACGACGGTTTCCCAGATGTAAGAGCTCTCACTGAGTTGTTCGAGATATTCCAGAATGCTGAGGATGAAACCGAAGGAAAGTTCAACGGAAAGTTCATCCGAATCGGGGAGGATAACGCGGACGTCGACGAAGAATACTTCGGTCAAGACCCCCACGATATGCTCACGTTCGAGCGAAGCATTTACATGGATTTGAGCTATGACGAAACCATTCCTTTGGAGAAGCTATGTGTACCGACACCACCTATAAGTTCTCTGACCTAAGCGAGAGTGCTAAGCAGAATGCCCGAGAAGAGTTCACCTCGGACGGATACCTCGACTATGAGTGGTGGGACGGCGTCTACGAAGATGCTGTCCACATGGGTGCGCTCTTGGGGATCGAGATTAGTAGACCGATATGCGGGAAGCGGAAGGACACCAACATCTATTTTTCAGGGTTCTACAGCCAAGGCGATGGAGCTAGTTTCGAAGGTTCCTACCGATGTGTACCAGATGCAGTGGTGAAGGTACAAGCTGAAACCAACGACGAAGAGCTGATCCGTATCGCTCAGGAGTTGACTCTGCTCCAGGTCACAGGGCGAATAAAAGGATACAAACCCTTCAGCGCGACGATCACAAGGTCAGGACGCGGATGTCATTCATGCACGATGGACGTTAGTCTCAGTGGTTGGGGCGTCGACGAAGATGATGACCCTAACCAATACTACGCCGAAATCGAGAAACAAATCACTCAGCTCATGCGTGATTTCGCTGACTGGATTTACAAGCAGCTTGAAGCGCAGAACGACTGCCTGTACTCAAACGAGTGCGTCGACGAGCAGCTCAATGACCTTGATGATGAGTACGATGAATTCGGCTCTAAAATCTAAGGTCTAACAACGAAAGCACTACGATGACCCAAGCAGCCAGTTGGAGTTTCTCCAAACTCCAAGACTTCACCCGATGTAAACTCGCTTTCAAGATCAAGCACATCGATCGCGTACCCGAGCCTGAAAGACCCTTACCGAAGGGTAAAGATGAGCACGCGAATGATCGCGGTAGTCGTATTCACGACAACATCGAAACCTACATCCGAGGCGACCACGACGCGCTTTGCCCCGAAGCTGAGAGGCATTTCGGCATACTCATCGATTTCCTTCGTACCCTGTATGCCGATGGCATGGTCGAGATGGAGGGCACCTGGGCGTTCAACGAATCTTGGGAAGTAGCAGACTGGCAGACGGGCTGGCTCCGCTTAAAACTTGATGCGTTAGTTCGTTTATCCCCGACGCAAGCCGTTGTTTTGGATTGGAAAACGGGCCGACATTTTGGGGTAGAAGTCCAACACGCAAATCAGCTCAACCTCTACGCAGTAGCCACGTTCCTGCGTCACCCTGAGCTCGAAGAAATCACCGTGGCTGATTACTACATCGATCACGGAGTTAAGACCGAGCGCAAGTTCACACGTACCGAAGCGCTGCGCTACAAACGCACCTTCGACAAGCAGGGTAAGGACATCACCCGGTGTACTGAATTTCCAGCAAACCCCAACCGGTTTAGTTGCCAGTGGTGTGCGTATGGCCCTGAACACACCGGGCACTGCACCGTAGGAGTAAGGAAGGCATGAACAGTCAGGACGTATTAGTTAAAACGTGTTGGGTAGGCGGGCCTCCTGGCTCGTACAAGCCTAAGAGGGTACGGATATATAAGTCCACAGCTCGTGGGCCTAACGGCACAAGAGCTATGTCTGCTAAGGAGCAAGAATGCTTTAACTATCGCGCCTCGATAGTTGAGTATGTAACTGAGAATCCAAACCATACTGCCAAAGAGATAGCCGCAGCATTGTCTATTGACAACGCTCAAACTGTCACAGCGCTCTATTCGTTGGTTAAAGGTGGAACTTTGCACTGCACAAAATTCGATAAATCTAATTATTACTACTTATGAAACTCAAAATCAAGAAGCTGCACCCTAACGCAGTAGTCCCAACCTACGCCCATTGGGGCGATGCCTGCTTCGACCTGACGGCAGCTACATTCGAAATCGAAAACGACTACCACTTTCTGCGCGAAGGTTTTCCACTTATTTGCGGCACAGGGCTTGCATTCGAGATACCTGTGAACTTCGTCATGCTGATATTCAGCCGATCAGGTCATGGGTTTAAGCATGGCGTTCGCCTCGCCAATTGCGTTGGGGTCATCGACTCGTCGTATCGGGGCGAGGTGAAAGTCAGACTCACGTGCGACGAACCAAACATGCCTCTAATTAAAGTTGGTGACCGTGTCGCACAGGCGATGATCATTCCCACGACATGCATCGAATTTGAGCTTGTTGATCAGCTCTCCCAAACCGAGCGTGGCACGTCAGGCTTCGGAGGAAGCGGATCATGATAACTGCATCCGAACTCTTAGAAACCGCGATGCTCGCGGATGAATACTCCGCCACTCTGGCCGAGATTCAGCGCCTCGCCGTAGATCAAGCCAACAACGGCCCATCGTTTAACGACAGGCATACGCTCCTAAAAATAGCCCAGCTCATCATTGCGTGCTTCGCCCGAATCGAGGAGAGCCAAGCATGAAGCTCGACTCTACGCAAAGCGCACTTGTAAGCCAATCGATCACCTGGATACCTATCGACGCAGACACACCGATTGGTGTGAAGTGCCTCGTGATCGACAAGAAACAAGGCATCGCCTATCTACGTCCGTACACGCTGAATCACGGATGGACGCACTACTCCCCATTACCAACATTCAGGGATAAAGAATGAAAGCCTTCGCACATCAGAAAGTATCCATTGAGCACAACAAAACAACCCCCATCGTCTTCGATTGCAGCGACCCAGGCTGTGTATCTGCGGATACTGAGTATCTGACTCCCACGGGTTGGAAACGATTCGATAAATATACGCGTGGCGATCACGTGGCTCAGTTCCACCCCGACACTAGAGAGATTGAATTTGTGCTACCCCAGCAATACATCAAAAAACCGTGCGACAAAATGGTCGCCATATCCCCTACGCGGGGCACATCACAAAGACTTTCGCCAGAACATCGCGTTCTCTACTACGACCGAGAAGGCCAATACGATGTTTGCTCCGCGCAGGAATATATGGATGAGTTGCATCAACGAGGCACAGGAAGCTTCGATAAAAAATTCTGCACTACATTCTCGGTACGCGGCCATACAACGATTAACTTACCCCTAGAGCAGATACGAGTTCAGGTGGCTGTTATTGCTGACGGCCATTTCCCCAACGAATCTTTACGGTGTGTCGTAAGACTTAAAAAGTTTAGAAAGATTCAACGGTTACGTGTACTGCTCGAATCAGCCAATATTACCTATAGCGAACGTATGTGTGGGGGCGATCCAAATTTCTTTGTGTTTACATTTAATGCTCCCAGGCACGATAAAGAGTTTGGTAATTACTGGTGGGCAGCTTCGCAGGAACAGCTAAGCACTGTGGCTTCGGAGCTACCATATTGGGATAGTTCCATCAGTGATCGCCCTTCCAAAGGGATTCGATTCAGCTCATTCATAGAAGCATCAGCTATCTTCGCCCAATACGCCTTTTCGGCAGCAGGGCATCCTGCTTCAATAGCTGTGAGCGTAAGGGACAGACGTAATGAAAACCGGGGAGTAATGGTTGAATACGTCGTTCACGCACAAGCATCTGATAAGTTTATAGGCCCTGGGCGAGCTGAATCAGTTTTTATAGTCTCCAACCCCGAGGGATTCAAATACTGTTTTGAAGTCCCCTCATCATTCTTACTACTTAGACACAATGGATACATATTCGCTACGGGAAACACGGGCAAAACTTTTGTCCGCATTGCCAGCTTCAATGAGCGTAGAAGACAAGGTTCGGGAGCTTTACTCGTCCTGGCCCCTAGAACTCTCTTGCGCTCAGTTTGGGTCAACGACTTCAGAAAGTTCGCCCCCGGACTTGTCGTCTCTGTGGCGGATGCCGCCAACCGAGCAGTAGCTTTCGACGAAGAAGCTGACGTCTACGTTACGAACATCGACGCGGTACGCTGGATCGCCAACCAGAAACCTGCGTTCTTCAAAAAGTTCAGCGATCTGGTCATCGATGAATCATCCACGGTGAAGCATCACACCAGTATGCGCAGCAAAGCGGCTGCCAAAATCGCCAAATACTTCACCCACCGGTGCCTGATGACCGGCACGCCGAATAGCAACAGCATCACCGACATCTGGCACCAGGTCTATATCCTCGATAGCGGCAAGCGTCTGGGCAACAGCTTTCATCGGTTCCGCGACGCGGTATGCGTCCCGAAACAAGTTGGCCCAAATGCTAACGCCATGAAGTGGACAGATAAGGAAGGCGCTGAGGAATCAGTCTTCGGGCTGCTCACAGACATCGTGATTCGTCATAAGTTTGATGATTGTGTTGACATTCCAGACAACCACATCTACAGCTTCGACTATGCGCTGACCCCGAAGCAGATGCGGGCCTACCTGGAGCTGGAACAGACCCAGATGCTGACCCTGCGTGGCAAGAAGCCAGCCGTCCTGGCCATCAATGCGGCGGCGGTGGCCACGAAGCTCCTGCAGGTGGCTTGCCTTTCCGGGGATACAGAGGTGCTAACCAATTCTGGTTGGAAGCCCATAGAGCAGATAACCAAATTCGATTTAGTCTGGGATGGAGTCCAGTGGTGCGCTTGTTCGGGAGTAGCTCTGTCAGGACTTGCGGAGATTGTAAATTTTGAAGGGGTGCGAATGACCCCAGATCACAAAATACTCACCCTATCTGGGTGGGTTTCAGCTCAGGAGATATTAGATGGCAATGCCGATGGACGATTTAACCGGGAAAAAGTTCGGACTCCTGACAGCAATCAGACCGATTGGAGCCAACCCAAGAAAAAACATCCTGTGGGAACTGAAGTGCGTCTGTGGGAAGAGTGTGATCCGAATCGGGTCGAACTTAAAGAACCCCAACCGCCCCACCCCCAAGTCATGTGGATGCAACCGGAAGGAAATCATGCTTACTGTGATCGGGAAACACGGGATGTCAGATACCCCAATGTTCAACCGGTGGACCAAGATAAAAAGTCGTTGCTTATCTCCCTCAGACAAGGACTACAAAAACTATGGGGGGAGGGGTATCACTATGTGCGAGGAGTGGACAGATTCATTCGAGACTTTCTTCGAGGATATGAGCCCCTCGTATGTTCCGGGGACCAGCCTAGACCGAATAGACAACAACCTCGGGTACTCCAAAAGCAACTGCAAATGGAGCACACCGTCGGAGCAGGGAAACAACACACGGTTCAACGTACATATCTCAACCCCCCAGGGGGTAATGACGGTTGCTCAGGCGGCGAAAGCGTTCAACCTAAAACCGATAACCATTCGCAAAAGAATGGAGCGGGGGAACTTGGATTTGCTACGCCCAGTGAAAAAATAGCGGTATACGACATCTTGGATGTCCTCCCGAGACATCGTTTTACTGTACGGGGCAACTCCGGCGAGCCTTTCATAGTACATAATTCTGGCGCGGTCTACGACGGCATGGGCAGCTATCAGGTGGTGGACAACGCCCGCTACGAGATGGTACTGGACCTGGTCGAGCAGCGCAAGCACAGTCTGGTGTTCTTCCTCTGGACTCATCAACGTGACGCTCTGATCAAAGAGGCAGAACGACGCGGTATCAGCTTCGCCGTCATCGATGGGCATACGTCAGACAAGGAGCGTGCCGACATCGTCGCAGCCTACCAGGAGGGCGCCTACCGGACGATCTTCGCGCATCCGAAGAGCGCTGCGCATGGCCTGACGCTGACGAGAGGAACCGCGACGATTTGGGCATCGCCGACCTACGACCTGGAGATATTCAAACAGGGCAGTTCCCGCCAGCACCGCATCGGACAGACAGAAAAGACAGAGACCATCGTCGTTCTGGCAAAGGGCACGCTCGAAGAGAAGGTCTGGGACATGCTCAACGCGAAGGACAAACGGATGACAACTTTGCTCGACTTGTTCGGTACGTTGACGCCGGAAGTAGAAACGAAACGCAAGAAAGAAAAGGAAACAGCATGATAGTGCTAGACAAGTGGAAAAGGTTTGCCGTAAGTCATGTGATTGAGTCGCATACCGGCACGCCCGAGGAAGTGTATGACGCTATGGACGGAGCGGACTACAACGACACCGACGGGGTGTTCTCGCAATATGGAATTGATGAGCGTAGACCGTTTGATCTCATGTGCGAAGCAGATGTGTCTGACTTCGTTATGGACTTGGCCGTGACCGCTCAGCGGTGCAGTGAGGAAGCATGAACAACCACCCCCAACACATCCCCGACTGGTCCCGCCTGGTCAGCATCGATTTTGAAACGTACTACGACCAAGACTACACCCTCTCAAAGCTCAGCACTTCTGAGTACATCCGTGATCCGCGCTTTAAGGCCCAAATGATGGGCATAAAGATCGGCAACGGCAAAACAAGGATCATCCCCCATGCGCGCATCCAAACAGAACTGGCAAAAATCAACTGGGCTACGCATAGCCTACTCTGTCATAACACGCAGTTCGACGGTTTTATCCTGTCTTGTCACTATGGTGTTCACCCTGCTTTTCTTTACGATACTCTCAGCATGGCACGCGGTTTGCATAGCAATGACATTGGCGCCGGCCTGGACGAGGTATCTGTTTTCTATGGCGGTAAGGGCAAGCTCGAAGGTCTGGAGGACACGAAAGGTGTCCTGAAGTGGAACAAGGAGCTGTTCGCCAAGACCGCTGCGTATTGCGCGAACGACGTTGATGAGATGTTCCGTATCTTCACGCTGATGCTACCCAAGATGCCAGACGACGAGATCAGGCTCATCGATCTGACATGCCGGATGTTCACCAGCCCGGTGCTCAGGGTGGACATTCCACGCGTTGAGCGCGAGCTAGAGCGCGAGCTGCTCAAACGCGAGCAGCTCATGTATGCAGCCGTCGATCCAGAGGAGTGGCAGAGCGTACTCAAGGGCAAGGACAAGCTGCTCGAAGGTAAAGAGCGCGACATGATGATCATCAAGAAAGTCATCGGCAGCAACGACAAGTTCGTTGGGCTGCTGAAGGCTGAGGGCATCGAGCCGCCCATAAAGATCAGCCCAGCATGGATGAAGCTCGACAAGGAGACCCGTGAGAGTCCAGAAGGCGAGCTGAAGAAGTATGCCTACGCGTTCGCCAAGGACGATGCCAAGTTCACCGAGCTGCCGAACATGGTCGATGAGTGGGGGCTCGACCTAAACGACCCTGAACAGGTCAAGCTGATGATCGCCAAACAGGAGCGCATTCAGGCTCTGGTCGATGTGCGCCTGGCAGTCAAGAGCACGACGAACATTACCCGTGCTGAGAGGTTCTTGACCGCTGGCGCCAACGGCATGCCGCTGCCGGTGGGGCTAAATTATTATGCCGCACACACAGGAAGATGGGGAGGGGCAAACAAAATGAATTGTTTACCAGGCGAATCTGAGGTACTTACCCCCGAAGGTTGGGTGCCCCTGAATAAGTTCGATGACGCTACTCCTGTAGCGGTGTGGAATGCGGTAAGCAAGCAGATTACGTTCGCCCGAGTAGGTAAGGTGATATTCGGGTATTCCGGCCCCATGGTCCAAGCCAGAACCCACTCAGGTACACATGACGCGATGTACACCCCCGACCACGGAATTCCGGTGACCTACTACCGAAACAAAAATACCGTAGTCAGGCGTACCGCGCAAGAGCTGATAAATAGTTCGGATTGGCTGTTACCTGTATCAGGCGAGTATGACAATCCTGCACCTCGGTTCACGGTATCGCCAGAGATGGCCAGAGTCGCTGCGGCGATGCAGGCAGACGGAGGCATAGTGCCTAACAGCCCAGGGTCTAACGCGGCACAGTTTGGGTTCACGAAGCCCCGGAAAATAGCTCGGTTCCGCCAGATATTCGATGCCGCCGGATTGAGGTACACCGAAACGATCGCAGGCGAGTACACCAAGTTCTATGTCAACCACGGGCAAGCCCCTTTAGCCATGTTCAAATATTTCAACTCGTGGTTGTTGGGGCTATCGGGCGAAGCATTGGAGGCGTTGGTTGATGAAGCTGCCTATTGGGATGGACACGTCCGAAACGATAGCTACTTGTATTCATCCGCGACCAAACAGAATGCTGAATGGCTACAGACCGCAGCGCATTTAGTTGGCAGGTCAGCGCAGATGCAAGAAATAAACAACTTCAAAGGGTGGAACACCGATCCCGACGCCAAGCTCTGGGTCGTTAATGTGAAACCTAGAAGCTACGTAATTAACGAAAAGGATCGAACTCCTCTTACGCTCGTTGCGTACTTCGAAGGTAACGTGTATTGCCTCACTACACCTACTGGGTGGTTCATGATGAGGCACAACGGAACTATCCATGTAACCGGGAACTGCCAGAACCTCGTCCGAGGAGGTGAGCTGCGCCTGTCGATCCTGGCACCGAAGGGCCACATGCTCGCGGTGGCTGATAGTGGTCAGATCGAAGCCCGCGTCGGTGCCTGGCTGTGGAGGCAGGACGATATGGTTGAAGACTTCAGGAACACAGACAACGGCACAGACCGAGATGTGTACTGTAAGTTCGGCGACCACATCTATGGCCGCACGATTACGAAGGAGAACAAGGTCGAACGTTTTGTGGCCAAGACCTGCATTGCAGAAGGAGAGCTCGTATTAACGACTCGTGGACTCGTCCCAATAAATCTAATATCTAAAGAAGATTGGTTATGGGATGGAGTAGAATGGGTGCCCCATGACGGGGTTATTGACCAAGGTATTAAGGAGGTAATTACCTATGACGGACTCACCGCAACATCCGATCATGAAGTCTTCACCGAAGACGGACGGATTATTCCGTTCGGGCAAGCAGCATCCGAGATGGCTCGGCTCCAGAATACCGGAATTGAAGGGCAAGGTATTCGGTTCTGTGACGATCACGTCGTCGCAGATACACCGCGTAAAAGGCTCTCCGTACGTGTGGGGGCCGACCTTTCGGTACACGAAGGAAGGATTTACCGGAGAGCAGATAGTAGCTATGGCGCGCATACAGGTAGTGGCGAAATGCAAGAACTGGCGAGGAATACTCACCAAGTTAGATGCTATGACATAGCCAACGCCGGACCGCGATTAAGGTTCACCGTTTCGGGCAAACTCGTACTTAATTGTATTTTGGGATTAAGTTTTATGATGGGCCCGCTCAAGTTCCAGGCAACGCTGGCCAAAGGGGCGATCCCGACGTACTTCGATCTTGACACGTGTAAGAAGATCGTCAACATCTACCGCAGCAAGAATCACATGATCGTGCGCGGCTGGAAAGTCTGCGAGCGGATCATCGAGGACATGGCTGCTGGCCGTAAAGGCACACACGGGCCGATCCACTGGGAGAAAGAAACCATCTGGCTGCCCAACGGCATGGCCCTCAAGTATCCAGACATGCGTCAAACGCTCGGTGAAAAGGGCTGGATGGAGTGGTCGTACCAGTCGAAGAACATGCGCAAGAAACTGTACTCAGGCATCCTCGCGGAGAACCTGGCTCAGTCCCTGGCGCGGATCATCGTGGGTTGGCAGATGCTCCAGGTAGCCAAGAAATACCGTGCCGTGATGATGACACACGACGAATTCGTCTGCTGCGTCACGAAAGCCCAGGCACAGAAGTGCTTTGAGCTTATGACCAAGTGGATGCAGACGGCACCCGACTGGTGCCCTGATCTCCCCTTGGCGTCCGAAGGGGGAATCGCTGAGAACTACTCGAAATGAAGATGGTGCTTAACAGCTACGGTCGAGCGCTGTTCGGTCCGACGCGAGACCCACGGCATGCGCCAAAGTACAACGACTTCATTATTCGCCAGGACAGCATCAATAACTGGCTAATTTATTGGGACAACCGAAGGGACTTCATCGCTCGATTCGAAGGCACTTTCATCGAAGCAGACCAAGAGCTCAAACTGATGCTCATGACACAACGACTATCAACCTAGGAAACTACCATGCTAAAAATTACCAACCCCGAGCACTTTATCAAGGTATCTGAATTTGCCGTATCCGTCGGCGCGTTTGACAAACTCACCGAGGAACTGAAATACCTGATGAACTACGGAGAGGGCGACAACGTCTGTGAGCTCCATGCCGACTGGGCTCCCAACAGTTTCGCGTTCGCGGTGGTCCGCCCGGACGGCACCCACTGGTTCCACGGCGGGCTGATCTATTCAGGCCCTGGCCAACCGCTCGACGGTTCAGCCCCAGCGCTGACAGTCGGCATCGGCATTGACAGCTCCAAGCACGGGTGGAGCATCCATACATGATTCTTGAATGATTTGTTCAAGAATCTTATATCTAAGTTAGAATCACCAACCTGAAAGGCACTACATGTCAGAAGTTATCGACAAACCCCGCGCACGCACCGTTAAGGCTGCGAAACCCGGTCCGGCGCTAACCATCGGTGCAGCCACCGACCGGATGTGGAAACTGCGCGAGGACAAACGAGCCCTTGAGGCTCAGGTCAAAGTCATCGAGACGGAGATGAAGGAGCTGGAAGGCACCGTCTTCGGCCTGCTCGATGGCCAAGACACCAGGAAAGCCGAGGGCAAGTCTGCTTCGGTCAGCATCAACGAGTCGGTCGTTGCAAACGTCGAGAACTGGGATGCTTTCTGGCCTTGGCTCGCCAAGGCCAAAAACTTCCACCTCGTGCAGAAACGGGTCTCTGACCCAGGTATGCGCGAGCTCTGGGCTCTCGGCAAGACGATTCCGGGCGTGCAGCCCTTCACAAAACGCACATTGGCAATTCGGTCTCTCTAAATTCTAAGTTCTACGAAAGTTTTTCATGGCTACAAAATCCAAAGCTGCTGTTTCTAAATCCACCGAGGTCGCGGTTGTAAAACCCACCGGTGGCAACCTGGTCTCCATCAAGGAGCAGATGGCCGCTGAGCTGGCCAGCCTGGCCTCACGCACCGACGGTTCACCCAAGAAGATCAAATACGAGGGCGACAAGTTCACGCTGCCCTCGGGCGCGATGTTCCAGTCCCCAATGAAGGTGGTCGTGCTCGACTTCAACACCCAGCACACACTGTATGAAGGCTCGTATGTGCAGGGCAAAGTCAGCCCGATCATCTGCGCAGCCAACGGTGAAAATCCGAAGGAGATGGTGCCCTACGCGTCGATCAAAGACCCACAGTGTGGCACCTGCACCGGCTGCTGGGCCAATGAGTTCGAGTCAGCCAGTGCCGGCAAGGGCAAAGCGTGCAAACAGGTGCGTACCATGGCCGTACTGGTTGAGGACGCTGAAGGCGTCATTGACCCTACCGGCCCGATCTACCTGATGCAGACCAACGTGACCGCGAACAAGGTGTTCGACGCGTTCGTCAAGACCGTGGCTGCCGTGTTCCAGGTGCCGCCGGTCGGCGTGACGGTCGAGCTGAACATCGCTCACGAGAGCAAGTGGGACTACGTGACCTACAACAACCCAGTGCGCAACGAAGACCTGGAAGCCTGTTTCGCTCGTCGTGCTGAGGCCAAAGCCATGCTGGCTGAGGAAACCGCAGTATCCGCCCCGACGCCTGAAGAGAAGAAAGCCCCTGCTCGCGGCAAACCGGTAACGGCTCGCCGCTAAGGGTAAACCCCTAGACCAGAATCACCCTTTCGGGTGATGGTCTAAAACCTAATTACGTTCTAACATGACCCGCTCCTGGTACATCGCCACTGCGCTTGACTCGTTCAAGAGGCTCAACGAAGTCCTGGGCAAGCTGACCCCAGAAGAAATCATCGCCTGCCTCGAACTCGAGGCAAGTACCCAACGTCGCCGGTCCGTTTTGACCCGGCTGATCTCGCGAGCAGTTCGGCTCAACGAGATCGCTTTCAGTAATAGCCTACAGGAGAAATTCCATGCCCCGTCCAAAAGCCCTCAAATTCGCCACCCCCGCCGAGAAGAAAACAGCCCTGGCTGACCTCAAGCTCGCAGTGGCATCGCACACCGTCAACACCAAGAGCATCAGCGCCGCGCTGAAGGAAGCAGAAAAGGCTCTGGCTGAGGCCAAGAAAAGTTCTGATGCAGCGGTCGCGGCTGCTGAAAAACAGGCAGAAACTGCTCGTAAATCAGCAGAAAAGGTTCTTGCAGGGGCTACGAAAGCTCATGAAGCCGCTGCGGCCAAAGCAGCACGGCTTCAGGCTGGAGCCGTAGCCGGTGCCGAGAAGCTCGAAAAGCGTCGCGCCGAGATCGAAGCCGCTTCTGTGGCCGTCGAGGTGAAAGCCAAAGCGACGAAGGCTACGAAAGAAGCCGCCACTGCTGAGTAATCGTGCCGACCCGCCGAACGACTCGGTGGGCGATGCCATCAACTTCGGAGAAATATGAAACATTTAATGATTGACATGGAATCCTTAGCGACTACCGCAGACGCCTGCATTATGAGCATTGGAGCGGTGAAGTTCGACCTCGACTCAACCGCGCTTGATGATCTCGGTTTTTACGCATCGATCAGTATCGATTCCAACCTGGAACTCAAGCGTCGGGTCAGCGAAGATACTTTGATCTGGTGGATGAAGCAAGGGCCGAATGCCCAGGGCGTATTCCATGAGGAAAAACAGACCCTGCGCAACGCTGTCGCGGGGCTCATCGACTGGATGGGCAATGGCCAGTACACAGTGTGGAGCAACGGGGCGGATTTCGACATCCCCATGTTGTCCCATGCATGCGCTCAGCTCAGCATCGAAGTACCCTGGCTGTACTACAACAGCCGGTGCTTCAGGACCTACAAGAACCTACCAGGTGCGAAGGCTATCAAGCTGCCATTCCAGGGCACCAAACACAATGCATTGTTCGACGCCGTCCACCAGGCGCGTACTGTTCAAGCCATTCAAGCAGCGCTGTTCCCCCCGGTGAACGCGGCGCGTGCCAAATCCAAAGTAGGAACAACCAATGAGTAATATTGATGAAACTCTGGCGGAACGCGGCAGCCGCTACGGCGAGTTCGTGGACCACGCTGAAGTGACCCAGTTGATCAAAGAAGCCATGCGCTTCGGCGACAACTGGGAGAGCCTGGCCGACGATATGAAGGAGTGCCTGGAGATGCTCGCACACAAAGTGGGCAGAATTCTGAATGGAGACCCTGAGTACGTCGACTCCTGGACGGACATTATTGGGTATGCCCGGCTGGTTGAAAAACGGCTGATTGCTGAAGCTGAGCCCAAGCTGCCAAAGGCTAAGAGAGCAGTACCGTCGTTCGATGAGCTCATGAAGGCCGTGGGCACTTTGTGCGACGCCGGAGTGCTACGCCAGACCGACTAATGGCCACACCTGAGAACACGTTCATCCAGTCAGTCCACCGGCATCTGCCGGCACAGTTGTACAGGATGAAGAACAACAACCAGTACAACTCGGGTATTCCCGACGTTTGGTACAGCGGTAGGAAATCCGAGCTTTGGGTTGAATTTAAGTACCTTGCGGTGCCTAAAAGGCCCTATACTTTAATCAAGATTAACCTATCCGAACTCCAGAAAAATTGGCTGCGCAATAGACATGCTGAAGGGCGTCAGGTTGCTGTTGTTGTTGGGTGTACCGAGGGAGGGGTGTACTTTGACGGATTGTCATGGGATCAAGACTATACCGCCAATGATTTTCGACGATTGATTGAACCACGCGACGCGCTCGCAAAAAAAATTCAAGAGCGTGTCGGGTAACCGAACGATCTATTTTTTTTTTTACTGGGAAATCATCATGAGAAACAATGAAGCAGGGTTATTCCCTGCGCTAGAAGCAGTTCTACGTGCGTCAGACAAACCTCTCGATGCCCAAGAATTATTCGATATGGCCTCAGTCAAGGAGCACGCAGCCTCAGCAGCCAGGGTCTCTGATTACCTTGGCAACATGTGGCGCAAAGGCGTCGTGACCCGACTACCCGCCGCAGGCGAAGGGCGTGGCAAACCCCGCTGGATGTACCAGTGGAAAGGCCAGAAGGGGCCTAAGTATCTTGACGCTATCGAGTACACCCCAAGGATTCTGGCCGACCGTCCAGCTATGCTGATTACCGAAGAAGGAAGGGACATCGTCCTTGAGTTTGAGAACCTTGTGATAACTATTCGACAGAAACCAGGAAAATAAATTACTGCCCGTTCGCGGGCATTTTTACGCCTATTGAATCTATGATCTAACTTGGAAATATGAAATGAGTTGTTCAAATAACAATACGCTAGTTGCCCGGTTCTGGGCAAAAGTCACTAAGTCCGACGGGTGTTGGCTTTGGATTGGCCATACCAATCCAGCCGGGTACGGGATGATCGCCACATCTGGTGGTAAGCGTTCAGCCCACCGTGTGTCCTACGAGTTAGCAAACGGGCCAGTCCCGGAAGGATTACTGGTTCGCCACTCTTGTGACAACCCTCGGTGTGTAGACCCTTCTCATCTATCTCTCGGTACGACCCAGGACAACGTAGACGACAGGGTAACTAGAGGGCGAAGTGTGAACTTGGCCGGCGAGAACCACGCTCGCTCGAAGCTCAGTCCCTCAACGGTCCAGGCGATTCGCAGCTCGTTGCTAACCCTTGGCGAGCTGTCAAAAAATTTTGAAGTATCTAAATCCACTGTATGCAAGATCAGAAATAACCAAGCATGGAGGCACGTATGAAAATCAAACCTCAACTGGCCGAAGACGCAGTCCTCGACCAGGTGCAGTTTCCCTGTATCGTACAGACCAAAATTGACGGCGTCCGCGCAATAAACCTTCAGGGCACATTGACTGGCCGCAGCCTCGACCCGTTCAAGGGGTTTGGCATTACAGATTATTTTAGCCACCCCAAATTCCTCGGGTTCGATGGCGAGATGACCCTCGGTGACAAGCCAAACTGCAGCGAACGGCTATGCAGCCTGACCACAGGCGCGATGGGCCGGTTCAAGGGCGTGACTGAAATGCCTGATCTTCACTGGTGGGTTTTTGACCTGGTCACACCTGAGACGGTCGGTCTTCGGTACGAAGACCGACATGCTGCACTGTCGCGTCGGGTCATCAAACTGGGTCATCCACGGGTGCATCTCGTGCCCTCTTACGTTGTGGATACACCTGCACACTTAGCCCACAACATCGCACAGTTTGCGGCTGCAGGGTACGAAGGCACGATCATCCGCAACCCACATGCGCCATATAAAACTGGCCGAGCGACGCTCAAAGGCCAGGAATTGTGGCGCGTGAAGCCTTGGGCTGACTTCGAGATTCTAGTCACCGGCATTACGGAGGGGCAGATAAATGCCAACGAGGCTAAGAAAAACACCCTCGGGCGCACAGAGCGTAGCAGCGCAAAGGCGGGCATGGTGCCGAACGGCCAAGTCGGTTCTATCCATGGGACGATGCTGGCCGATTTCCATGACCCGGTAACAGGCAAGCTCTTGTTCCCGAAAGGTCTACCAGTTACGGCGGGCAGCGGTGAGATGTCAGTCGCTGAGGCACTCGATTATTTCGCCAATCCCGGCAAGGTCGTCGGACATATCGCCAAGATTAAAACTATGACCCATGGGGTTAAAGACTTGCCGAGATTCCCGACCTATGTGTCACATCGCTTACCACAGGATATGTAAATGGATCAACCAACAAACTCAAACGTATCAAGCACGGAACCTGTGCATCTAATCTGTCAACTTAAAGGACCTTGGGTGTGCCTCCCGTCAGGAGAATGGTTGCAGGTGCCGAACTCGCCGCTACCGGCCTCGCCGCCAGATAACGCACCTCCACGCGGGGAATGTGCAACAGACTGGTCGGCAGCATGAAGCCCTTACCACCAGACCCTGACACATACAACGAGCAGCGGAGCATGTCTGCAGGGCTGGCCCTGCGTGCGTTGATACGGGCAACGAACGTCGATTTCGAAGACGCCCCCGCTGATCTTCTGACCAACCTGATGCACTGGTGTGACCGGCACGATAAAAGTTTCGACGCTGAATATGCTCGAGCACGGACAAGCTACCTCGCCGAAACCACCATCCCCTATACCGTCGAATCTGAGGACATAAACGATGCGCTATAAGCTCAACGAAGACGGCACTACTTGTGTCGACCCAGATACGAAGTGGCGCCCCATCGACCAGCACACCCCTATAGGTATCAGGATACTGCTGACTCACAGACCGTCGGGAATGATGCACATCGGTGTGTACCGTCCTTCCATGATCGAAGCCTACTGCACCCACTGGCGACCGCTACCCACCTTCAAGGATTAATGATGTACATGCGAGATCATCCCCCCTACATTGAAGCTGTGGCTGCCATGCACCGCCACGAGATCGAGATTGCGCTGATCACAAAGACTCTGGACGATCAGACGCTCGTGCTTGCTCGTGATGGCATACGTGCGCCTTATGTCGAACGCGTATCACTCATCGCCCAGCGTAGCGACGAGCGCTACAAACTCAAACTCTTGGCAGCAAAGGTGAGCAGGATGAAGCAGGAGCTTCATGAACTAAGGAAAGAAGAGGAAAATGATGTCTTCTGAACGGATTGAAGTTTTGAACCACGGATCAGTGGCATTACTTGAGCACATGGGGTCTGATCTCTCGATCGTCAGATCAGCGCGAGTCTCATATAACGCAGACTGGCGAGAAGGTGGTGATGACGCCAAGCTCATCGACTATTTGATGAAGCATCGCCACACTTCGCCCTTCGAATGTGTGCAGTTCACCTTTGAGGTGAAGGCTCCGATCTTTGTGTTCCGTCAGTGGCACCGTCACCGGACTTGGAGCTTTAACGAGATCAGTGCTCGATACTCAGAGCTGCCCAACGAATACTATGTTCCAGAGGTGAGCCATATCACGATGCAGAGCAAGTCGAACAAACAGATGCGCACCGACGTTGAGCATCCCGATTCGATCATGCTCCAGGATCAGATCGCCAGCCACTGTCACGACTCGTTCAGGTTGTACCACGCGATGATTGAACGCGGCTGCCCCCGCGAGCTCGCTCGTGGTGTGCTGCCGATGAACACGTTCAGCCGGATGTTTGCCACGGTTGATTTGCACAACCTGTTCCACTTCCTCAAGCTGCGGCTGCATGAGCACGCTCAGATGGAAATCCGCGTGTACGCTGAGGCCATGCTGACGTTGATCGAGCCCATCGTGCCGGTGGCGGTGGCTGCGTGGAAGAAACACAACCAGGCGTGACCCCGACGCACTCCCCACAAACCCGCCACCCGGCGGGTTTTCTACTTCTGGGCTCCTTATGCACACTTACCACTTTACCCGCGTCAGTGGGAACACGAAGTGCGGACCTATTCCCGTTACCACCGCCAGCAAATCTACCTGCCCAGTCTGCTGCCCACTCAAAGGCCAGGGCTGTTACGCCGAATACGGACCGATGGGGCTCCACTGGAACCAGTTGTCGATTGGCAACCGGGGCATCACCCTGAGCGAAGTCTGCGACAGCATCCGCAAGCTGCCCAAACACCAGCTCTGGCGATGGGGCCAGGCGGGTGACCTGCCCGGCAACGGCCACGAGATTGATGAGGCTGGTCTGAACCAGATCATCGGGGCCAACGCCAACCGCGACGGGTTCGCCTTCACGCACTACGACCCCGGCATCGGGGACAACGCGGCTGCCATCCTGGCGGCAAACACCAACGGGTTCACGGTCAACCTGTCAGCCAACAACCTGGAGCACGCTGACGCGCTGGCAGACGCAGATATAGGCCCGGTGGTCGTGGTGCTGCCCATTGGCACCACGAAGCCCCTGAAGACCCCGGCAGGGCGGCATGTGTCCATCTGCCCTGCTGCGGTGCGCGACGACGTCCAGTGCGCGTCCTGCGGCATCTGTGCGCACCCTACCAGGAAGGCGATCATTGGGTTTCCCGCCCACGGCAGCGGACAGGCAAAAGCTCAGCGGGTGTTTTTCGCGGGGAAATCTGGCCCTTAGATAATTGCACTTATCTTAGGGCCATGTGGATAACTTGGGTGTGGATATCCAGACGACCACCCCCACCCATGGGGGTGGTTGTGAATAAACTACCCCCACTCATGAGGGTGGTTGATGCCCGACCACCCCCACCCATGGGGGACTAACAAGACTTTAAGACTAACTGCATTAGAAGGCACAACCCGGTGGATAAGTTTTTTGCCTGTTTTTTAGGCAGGACATCCAAACATCCGCTTTCTAAGAGGGGGGCAAGGGGGCAGCCTCTACGTTATAGGATTGAACAGTGTTGTTGTCACCCTGGACTATCGTGATGTTGATGGTTATCTCTTTGTCGGTCGGCATGTTCCCTGTTTTTGCGAGACGCTTTAGCTGGTCAACGAAATCTCCGAACCCGACGGGGACGTACTTTCGCTCCCCTGTCTTCCATGGCGTTCCGTCTTTTTCGTCGATCTTGATTGACTCTGTGACTGAGTAACGGTTGACTCGGCCTTGGCTTCTGTCCGCCTTGATCAAATCAGCCTCCAGCAGCGTCTTCATGGCTCGCTGTACCGTGTTCACACTGACCCCCACCAATTCGCCTATACGAGCGTTTGAGGGCCATGCGTTGCCCGTCTCAAGTCCCGCGTGACTTTTGATGACGCAGTACACCGCCCATGGCACTGCGCCGATTTTTGCAATCAGGCCGGACTGTAGCGACTCGCTGACGACATGGAACCAAACGTGTTTCACGTCTTTTTCCTGCCATTGCTGATGATCCATAGTAGCTTCCTAGTTCTCTAACTTCCTAGCTCTCTACCCATCGCGCCAAGGATCAGCGCCACGATTGTCGTGTCTCGCTTGAGCGCTTCCTCTTTCCACGCCTTGCGCACCGAGGCAGGGATGGTGATGTTCAACTGTACTGCCTTGTCTTCAGGAGCGACCAGGTGTATCGGGATGTCTTTGCGCACCAGGTCAGCGATAGGTTTCGTTTTTATAGCCACCGTGCGGCCTCCAGTTCTTTGATCAGCGCGTCGATGTCAGCCTTAGCATCGGCGTTTGAGTAATCGTAAACGCTCAGCCCATCGGACAACGCTTGGGCAAACACTGTGCGGTTTCCGATGGTCGAGGTGAGCTGGTCGAATCCGTACTCGTTCCAGCCACCACCTTCGATCTCTTTGGTCAGCCTGGTGTGCTTGACGACTCGGTTCGTCAGGAACGCGACGTCGATCTTGCCGCCCAGGTCGAGCTTTGCCTGGATCATTGAAATCGTCGCAGCACACGCCCAGATGTCAGCGGCACACGGCTGGATGACAACGATGGCTACCTGGGCGACCCGAATGGCAACGGCACTCATCGACTCGGCTTTGGCCGGTGTGTCGATGATCACGATGTCTGCATTGAGTGCGTCGAGGGCAGTGAGCATCTGCGGCCTGTCCATGGCCACGACTGTCGGCAAGTTCGCACCCGCAGGGCTTGCCTCTCGCCAGTCCCTTGCTGTGCCTTGGGGATCAGCGTCCACCAGGATCACTTTTTGACCCCTGCGGTGCAGGGCAGTGGCGAGGTTCAGACTGACGGTCGTTTTTCCCGACCCGCCCTTCTCATTGAGTAGTGCGATGATTTTCATTTTAGGAACCTAGTTTGATATGGGCCTATCAGTATAGGACAATAGGTTCCTTCAACCCGCCCGGCATCAGCCGGCATTTTTCAACTCCGCAACTTAAAGGATCACTCCATGCAAATTTATCGAACCATTCACACCGATGCACTTACCAAGCACACCTCCTGGCAAGCCAGCCAGACCGAAGCCAGTAAGAAACGCGGCGAGCTCAAACGCGCTGGGTTCAAGCCCGAGACAGTGACTGTTAACATCCCAACAGCCAAAGGCCCACTGATCGAGTGGCTCAACGAGAACGTGACCTCATGAACTTCGCGGTGTTGTTCACAGTATCACGTGTGATCACGGCGGTGTACCGCACACTGCTGACCACCGTACTGCTGTACTACCTGGTCAAGCGCATCAAGGAACGACGACCGCCGAGGGACAGTCACGAGCGGTACAAGTAGGCGTATGATTGGCCTCCTGATTATTTAGGGGCTGGTTATGGTTTGGTTTTCAGACTCCAACGAGGTCGAAGAGTTCATCAGGAAAAATAAACCGCCTACAGGTAAGCGCTGGGAAGTCTACGAAGACGAGGGGTTTGTAGATGAGTTCAGCTACGAACATTCACTAAGCGTGAAGGGCGGGTACTACATCACGTGCGTGAAGGACACTGAATTTATCCCCATAAGTGCCCCACACATACAGAGCGCCGAAGACCGAAAGCGGTTTATTCAGGAGAACACTGACCCTGATGACCCAGACGGGCTGGACAAGGCCAGGGAGAAATGGCGCAAGACTTACCTCTCCGACACACCCGATGTGGACGACACCAACTACGGTGGGTGGATGGGTCCGCACGGTGGCAACCATTAGCGACATCATTCAGTCGCCGCGAATAGCCCCGAATTATTCCCGCTTCCACAGGGAATCACGTTTGCGCGGGCGCCACCTGCAGATAGTTGTCAAGCCTACTAACTACTGGATGCGCATACAGTAATTCTGGCTTTCCGAGGCTTCTTTCACCGTTTTGAGCCTTTCCAGCAAATGGCTAATTTAGCTAAAGTTTCAGCGTAATGAGTGAAATGCAAAAGTCCCTCTACAACCCCTCTATCTCTCTTTCTTACTCTTCTCCTATATTACTCTACTCTAAATTAAAGTTAGAAATTAAGTAGTATATAAAAAGATAGAGCTAATATGTTCCTATATAGGGTTTCAGAGCATCGATGTAATGACCTGTCAAACCCTTAATCCTCAAACATCACCTCTTTCGCTGACCCACCAGTGAAGACTTCCTTGTAGAGGGCATTGGCTGGCATGGCGTCAATCAGTGTAGACCCAAACTGTTTGCGCCCGCCCGCAGTCTGTAGGGCATCGCCAAGCTGCTCAATCGTAGGGCCAGACAGTGCGCCGACGCCAGTGCCGCCCCGGCCAACATCAGTGGCGACGTCCAGACCGAACTGTCCGACCCCGAGCAGCCCAGCACGTTGTACACCGTACCCAATGTAATCGGCAACGTCCCAGTTCTTCTTCCATTCCGGCGTGTCGCCACCGCCCTGCAGAATCCCCTTCACGGTGTCGGCGGCAATCATCACCGGCACGTAAGCGCCGAGCGCCATCGCTGGGGCGTAGTTACCGTGCTTGAACTCATGCACGACGCGGGTGAGGATCGTCTGCTGGAACGCGAATATGAACTGCTTCAGGTGTGCCAGTAGCGCGAAGTGTGGGTCGTTCATCCATATCGGCTTGTCTGCCGCGTTGGGCCGCAGCACCGCACCATCCACCCACTGGTTGATGGCAGCATGGACCCGTTTCTCCTGGCGCTTGGTCAGCCCGTCGTATCCGCTCAATGCGATGCGCCCGTTGGGCATCAGCTTGATGTCGCCCGGGCGGATGCCCAGTTCGCCCATCCAGCGCTCGCTGTGCGGCGACGCCGTCAGTCCGGCGTGCTTGGCCATGAAGCTCATGGCTGCCTCAGAGGCACCAACCCTGAACGCCCGGTTGAGCCCCTCGACCATGTTGTACTTGAAGAACGCGTCGTTGGCCTTCTTCATCACACCACCCACCATGCCCTGGGTGTACACGTCGCCCACGATGCTGCCCAGTATGGCCTTGTCCACGACACCCACCATCTCGGCCAGACGTGTGGCCTCATCGTTGATTGCCTTGCCGCCATACGTTTCGCGGATCGACGCCACGCCCCGCTTGAGTGTGTCGTATGCCTGCGCGAGGTTGCCGCCGCGCACCATCACGCCCAGCGGGTCGATGACCATGCTGAACGCAGCCATCGGCAGCAGCCTGATGTTCTGATACACCACGAGGTTGCCGATCAGCCTGCGTGCCGTCGGGTTGAGGGTGTCGCCCAGGGTGCCGTCAATGCCCTTGATGTACTGCTCGGCCAGCTCCAGGTGCTCCTTGGTCGCGCCCTGCTGCTTGGCCTGGTTGAACAGGGCTTCGAGCTTGGTCACGTCGGGGTCATTGGCGTTGTAGCCGAACCGGCGCTCCCACTCGGCTTTCCTGGTGGCCTGGGTGATGTATGAGGCCATCGTGCCCATCAGGTCCTTGTTCAGGAAAGGCGCCACGTCCTCAGCCTTCAGGAAGGCCAGTTCGCGCTTTTTCTTGAACTGCATGCCCGGCGAGCTGGCCTCGATGCCGAACTCGTTGCCGTCTCTGGAGGTCAGGCTCTGGAGGAAGTCTGTGACGTTGCCCTTGAACTGGCCTGAGCGCACGTATGGCTCCAGCATGTCCCTGAACGCCTGCTCGTTTTTGCTGATGTAGTGGACGTCCCAGACCCGTGGAAAGTAGTCCTTGCCCAGATTGCCAATTTTGACCCCTGCGGAGACCATATAGTCGCGTGTGACCTTCAAAATGCCCTTTACGTGATCCACCGCCAGCCTACCCTCCGCAGAAGCCGCCACAGAGCCCGATTCCAGGGCCTCCAGGGCCTCTTTGAGCGTCTCTGGTGCATACCCCCCTAGAACGTCCACCATGCCGCCCAGGCGCTTTGTGGCCTCGATCCGGGCTGCTGGGAGATATCCATGGTCCAAACCGGTCTCCAGAGCGTCTTTTTTGATCATTTTGGCCAGATCAGCCAGCGCCGGGATGCCGGTGTCGCGCAGCCGCCCCGCCCCGGTGCCGATCACCGCGTCTGCCAGGCGACCGAGCGGTTCAGTAAATGACTTGGCAGTCTCAAGAACCCTGTTTCGGCCAGGCTCCATCATGGCACGCTTCATGGCGTTGGGGGTGCCCATCGCCTGAGCGTAGGAGCCATCGTTGAAGTGCTTCATGATGTGCAGCGCCCGCTCGTCGTTGCTCCAGGTGCCCAGGACTTGACGGATGAACTTGGCGATCTTCTGGAACACTGTCGTGACCTGCGGGTTCACGTCCAGGTGGCCGGCAGCCCAGAGCTGGTACATGTAGGCAGCACGCTCCTCGGGGTCCTTGAGCTGATTCAGAACGTCGGGCTGGTTCTTGTAGAACTCCCGAATCTGCTTCATGATGTGGGGCGACCGCGCCGCAGCCTCAACGACCCGGATGATGTCGTGGGCACCAGCATCACGCAGTTGGGCGAAGAAAGCGTGCAGGCTCTCGTGGTACGCCGTGGACATCGGGTTCAGCGCGTGGACTGACAGGCGGATGATGTCGCCCGCAGACGTGCGCCGGAACTCGCCTGCGTGGGTGAACTTGGCCCAGGCCAGCTTGACCGAGTGGCCCAGGACTTTCTC
>JFJP01037149.1_pt1 | contig 43549 bp, 33 predicted proteins | sample 431651 | NCBI WGS metagenome assembly JFJP01 (sample SAMN02602958, study PRJNA72255) | Microbial mat metagenome, whole genome shotgun sequencing project. | biome: fresh water; feature: sink hole; material: water; isolation source: purple microbial (photo- and chemosynthetic) mats found in...
CCTCTTTATAAATGAAACCATATCAACAAACCTTTTTCTGTAAACCTCCGCATCAAATTCACTAGTGTTTTTCGCTTCAAGATATATGTTTAGAAATTTAGCTACATCATGTTTAAATTCAAGATATTTATCAGAATATGCTAGGAAACGTAAAACTAATTCTTCATATTCCCCACGTTTTTCTCTTTCATCTGAAACGGGACAAATATTTCTAAAATCTTGATTAGTTTTAAGTTCGAGAACCAAATCATAAAATGGACCAGAAAACGACCCTTTTCGTATTTCAGAGTCTGTGAGCCCTTCACTTGTAGTGTTTATCCGTTCGAAAATATCCTGACGGATAGCCTCAGAGGCATCATCGACAACTATGATTCTGAAATCTTGGTTTTCCAAATATCTTTGTAAATTAATTGGCAAATCTCTAAATCTTGCACCATCTAACTCGCTTAGTTTTTCTAATTTCCTTAAACTAAATTCATCATTGTAAAAAGAAATTAATGTTCTAATCCTTTGAGAACCATCAATTATTTCTAAACGTCGTTTTTCATCTTCAGAAACCAAAAATGGCGTTAATGGCATACCTAATAGAACGGATTCAATAAACTTTGATTTCTTATCATTTTGCCAAACAAATTCTCTTTGATAATCTGGAACATATAGAGTTGTATTTTCGTTACCTTCTTCTCCATACTTTGAACGAATTACTTCAAACGAATAGTCTTTAGTCCGATACTCATAAAGCTTAGACTTTTGATTAAACTGTTCAATTATTTGAATCTGCTTTTCTTCAGAGAACTTACTCTTTTTCCGATTTGCCATTATTAAGGTTGTCAATGTGTTTTAGAATACTAATACCAATAACTTCTCCTAGCCTTGGAGGAACAGCATTTCCAATGTGTTTAGCTACATGTTTTGCAACAAGACTTTCATTATTTGGTGCAAATTGATAATTATTTGGGAAACTTTGCAATATTGCAGCCTCTCTCAATGTAATTGCTCTATCTTGTTCAGGATGTCCAAATCTGCCATTGCCAATACCATTGCAAAATGTGGTCATTGTAGGCGATGGTTCATCCCATTTCATTCTCCCATATACACTTCCATATCCTTTCCCAGTTTCAGACACATGACATGCCAATTTTAACTCATCATCCCAATCTGTCTTCCAACTTCCACCAGGTTTTGATTGCTTAATTCTTTTTATGTTGAGTTCTGAAAGTTTTGCTGCTTTATGGGTAATATCATTTTTCAAATATTCCCCGTTCTTAATTTCCTCCAAATGACCTATTGCATCCTTCACTGTGAGATATTCCTCCTTTTTATGAGTAGGTGGAATCAGAGAAATCTCTCCGTGTTTTGATCCCAACAAAACCAATCTTCTTCTATTTTGTGGTATTCCATAATCTGGAGCAAACACCACATCATACCAAACATGATAACCATTTTTTTTTAATTTTTTAACAAAATCATTAAATACAGGTGCAGCTTGGAATTTAAGTAATGTTGGAACATTCTCCATTGTTACAAAATCAGGATTTGTTTCTTCAATTAATCTTGAAAATTCATAAAGTAATTGCCACCTATTGTCTTTTTTCTTATCTGATTTATATGTGTATGATGAAAAAGGTTGACATGGTGCACATCCTGCAAGTAATCGTAAGGATTTTTTATCAAATATTTTATTTAATGTTTCTCCTTTTACATTATCAACACTTTCATGAATGAAATCAGCTTTGCAATTTTCAGAATAAGCATATTCACAGGTTTTGTCAATATCAATACCTGCTTTAACTTCAATGCCTGATTGTTTAAGCCCATATGACAACCCTCCAACCCCACAAAACAGGTCAATTGCTGATATATTAAAAGTTTCATCCATAATTTACAAATATAAAATTTTGAAATCGGATAATTGCAAAATGCTTTTATTAGTTTTAAAGATAATATTAACAGATAATGCTGTCCTAAAGAACATTGGTAAAAAAAGCACTTTTTTGCAAATTTTGGTTGTGGGTCAATTACGCTTTTTTCTTTATCAGCAGTAACCCAAAAAAGGTCAATATACCGTTGACAATTATCAGCTCAAAACCAAACACATACCCGCTGAACCACGAAACTGAATAACTGTTTAGCAAATGGGTAAGAACAGGCGAAATTATTACGACTACCGGCACCAGGCGGTCGTTAAGGTTCCAGCGGGTAAATAATCCAAAGGAAAATAAGCCCAATAGCGGACCATAGGTATAACCTGCCAGGGTAAATATTTTGTCGATAACCGCTTTGTCATTTACAGTTCTAAAAAACAGTATCAGTAAAAAAAAGATAGTAGCTATGCTAATATGAACCAGGTAGCGGATGTTTCTTTTTTGCTGATCAGTTAAACTCTTATGCTTGGGAAGTCCAAGGAAATCGATAGTAAACGAAGTGGTGAGCGAGGTAAGGGCTCCGTCGGCACTGGGATAAGCAGCAGAAATGAGTCCGATAAAAAATACAATACCGGCTACAGGAGTAAGGTGGTTTATGGCGATAGCCGGGAAAAGATTGTCCGAAGAACCCATGGTGTCGATGGAGTGAGACGAAGCATAAATATTCAGAATTGCACCCAGAAAGAGGAACATCATGTTTATAAAAACCAAAATCCAGCTGAAGGTAATCATATTAATTTTTGCTTCCTTCACATTACGGCAGCTCAGGTTTTTCTGCATCATCTCCTGATCGAGGCCTGTCATTCCAATGGCAATAAAAGCTCCTCCTAAAAAATGCTTTAAAAAGAATTTCTTATCGTGCCAGTCGGTTTCAATTATTTTGGAGTAATCGCTGTTCCAAACCCGCGATGCCATGGTACTAAAATCGACATTCAAATCCTTTAAAATATAATGAATACAAAGTACCACAGCCCCCAGCATAAAAGTGGTTTGCAAGGTGTCAGTCCAAACAATTGTTTTTATCCCTCCTTTAAACGTGTATAGAATAATGAGGGTTATGAAGATTGCCACATTCACTGCAAAGGGAATGTTCCAGGCATCGAATACAAAAACCTGCAAGACATTTACCACCAGAAAAAGACGAAGAGAAGCACCAATGGTTCGCGAAAGCATAAAAAAAGCCGCTCCGCTCTTATAGGTCCAAAAGCCAAAACGTTGTTCGAGGTAAGAATAAATAGACGTTAAGTTTAAGCGATAATAGAGTGGTAGCAGAATGGTAGCAATAACAGCATAGCCAAACAAATATCCAATTACCAGCATCAGGTAAGTGAATTGGGTGCTACTGACCCATCCGGGAAGCGACATAAAAGTTACTCCCGAGAGGGAAGCCCCAATCATGCCATACGCTACCACATACCAGGGCGAAACTTTGTTTCCGATGTAAAACGACTCATGATTTGCTTTGCGGGAAGTAATATAGGTAATAGCGAATATCAGTGCAGTATAGGCAAGAAATATGGTTAATATGAGGTATGAAGACATAGACTGAAATTTTATAGCTGCAAGGTTAGAAAAAACAATTCAAACTCGCATGCCGAAATAAAAAAATAATAATAAATCCCTGCTTTCTCCTAATTTTGTTATTCAAAAAAAAGCAAGATATGTCGCTCATTTCATTTCCGTCGAAGCTGCTTGAAAATGCCGTAACTGAGTTTTCGCAGTTGCCGGGTATTGGTCAAAAAACAGCATTACGCATGGTTTTATATTTGCTTCGGCAGGATAAGGAAACGGTAAATAGTTTTGGAAATTCTATCATTCAACTTAAAAAGGATATAAAATATTGCAAAGAATGTTTTAACCTATCCGATACGGAAGTGTGCAGTATCTGTTCAGCTTCCAATCGCGACCATGGCCTTGTTTGTGTGGTCGAAAACATTCGTGACGTAATGTCGATAGAAGCAACCGGGCAGTATTTTGGAGTATACCATGTTTTGGGGGGAATTATTTCTCCCATGGATGGTATAGGGCCATCGAACCTTGCCATAAAGGAACTGGAAGAACGGGTTTCGACGGGAAACATTGCTGAAGTAATTTTGGCATTAAGCACCACCATGGAGGGAGATACAACCAATTTTTATATTTTCAGGAAGCTAAAACCCTATCCGGTTAAAGTTTCAACCCTGGCAAGAGGCGTAGCGGTGGGCGACGAGCTGGAGTATGCCGATCAGGTAACGTTGGGGAGGTCGATTGTGAACCGAACGCTCTTTGAAGGGACTATTTCTTAAACCTGTAAATGTTCCGATAAAATATAGCAGAAATATTTGATGATATACGTACTTTTTTTAATCTTTGCGCAAACGATGGCGCAAATGCTATTGCTTGTTTTACATATCTAATCAGTTTATAAAAATCAAAACTCCTATGAACCATAAAGTTATAACCTTTGGAGAAATCATGCTCCGTTTAAATACACCCGGATTTGAGCGATTTTCGCAAGCTACAAGTTTTGTTGCCTCGTTTGGAGGTGGAGAGGCCAATGTCGCCGTATCGCTTGCCAATTATGGTATTCCGGTGGAATTTGTAACCCGGTTGCCAAAAAACGATTTGGGCGATTCGTGCATGATGAATCTTCGCAAATACAATGTTGGTACAAAATTTATCGTTAGGGGAGGAGAACGGATCGGGATTTATTTCCTCGAAACCGGAGCGGTTGCCCGTGCAAGCAAGGTGATATACGATCGTGCTTATTCTTCTATCTCCACGATTGAAACGGGTATGATAGACTGGGACAAAGTTTTTGAAGACGTTACCTGGTTTCACTGGACAGGGATAACACCTGCCATATCGCAAAGTGCTGCCCAGGTATGCCTGGAAGCTATTAAAGCAGCCAATGCCAGAGGTATAACCGTATCTACCGATTTAAATTTTCGCAAGAACCTTTGGAGATATGGTAAAAAAGCAGGGGAGGTAATGCCCGAATTGGTGGAAGGTTGCGATGTGATTCTTGGAAACGAGGAAGATGCTGAAATGGTATTTGGAATTAAACCCGAAGGAATGGATGTTACCAAAGGCCATGTGGAAGCTGCCGAATACGAATCGGTTTGCAAGCAATTAGTGAAACGTTTTCCACTCGCTAAAAAGGTAATTATTACGCTTCGCGGCTCTGTTAGTGCTAACCATAATACTTGGTCGGGCGTGCTTTGGGACGGAAAAAAACTTTATGAAGCCCCCCAGTATAATATTACCCATATTGTCGACCGCGTTGGCGGAGGAGATTCATTTATGGGTGGGCTTATTTATGGCTTAATTACTTATTCGGGCAACGACCAGAAAGCGCTTAATTTTGCAGTTGCTGCATCCTGTTTGAAGCATACCATTGTGGGCGATTTTAACCTGGTAACGGTAGATGAGGTGGAGAAACTTATGGCTGGCGATGCTTCCGGCAGGGTTTCGCGGTAAATAATCCTTGAACATGTTGAGGCTGTGTAAAAAGTTGTTTTTGAAGGCCAGATTGCAAGTCCGGCCTAGCGTATACTGTTATTTATTAAGCCAAAACGCTGAGCTGGATTTGCAATCCAGCTCCCATTGAACACTTTTTACACAGCCTCTATAAAAAATTAAACTAAAAAAGTATTGTTAGCGTTTATAAAAATTCACCCTTTGATAATTAAATTGATTATGAAAAGCAAATTCACGACTTCCCTCTTAGGCATAGTCTTTATTTCATGTTTAGTTTGCACTAATGCGTTGGGCCAAACCCCATCGCGCAGTGACTGGTCAACCGGCAAAGCTGCCAAGTGGTTAAAAGCAGGAAAATGGAGCAACGGCTGTAAAATTAAAGTACACAAATCGGCCGATGTTCAGGAATTCGCATACCAATATCACAAAAATAAAGCGTTATGGGACAAGGCTTTTCTGTTTTTAAAAAATACAAACCTCGATACTATTTCTCCTGGTAAATATCCTATTGATGGCGAAAATGCTTTTGCAGTAGTTTCGGAAGGGTCAACCAAAGCCTTTGAAGCTACCAAATGGGAAGCTCACCGCAAATACCTCGATATTCAATATGTTATTAAAGGGAAGGAAAAAATGGGGAAAGCACCCATTGCTAAAGCCACTGAAATTGATCCATTCAGCGAAACTAAAGATATTGGTTTTTATACGGTTCCCGAGGGCGAAGCTACTTACCACGTTGCTGCCCCAGAGGCATTTTTATTGTTCTTTCCCAAGGATGCCCATCGGCCCGGAGTTAAAATTGAAGGGAGTGATGCTACGAAAAAAGTAGTGATTAAAATTAAGGTGGATTAGCTTTATTCTGCAATCTCCGAAAAATAACCCATAACCCTAATATAAATTATATGGTAAATAATAGTTTTAAAAACCAACGAAATAACCTATACATAATAGGTATCCTGGTGTTTTGCTTATCTGGTATCTCTCAGTATGCGAATGCTCAGGTAGCTGTGGGATTGGATAACTGGTTCAACCGCGAAACCAACCAAAAAACCGGAAAACCGTTTCATTATTTATGGAACGATACCGCATTTAGCGGATATGCCCGCTGGGGAAAAATATTTACCGATAAGGGCGCTGTTCTATCAACCCTAGATCGGCCAACTGCATCCGTATTAAGTAAAGTCAATGTTTATCTTATTGTGGATCCCGATACCACCACCGAGAATCCGGCACCTAATTATATTTTACCCGACGATGTGAAAGCAATTGAACAATGGGTAAAAAAAGGTGGCGTATTAATATTGATGGCCAACGATGCCCCCAATTGCGAATTTACCCACCTAAACCATTTATCCTCCAGGTTCGGAATAGTATTCAACCATGTTTCCATGCATCCGGTAATTAATAGAAAGTGGGATATGGGCGCTTTTACTTCTTTTTCGGCACATCCTGTTTTTAATGGGATAAATAAGATTTATTTAAAGGAAATTTCGTCGCTTACCCTCTCGGGGAAAGCCAAACCTGTACTTCAGGAAAATGGGCATACCTTTATGGCCGAAACCAAATATGGTAAAGGATGGGTATTTGCAGTGGGCGATCCCTGGATTTATAACGAATATATGGATCACGACCTTTTACCGGTGGATTTCCAAAACAGAAAGGCTGCTGAAAATCTTACGGGTTATTTATTATCAAAAGTTTCCAAAAAAGCTGGGAAGTAATCAGTATCCCACAATTCCCCAGAAAATTAAAGACCTTATTTGGAAAACTACTTAAACGTTTAAATTAACAAGGTTGAAATTCCCATCACCAATGGAAATTTCAACCTTGTCATTAAAGGTAAAAGTGCTTTTATATGAGGGAAATAAATCGTTCTATTTTATAAAAGGCTGATCACTGCCAAATCCATCAATTTCGTAGTGAATATCAAAGGATAGCAAAGCAACCCCACCGGTATATGTATCTGCAGCATCATTCGACTTACGAAAAAATCGACACATCAAAATGCTGCTAATTTTTTTTGTACCATCCGTTATGGAAGGTAAATCTGTGATGAAATGCTTATCTTGATCCGTGCCAAAATTAATTTGTGAAGTAGTAGCTGTTATTGTGGTAGTATTTGGAAAAAGTACCGGTGTGACTGGGTCGTAATTCGCCCAGGAATATTCAAATCCCCACACCGCAGAACTGGTAGTATTCGAACCTGTTGTTTGCGGCGACCAATGTACGTGCGGATAAAGTACTGTTCCTTCCTTCCAGTTGTGTGGAATCTGAATCGAGAAAAAAACCTGTTGCTCATTGGCATTATTAATATCATCAAAACGAAAGGTTTGAACTGTTGTTTTAAATGTTGTAAAAGCAGGTGGGTTTGACCCTCCGGTATAGGTTGAAAATGGACTAACAACTAAGTCATTCCATGTAGTTGCTGCATTGCTTAAAATTAATGTCCCTCCTTCTTTAACAGTAATCCTGTTCCTATCAGATATGCTTCCGTTTAAAACCTCCCGCCAACTAACGGTGGAACGGTCATCTTTTTTTCCATAAAACCAGAAGCTTTTGGTGCTTGTGTCAAATACCAATAACCCTTCCACCGGACTGCTTATTGCTTTTCGGGCTGTGGAGTCCATTCTGGGCAACAATACCCCCCTGGTAGCAGATTGTACATCTAATACAGCTGAAGCATCAATAGATTGCGCTGCAGCATCGCTTATACCAACACTTTGTGAATACAGATTAAACCCCCAAATAATTTGGAGGCTTAAAAAAATTATAACCTTTTTCATATTTATTGTTTTTAGGATCTTGGTTTTGTTTAAAGGTAAGACTAACCTTTCAATAAATCAATTAATTAAGGGTGATCTAAATCATCACACTTGTTTTAATAGATAATTAAAGGATCAAGCGGAAAAGTTTGCCTAATTACAGAGGAGTTCTTTTCGATAAATATGATCCAAAGAAATTATTGTTGATCCAATAAATGCCAGTATTGCTTGTATTGCACGTTCGCACAGGATGAATTAGTATATGTTTTTAATATTTCACCTGCAAGGATAGATTGTTCTCCTTTTTATTTCTAATTTTAATACAAATGACTTTACTAATTAAAACGATTTTGTAGAAAATCATTCTTTCCAAGTTTAGTTTAACCATAATCTCATATAATAATGCTCAAAATCAATATGTTGGAAAAACTAAAAATCTTAATAAATAACCCTATATACCGTTTTCTCTTTCTGAGTTTTGTCTATTCCCTTATTTGGGATATTCTCCTATATCAACTTTTGATACCGGTAGCATTCGAGGAGTGGGTAATTGAACAAGTTGGAGCGTTAAGCCGGTTAATTTTGTCTATGGCGTATGCAGGTATTTCCTTTAGCAATGACAACCTATATATCGGTGGAATTTTGTGCGTGCACATTGGTATTCCCTGCAACGGAGTGGAAACAATGGGTATTATTTCGTGCATTATCCTGGCATTCCGTGCAGCATGGTTTCATAAATTATGGTTTATACTCTTGAATTATACTGTCATATTCTTACTAAACGCCGTGCGGGTTGCCGTTTTAGCCGCTTTAGTTTATGAGCGAAATCAAAGTTACGAAATCAACCACAAATACATTTTCAACATTGTACTTTACGGAGTTTTATTGATTTTATTTGCCCTATGGAGCCAAAAAATAAGCAAACAAGAAGCAAAGCCGATAAAATCCTAAAGATATTGAAACTGCTTCTATTGGGCATGCTCCTTATCATTTTTGCCCTGAAGTACGATGCTTTTAATTCGTATTTGATTAGCAACGCGCAATCGCTAACCTTTCTATCCTTTTCGGTGTGGATATGGGTAATTAAAATTTTATCGTACACCGTTCAATTATTGATTGATTATCTGATCCTGCTGGTACTGACCGAAAATCACCGATTCCCGACCCTGTTGATATTTGTTTCCCTGTTTTTTTTGATTATAGGATTTCTGTTGGCATTTATCTCACAGAAATTGGGGACTCAGCTCCCTATAACAGTAAGTTCTTTTTTTGTAAAACTGGTTAAATCGCAGGTTTTGCTGATACTATTTGTTGCTGGGTATATTGTTGGTAAGGTTTACAAAGCTTAACCCAGTCAGTATTTCAAATCCTGACTGAGTTTTTATAAACAACCAATTATTCAAACTTAATCGCTAATCTTCCTCAAAACAATTTCATACACCTCGTTTTCAATCCGACGTACTTTTTCGACCATCTCCTCCCCTTTTTGAATTATTTCAGATTTAAAAGATGCATCTTTTAGTCCGGAAGCATTAATTTTTACATTGAGCCAGGCTCCTAAAACGCCCGATCGGATTGCCAGTGCGCCAACCCCTGCATCGGAAACTGAATTCGGATTCCCCGTTTCGGCCATTGCTTTTACAATTTCCATCGCAGCCAATCCGGATTCCATCACTTTAAAAGGAATTTCGATGGCATGACGTGTTGCCTCCTGAATGGCAGCCGATCGCTTCTTTTTTTCATCCTCCGTATTTTTCGACAAACCAAAGGCGTCCATAATACGATTAAAAGCTCTTGTATCCTCATCAACCAACTTTAACAACTCTTTTTGCAGTGTCATCCCTTTTTCGGCCCAGCTCGAAAATTCCTCCCAGCGATCGTCCCACCCTGCCTTGTGCGACGAAAGATTCGCAACCATCGTCCCCAAGGAAACACCCATTGCTGCCATGTAGGCAGATACCGATCCCCCTCCGGGAGCAGGCGATTCAGAGGCTGTTTCGTTGGCAAACGCTTTCAGGCTCATCGAAACTAATTTATTGGAGCCTTTCCCTGCCAGCACATATTCGATGATTTTCTCTTCGGGCTTAAATTCATAGAGTTCATTCAAACCCATCGATTTAATCGCTATTTTCAGCAACTCGTCGTCCGATAATCCTACCGAGCGGTTTTGTTTTTTCAAAAAATACCTCCCTGCCTCAACCATACTGTTTAGAGGAACTAATCCCACAATCTCTGAACCAGTTACCCGAATACCACGGGCATCGGCTTTCCGGCAAACCTCGTCAAAAGCAATATGCAAGGGTGTAATATTAATATTTGTCAGGTTCATTGATATTTGAGCAATCCCAAACTCTTCGATATACCAACCTATGGCACGTACACTTTTTAAGGTGCCAGGGATATTTACCTGGTTTCCATGCTCGTCGGTTACAATTTTTCCGGTCGGGCTATCCCCTTCCCTTTTTACCCTGCCTTTTTCGCGCACATCAAATGCAATGGCATTGGCACGCCGGGTAGACGTTGTATTTAAGTTTACATTATAGGCAATTAGAAAATCGCGGGCTCCGACTGCCATGGCTCCTGCACGCACATTCATCCGGGCCGGGCCAAAATCGGGTTTCCACTCCGGCTTTTCGAGTTTTGCTTTCAATCCTTCATATTCACCTGAACGACAATATGAAAGCTCTTTCCGTTCATTGATAAATGCCGAATTAGCATAACAATACACTGGAATTTCGAGTTCATCGCCAATGCGCTTGGCAAGCTTCCGGGCAAATTCAACTGTTTCTTCCATGGTTATACCCGATATCGGAATTAATGGAAGCACATCCAATGCCCCAAAACGGGGATGTTCCCCGGTATGTTTACTCATATCAATTACTTCTGCGGCTTTTTGAGCTCCCCGAAAGGCTGCTTCCACCACATCTTCGGGAGCACCTGCAAAAGTAACCACAGTGCGGTTAGTAGCCTTGCCCGGATCGATATTTAATAGTTTTACATTTTCGACAGTAGTAATAGCAGCAACAATTTGGTTAATAATATCCATATTCCTGCCTTCGCTGAAATTAGGCACACATTCGATGATTCGGTTCATGGAGGATAAATTTTAATTTAGAAACTGTTTAATTTTAACACAGAGAATTAATTATGAATATTAACAAATATTTGAGAAGATATATATCAATGAGCTACTAATTAATGTTGTTTTGGAGAAGACACAGAGATCACGGAGGGAAAATCGCTGGCGATTTTTAAAACTCTGTGCCCTCTGTGCCTTCTCAATACCATAAATTATTTAATAGTATTAATTTTCAATGAGCAGAATTTTTTTTAGATCAGAACTTACTACTCTGTGTTAAAAAATATTTTGTTTCATTTTTAAACAGCCTCTTAACGAAATCAATTTAAAATATTTTTTTACCTTTTTTCCAAACATACTTTGGAACCAGTTTTCCTTGCCGGTATAAAATTTCCCGATAATCGGACGATGAGAAGGCAATAACATCGGCAAGCATGCCTTCGCTTAATACTCCACGGTCATGCAGATTTAAAGCGGCTGCTGCCCTAAAAGTTATTGCTGCTAACGTCTCTGCCAGGGAAAGATGCTCATATGCCCCTATTATAGCGGCCTGAGCGAGCAAATCGCCCATAGGAGCGGAACCCGGATTCCAATCGGATGCGATTGCCAAAGAAGCTCCTGCATCGAGCAATTGACGTGCCGGGGCAAAAGGCATACCCAGTCCGAGGGATGCCCCTGACAAACAGACCGGAATTACATTACTTTTTGCCAGTAAATTTATCTCTTTTTCTGTGGAAGCTTCTAAATGATCGGCGCTCAAGGCTCCAATCTGGCAAGCGATTTCTGAGCCTCCTGTGGTAAATTGGTCGGCATGAATGGTAATTTCAAAGCCCAGTACTTTTGCCTTTTGCAGGTAAGCTAAACTTTCGGATGCTGAGAAGGCCGATTTTTCAATAAAAATATCTATCCGTTGAGCCAGTTTGCGGTCTCTGATAACCGGTAAAAGTTTTTCGGTCAGCACTTTTAAATAATCCATATGTGTTCCATCAAAATCCTTAGGTTTCATATGGGCTGCAAGGCATGTTGCAACTATATCTATCGGCAACTGATCATTTACCCGGTTAATAATTTCGAGCATCCTTAGCTCTCCGGCGACATTCAAGGCATATCCGCTTTTTATTTCAACAGTGGTTGTTCCACTATGCAAAAGGATTTCAGCCCTTTTCAGGGTATTTAAAAATAGTCCTTCTTCGGAAATTTCCCGGGTTTTGGTCACTGTACTCCAAATTCCGCCTCCCTGAGCTGCAATCTCCAGATAACTCATCCCCGAAAGACGCATGGCATAGTCGCCTGCCCGAGAACCGGCATAGCAAATGTGGGTATGGGCGTCCACCATTCCGGGCATGGCTACGAAATCGCCTATTATTTCCTGAATTTCAAAATTTTCTTGAAGCGCATCTTTCGTAAGTAACGAATAGTTTCCGATTGCTTTTATTTTTTGGTTCTCCACTATAATTCCGGCATGTTCTATCAACTGTAGCTGATCATCGCGAATAGCCCCCTTCAAGGGAAGGTTCGCCATGGTGAGAAGCTGACGAAATGGACCGATTAATATAGGTTTATGCATATGGGGTGTGAGTTACGAGTTACGAGTTACGAGTTGCGGGTTACGGGTTACGGGTTACGGGTTACGGGTTTAAAAAATACGAGTTACGGGTTACAGGTTGCGTGTTACAGGTTGTATAAAAAAGTTGCGAGTTGCAGGTTGCAGGTTAAAAAAAGATACGAGTTAAGGGTTTCAAATAAGTATGTTGCTTTTAACTTCCGTCTTCCGTCTTCCGTCTTACTACTTGCGACTTACTACTTCTTCTCAACCCTTCCTTAATCCAAATTTATCAAAATTTTCCTGAGCAACGGAATAACCAGCATCGGTATGCCGAAAGATTCCCATAGCGGGGTCGTTGTATAGAACACGGCGAATGCAGCGTTCTGCTCGTTCGGTTCCATCGGCTACCACAACCATTCCGGCATGTTGCGAAAAGCCCATTCCTACTCCTCCCCCATGATGAAACGACACCCAGGTAGCTCCGCCGCCGGTATTTGCCATGAGGTTCAATAAAGGCCAATCGGATACCGCATCACTGCCATCCATCATCCCTTCCGTTTCGCGGTTGGGAGATGCCACTGAACCACAATCGAGGTGATCGCGACCAATTACTATCGGCGCTTTTACTTTTCCTGTCCTTACCAATTCGTTAAAAAGGAGGCCGGCTTTTTCGCGTTCCCCCATTCCTAGCCAACAAATACGGGCTGGCAAACCCTGAAAATGTACTTTTTTGCGAGCTTCTTCAAGCCAGTGAATCATATGTTTATTCTCCGGGAACGCCTGTTTAAGGGCTTCGTCGGTTGTATAAATATCTTCCGGGTCACCCGACAATGCTACCCACCGGAAAGGTCCTTTTCCCTCACAAAATAGCGGACGAATAAACTCCGGAACAAAGCCTTTAAAATCAAATGCATTTTTTTCGCCTCCCTGGCGGGCAAATTCCCGCAAGTTATTTCCATAATCGAAGGTTATGCTGCCGCGTTTTTGAAATTCGAGCATCAATCCCACATGGCGTGCCATGCTTTTAAGAGAGATTTCTTTGTACTGTTCCGGATTCTGCTTACGCAGTGCTTTTGCCTCCTCAAACGATATTCCCGCAGGAACATAGCCGTTTACTGGATCATGTGCCGAAGTCTGGTCGGTAAGAATATCCGGAATAATTTTATCGTTATGTAATTTTCGAAGTACATCGCTAATGTTTCCGACTAAACCAACGGATATAGCCTCTCCTTTTTCTTTTGCAATTAAAACGAGTCTGATAGCCTCGTAATAATCATGCGTCATAACATCGATGTAACCGGTATCCAGGCGCTTTTGAATACGACTTGCATCCACATCCACCCCTAAAAATGTTGCTCCTGCCATCGTAGCAGCCAGTGGCTGAGCGCCGCCCATTCCACCCAAACCACCAGATACCAGTAGTTTGTGTTTAAGACTTCCGCCAAAATACTTCTCGCCGCATGCAACAAAGGTTTCATAGGTACCTTGTAAAATTCCCTGCGAGCCAATATATATCCAGCTTCCTGCTGTCATTTGGCCATACATCATCAACCCCCTCGATTTAAGATGCTCAAAATGCTCCCAGTTTGCCCATGCAGGAACCAGATTACTATTAGCAATCAATACCCGCGGAGCTTCCGGATGGGTCCGGACAACCCCGACCGGTTTTCCCGATTGAATAAGCAAACTTTCTTCTTCGCCCAGGGTTAACAACGCCTTTACTATTTGCAAAGCCGCTTCCGGATTGCGGGCAGCCTGCCCTGTTCCCCCATAAACTACAAGTTCTTCGGGTAATTCGGCTACTTCAGCATCCAAATTATTCAGGAACATCCGCAAAGGAGCTTCTGTTTGCCAGGATCGGGCGTGGAGTGTTGCCCCCCGTGGAGCTATATAATGCGGATGTTGCGCATACTTATCAATAAATTCCGAATAGTTCATGATCTTGATTTTTTAAATCGATTTTTTCTTTAAGTGCAACCTCATTCGCAATAGCAACCAGTTCTTTTTTCTTAATAATGTCAATGGCTATATTCATATCGTTCGCCAACACCCGGTCGTGATCTACAAAGGTGATTTTACGGCGAATATAATCGTGACAAGCGTCAATTATTTTCCCGGAATGCAGGGGTTTTCGAAAATCAAAGGCCTGGGCAGCGCAAAAGAGTTCTATGCCCAGAATTTTCTCCAGATTATCGACAATCCGTAATGCCTTACGGGCACTTATGGAGCCCATACTTACGTGGTCTTCTTGTCCCAGGGAAGTAGGAATACTATCGGCGCTGGCAGGATAACACAAGCTTTTATTTTCGCTTACCAAAGCTGCTGTGGTGTATTGAGTGATCATAAATCCTGAATTCAAGCCGGTTTCTTTCATGAGTAGCTTGGGCAGACCTGGTATTTTATCGTCGAGGGACAGATAGATACGACGATCGGCAATATTTCCCAATTCGGATGCCGCTAATGCAGTATAGTCGATTGCCATGGCAATAGGTTGCCCATGAAAGTTTCCGCCACTAATCGATTTTTCCTCACTGAAAACAACCGGATTGTCGGTTACAGCATTTATCTCAATTTCGAGCAGCTCTTTCAAGTGAAGGTATGCATTTCGCGAGGCTCCATGAACCTGTGGAATACACCGCAGCGAATAAGGGTCCTGTACACGTGTGCAATCTTTATGCGAACTGTTAATTTCAGAATTTTCGAGTAATGTCCGAAACCGTTGAGCCACATATACCGAGCCTTTATAAGGACGAAGATCGTGTAACTCCTTATCAAATGCTTTGATTGAACCCAAAATAGCTTCCAGATGCATGGCTGCAATAAGGTCGGCATGGTCGAGGCAATTCTGAAACCTTACCAGAAATTGCAATGCATTGGCGGCAATAAACTGTGTTCCGTTGATAAGAGCAAGTCCCTCTTTGGGACCAAGTTCAAGCGGTTGGAGTTTATGTTCTTTTAATACCTGTGAGGATTGATGAATCTTTCCGTCAACGCAAACATCGCCCAACCCAATTAACGGGAGAAACAAATGCGCCAACGGGGCTAAATCGCCCGAAGCACCCACCGAACCTTGCGAGGGAACACAAGGAATAATATTATTATCAATATGCCAAAGAATACGTTCGAGTGTTTCGATAGCGATCCCGGAATAGCCCTGCGCCAAAGCCTGAACCTTTAAAATCATCATTAATTTGGCGGTTTCGGGCAACAATAATTCCCCTACCCCCACACTATGACTGGTAAGCAAATTATACTGCAATTGTCGTGTATCTTCTTCCGAAATTATAGTGGTGCAAAGGGGACCAAAGCCCGTGTTTATGCCATAAACAATTTTCTTTTTATGCACAATATTCTCCACTGCCTTGCGGTTTTCACTAATCTTCTCCGCGGTAATATGTGCAATTTCGCCCTTCACTTTATCGTTGCAGATATCCATTGCCATTCCGGCAGTCAACCTGTCTAATCCATAATGAAACACTTTCCCCATCCGACTTTATTTAACTTTAAATGAATATCCTGTTTTTATCAGTACCCGTATTAAATCTAAGTTCCCTTCGTTTAACAAAAAACAATTCTCTGAATTGTTCAAATGCTTTTCAAACAGGTATTGAAGCATTTGGGAAGCTATTCCTTTTCTGCGCCAGGTTGGAATAACATATATAAATTTTAATTTAACGAATCCTTCATTTACCTCATATTTAGTATAACCAACAAAGTTTTTTTTGTCTTTAGCAAATACGATCAAATCAATAATTGGATCAAAGTTTAGGGTTTCGGTCTTAAGCCAATTTAATAAATCTGGGTCAGACATATTATCAATCTCAATCACAGCTATTCCTGGTGATTGTTCATTTAAAAAACGAATTGCAGTTTCTGACAGAAAATTATTGTTCAGCTTATCTTCTATGGACGAAAGGAGGTTTAGAAAATCTTGCGGATTCTGATTTGCCGGTAATACCTGATCGAGGCTTTTAATAAGTGTCTGCCAAACAGGATGAACCTGCTCAATTAATTTTTTGCCTTTCGAGGTAAAAACCATGCGCTTTAAACGGGCGTCGCTCGAATCAGGTAATATTTCAACAATTTTTTTAGTTTGAAGCTGGGTAATCATTTGACTGATGGCTGAATGACTAACATCCAACTCGGCGGCAATTTCAGTAAGCGACATCGCCCCTTTTTTATCCAGGAGAAAAAGAATGGGAAACCAGGCCGGTTCAAAACGGATATTTTGGTTCTTGTATACTTTCGAAACTTCACTTAAAAACCGCTCACTTAAACGTTTTAATCGCGTTCCTATAATTAGCAAACCTGCGTCCTGAAAGATTCCCATATTAATATTAGCACTTATATAAGTTCTTACAATATTAAAAAATAATTTGCATACTAAAAAAGATTTGAGCATAATTTCTTTACCAAAGGATGGGGTGCAGTATTTTTTTATCAGCCATTTATGATTGTATTCAAGAAAAAATATTTGAAATTTGTCAGAAGTGACTAACTTACTATAGAAAACCGAAATTGTGACGCATGGGATTACTGCAATTTGGAAGGCTGATTGTTTATGTGGCGGTAAGTTTTATTCAGTTTGAGTATTGCTATTCGCAACCAGCAAAGTATTCCCAGGAGGAAGCCGATCGAATGACAATGACTTATGCATATTCGCTGATTCAGTTAAATTCGATAGAAGCAATTTCTTTAAAGTTCCCTCAACTGGCAGTGCTTGCCCAGGAAGCATTGCGCGAATGGAACAATGCATTTTTACCCTCCATCAAAAACATTGATGATGAGTTGATCAGAACAATGCAAAAGGAATGGGAAGATAAACGGGACCTGATGGCTCTAAAATATTCTCGGGCCGATTATTCGCTGGTGAAAGAAAACGATGCCCGGGAATATATTTTTGAAGTAAACAGACGTGCCATTGGAAAAATTGAAACTCCGGTACTCGAGACGCTGTTAGTTTTTAAGCCCGAATACCAGAAAATGCCCTTGCAGGAATATATGGATGGTTACATTAACAAATTCTACTCAAAAGATATTAAGAATTCAAAAGGCCTTCATTTGATGCTTTATTATCCAACCAGCTGGAAATCGGTGGCCGGTGATGCAAAATCGGCTTATACCCATATGTTTGTAAGTAAATTCGGGCAAGGAAACCTCTCGGCATCGCTCATAATTGAAACCAACAAATCCGACGCAAGTAAAGGCAAAAGTACCCCCTACCTTTCGAAAGAAAATTTAATAAAAGGAATTGCAAAACCCGAACAGGTATTGGAATATAAACCGAAATTAATTATTGATAATTGCCCGGCGGCAAAAATTGTGATGTATTACGAAGTAAACCAGCCAAATCAGGTTGTAGCCTATTGGAACGAAACGTATGCATTAAGCTATAAAAATTATGCAGTGAAGCTTTCATTTGCATATACTGCTCCTTCGGGCAAAAAAGAAGATATTATTGCCGATTTGGAGAAATACAATATCATTGTTCGAAGAATGAAGGATAGCCTGGTAATTCTTTCGCAGTGGGAACAAAAAAGGAAGTGAAAACAAATGAAAACAAAGAAAATAATCTGTGTTAATCTGAGTAATCTGTGGTTATTTTTCTAAATCATATTCCGCTCTTTTTCAATGCACTAAAAAATATATTGCAAAATGTTTAACATCGCTTTAAACCATTTTGACTTTTCGGTATCAAAGATCCGAAAACAACAAAAACGGAAATAATGTTAAACTTAATATCCAGTAAAATGAAAAAGACGTATTTAATTCTCGCAGCATTTGCTTTATTAACAGGTATGACCTTGATGAATTCCTGCAAAAAAGATGACAATCAGGTAACCGATACCGCTGTTTTAAACCAGGAACAATCGAGTGATGAAGAAGATGTTGCGGCTTCTACCGACAATGTGGACGACGATATCGATATAATAATGTCGGCTTCTACGTTGAAAAGCACAAATGTAAACCTCCCTTGCAATTCCACGATCGATTCATCGCAAATTGCCAATAAAAAACTTTCCATTACTTTCAAAGGTGACAATTGCAGAGGATCGCGCACCAGAAGCGGTAAAGTAGAAGTTACCCTTACCAATGGCACAAAATGGCAGGATGTGGGTGCAGTACTTACCATAAAATATACCGACCTCACTATTACCAATAAAAAAGGCCGGTCAATCGTAATTAACGGAACAAAAACCCATACCAATGTATCGGGAGGCTTGGTTAAAAACCTGGGATTAGCAGGAACACCGGCAACAATTATTCGCAAAATTGAATCGAGCGACATGAAAGTAACTTTCCCCAATAATACAGCCAGAACCTGGAATATTGCCCGCCAACGTACTTTTACGAAAGTGAATGGAAATACCATCATAACTGTAACCGGATTTGGTTCTGCCGACGGAAAAAGCAACCTGGTTGTTTGGGGCTCCAATCGCCGTGCAACCAACTTCTATACCCAAATTAATACTCCAGTAGTAATGTCGTCCGAATGCGATTACAATCCATCCAGTGGCGCTAAGGTTCATTATGTTGGACTGCGCACCGTAAATGTGACCTTAGGCACCGATGTAAATGGTGTTCCGGTAACCGAAGGTTGCGCCGATTATTACAAGATCAGTTGGGAAGCTGTTGGTGGAACAAAAACAGTGATATTGCCATATTAAAAATATCAAATCTTAATAAACAGAAAAAGCTGCAAGAATTGAATCTTGCAGCTTTTTTTGTTTTCAGTGCTATCTGAAATATTACTTCATATTATGGTAAACCGTATTCACGTCTTCGTCCTCTTCGAGTTTTTCGAGGAGTTTTTCGACTGCGGCAACCTGCTCTTCATTCAATTCCTTTGTTTCAGTAGGAATGCGTTCAAATTCCGCGCTGATAATTTCAAAATTATTTTCTTCCACATATTTTTGAATGGGCCCGAATGATTCGAAATCACCATAAATAATAATGGCATCATCCTCGGCAAATATTTCGGAAACTCCAAAATCGATCATTTCAAGTTCTAGTTCTTCCAAATCAATCCCTTCTTTAGCTTTTAACTTGAAATTACATTTATGCTCAAACATAAAAGCAACACTGCCCGAATTCCCAAACGCCCCTCCATACTTATTAAAACACAAACGAACGTTTGCCACCGTGCGGGTAGTATTATCGGTTGATGTCTCCACCAGAATGGCAATTCCAAAAGGACCATATCCTTCATAAATTACTTCCTTATAATCGGCCTGGTCCTTCGAAGTGGCTTTTTTAATGGCCCGTTCAACATTCTCCTTGGGCATATTTGCAGCCTTGGCATTCTGGATCAAAACCCTGAGGCGCGAATTGGCAACCGGATCGGGACCAGAAGTTTTAACGGCCATGGTAATATCTTTCCCTAACCGGGTGAATGTTTTCGCCATGCTGCCCCAACGCTTGAGCTTTCTGGCTTTGCGATATTCAAACGCTCTTCCCATTTCTATTTATCTATTTATAAAGTTTTAAGTCGCTAGAAGGTTGAAGACAGGAGTCCGAAGTCCGAAGAAAAAACCAGATATAGCCTTTCGTTTTTCACCTTAGTCCTGATCCTCGATAACTATCGTGGATCGGAACGGCATCTGGTATTTTTTCAACTTGCAACCCGCAACTTGCAACCCTAACTCCCGGCTTTCATTTTCTTCCGTCATCGGTCTTCCAGCTTCCGACTTCCGACTATTCTTCTATAATAACTATTTTCTCAATTTTATCGCCACCACGGATAGTATCAATAACTTCCAATCCTTCGTAAACCTTACCAAAGCAAGTATGGTTACGATCGAGGTGTTGTGTATTTGAGCGGTTATGGCAAATAAAAAACTGCGAACCTCCTGTATCGCGGCCAGCATGAGCCATCGATAATACTCCTTTGTCGTGGTATTGATTTTCGCCGGTTAATTCACATTTAATGGTATAACCTGGTCCGCCTGCACCTGTGCCGTTAGGACAACCACCCTGGATAACAAAATCAGGGATTACCCGGTGAAATGTTAGTCCGTTGTAAAAACCCTGATTTGCAAGTTTTACAAAATTAGCAACCGTATTAGGGGCATCCTTTTCGAAAAAGTCCACCTTCATGATACCCTTTTGGGTATGAATTTCAGCACGTTTCATATTCAGTTGTGTTAATTTTAACAAAGCGACAAACGTACATGAATTTTAGCAATTGCACAAAAACAGAAACTAAAAGTTGATGAAATTTTACGTTCAGACCTATTTCATTTCCTATTATTAGGTGTAATTACTCATGAAGCACTAACTCCCGTTTGACGCGCATAAAGACACACGTTAAAAACGCGAACCAATTTTTCTTAAGTATTTGTTCTTCTATCCTGATTTGGACGAGGACGAGGGTTTGGCCTGTTCCCATCTTTTTTTTCATTTCTGTTTCCCTTGAATTTCTTAAAATTCTTATTGCGGTTACCCGACTTAAACGCACGAGGTGCGTATGCCGGAGTTTCTCCAAATTGTTCGGGAACGACTTCCTTTAAAACTTCCGAACCTAATAATCGCTCAATAGCAGCAAATCGGTTTTGTTCGCGATCGCTGATCAGCGTAATTGCTTCGCCATCAGATTCAGCGCGGGCTGTACGACCAATACGGTGAACGTAATCCTCACCATCGTGTGGAACATCGTAATTGATCACTAAATCGATATCTTCTATGTCAATTCCCCGCGACAGAATATCAGTAGCAACTAGAATGCTTAGCTTGCGGTTTTTAAAATCTTGCAACACCTGTTCGCGTGCACCTTGTTCCAAATCGGAATGAATTTCTTCGGCAGATAGCCGCGCCCGTTTTAATTCCCGCGCCAATTGTTTTACCACCAATTTTGTAGAGCAAAATACCAAAACACTTCTAAAGTTTTTCGATTGAAGAATCTGCTTTACAAGCGGTATTTTCTGGGGTTCGTAAACCACATAAGCCGACTGCCTTATTTTTTCGGGAGGACGTGAAATGGCGATATTTATTTCCGATGGGTTCACCAATATTTTACGCGCCAATTCGCGGATTTTAAATGGCATGGTAGCAGAGAACATAAGGTTTTGCCTTTTCGGTGGCAAAAACGAAATGATCTTCATAATATCGTCAAAAAAGCCCATGTCGAGCATCCGGTCGGCTTCGTCGAGCACCAGGAATTTTAATTGCGACATGTCTACATATTGCAGATTAAGATGAGCAATCATCCTTCCGGGTGTGCAAATTACCACTTCGGTACCATCGATGAGCGATTGTTTTTCGCGGCTAAAAGTTGTTCCATCTCCTCCTCCATAAACTGCTATAGAACTTACCGGCGTAAAATACGAAAAGCCTTCCATTTGCTGTTCAATTTGAACAGCCAACTCGCGAGTAGGGACAATTACAAGGGCTTGAATATGTTCGCAGGGATGAAATTTGGTAATCTTATCAATCATAGGAAGTAAAAAAGCGGCCGTCTTCCCTGTTCCGGTTTGTGCCGAAGCAATAATGTCCTTCCCTTCCATAATTGGAGGGATTACTTGTTCCTGAACCGGCGTTGCCGTTTCAAATCCGATGGCTTCGATACCTTCAATTAATCGGTGGTCGAGCCCAAAATCTTTAAAGTTCAATGTATTTTATTATGTTAATTAAAATTTTGCGTGAAAGTACTATCATTGTATCTTTAATACAAATAAAAGTGTAAAGAAAACTACTAACACATTGTTCATGCAAGCAGAGATGAATGAAACCTGGCATATTATTTTGAATCCTCATGCCGGATCGGGCAAAGGACAATACGATAAGGATAAAATTATCCGTCTGGTTCAAAAGTCCGGTTTAAAATTCAACCTATCAATTTCCGAATACCCTGGTCACGCTGTATTAATCGCAAAAGAACTTGCAAAACAAGGAATGTCTCATTTTATAGTTGCCGGAGGAGATGGTACATTGAACGAAGTTGTAAACGGTTTTTTTAATGGGAAAGGAACGATCTCCGATAAAATTGTAGTCGGTATTATCCCTGTTGGAACCGGAAACGACTGGATTAAAACTTTTGGTATCCCCGACGATTATCAGGCGGCAATAAATATTATCAAACTGCGACATAAAGTGATGCAAGATGTGGGCGAAATCCATTACCTAAAAAATGATGGGGATATTAAACGCTATTTTGTAAACATTGCAGGCTTTGGATTTGATGCCATGGTGGCCACCGAAGCCAATAAACTAAAAGCAAAGGGCATAAAAGGCTTTCGCATTTATATCCAAAGTTTGCTTTCGAGTTTCTTTGTATTTAAACCACTACAGACCACTATAACAATTGACGGGGAAAATTTTGAAAGAAACCTTTTCAGTATAAGCATTGGCATTGGGAAATATAATGGCGGCGGCATGATGCAGGTTCCTGATGCCAATCCTACCCAGGGAATTTTCCACATAACCATCATTAGTAAAATCGGAATCCTGGGCATCCTTAGAAACCTGATTGGCTTATATGACGGCACTTTCATCCGCGATCGCAGGGTTTCGACACACACCGGAAAAGAAATTACCATTCAGGCAAATACTACCCTTCCCGGAGAGGCTGATGGCGAATCGCTGGGCGATAGTAATTATTCTATCCGCATCCTCCCACATAAATTAAATGTAATTTATGGAAAGGACCCCAGCTAAAAAAAGCTAAAACTTTCAGTCTTTTTCTTTGAACTACCTGAGACCAGCAGCAGTAAAACAATCCACATATTTTTTATCAACTTCTAAAATATGATGGTTGAGCCATTCCCTTAAAAAAGCCATCAGTTTTGAAGTAAGCATATAACTATTTCGTTTGTATTCATTGTGGAATTTCTCAACCTCCAAAGTGAATTTGCGATGCTCGGCAATATGCTTTTCTGAATCACTATATCCGAACTGGGAGAAATATTTCTCCTCGGTATAAAAATGATCAACCGAGTAAGCAGCCATATCATGTAATATTTTCTCAATAGCATCCTCCTGATCTTTCCGCATAAATGCATCAAATAATTCATTAATCATATCGATTAATTTTTTATGCTGGTCATCAATTTCCTTAACATGCACTGAGTACTTCTCCTGCCAGATAATAAGCGTTTCCATGATAGTTGCCTTTAATGAATTATTTTTAGTGCCCCTTTTTTGTTATCGAACTATAAGTTACAAAAAAACATTGGAAAAAGACAATTACTTATCCAAACAATATTTGGTAAGGTAAAAATATTGCAAGGATACTAAATCAGTGAGGTAGATAATTTATTGTAAAACTCTTTACAGTGGTAAACCTTCCGACAAAAATTGTTACTATACTAAAAATAAGTTGATTCAACCAAAACGTTGGAATAATCATAGATTAGATTTCCAAATTTTGATATTTTTAGCTCGTATATAATAGCATTTATAATAACCGGAATTATGAATATAAACCTAAGGCATATGAAACCAAAACTATTGACAATCATCGGATTGATTACTTTTTCAACTTCAATTTTTGCTCAAAACAAAGACAAATCTGAGTACATTAATGTAGAGCCCGGGTTTTACCAAAAATCGATTTTAAAAGATGTAAATGCAGTGAACGAAAGCCTGAAACCTCATGAACCCTCAAAAAGATTTCAGATGGCGCAGGACACAACTTTAATTCCGGGAAAATTATCTGACTACAAATCGGTCTGGAGGAATCCACCGGTTTCACAAGGTAATACCGGTACTTGCTGGTGTTTTTCAACCACTTCTTTTTTGGAATCGGAACTGAAACGGACCAGCAATAAAGAATTCCGGATTTCGGAAATGTATACCGTATATTGCGAATACATCGAAAAAGCCCGTCGTTTTGTAAAAGAACACGGAGAATCGAATTTTTCGGAAGGTTCGCAGAATAATGCTGTTGCAAGGATTTACGCTACTTATGGTGCAATGCCTTTATCGGCATACAATGGCTTAATAAACGGTCGCAAGTACCATTCGCATGAGGCTATGTTTAACGATATGAATAACTTCCTCAAATCGGTGAAGGCTAATAATTCATGGAACGAAGAATGGGTGCTTGAAACTATTAAAAGCATTATGAATAGTCACATAGGAGCTCCCCCGGCAGTTTTTTCAGTAGATGGTAAGGAGTATACTCCCAAAACATATTTAACCGATTATCTGAAATTTAATCCTGAAGACTACGTAGAAATAATCTCATATAAACAAGAACCTTACTGGCAAAAAGTGGAATATAAAGTTGCCGACAATTGGTGGCATAGCAAAGATTATTACAACGTACCACTGGATGTTTACATGGAAGCTATTAAAAAAGCTGTTCGCAACGGATATACCCTGAACTTTGCTGGAGATGTTTCGGAACCTGGATTTTCGCGCTCCACGCAAGCTGCCATGGTACCCGATTTTGATATTCCATCGGCTTTTATTAACGAAGATGCACGACAATTTCGGTTTACCAACGGAACCACTACCGACGACCATGGTATCCATCTGGTAGGTTATTATCAGAAAAACGGAAAAGATTGGTATTTAATCAAGGATTCGGGCTCTGGTTCACGAAATAATAATCCTAATGCCCCTGAATTTGGATACTATTTCTTTCACGAAGATTACGTAAAACTAAAAATGCTGTGTTTTTACATACATAAAGATGCTGTTAAAGACATTTTAGCGAAGTTTAGATAACAAAAAAGAGCGGATTTTCAGGCATTTCAGAATACCAGAAAATCCGCTCTTCCAATATAAAAAAACAATTACTCTTCCAGTTTCCTGAATTTATCAGTTCCCTCTATTCTTTCGAGTTCAATACCCCTGGAATTTTTCAGGTATGGAATAATGGAAGGGTCATAATTTGCAACGGTATTGATATCCATGACCTGACTATTTTCAATGTCATCCAGGTAATCATCGTCCTCCGTACCGGATAAAAAACGCCAGCCGCTGTCGTTTTCAATGTCTTCGTCGGGGTAATCGCGGTACATAAAACCAATTTTCAATCCATCAACAATTATGGTATTCGAAGCTACGCAACCTCTACTATCACTCACTAAAGGTTTAATATCCTCCAGTTTAATTAAATATTTTTTATCGCTCATATATTTTGATTTAATTTTTACAGTTCAATTTCTTCACCACATCAGTCTGACAGGAGTTTGAAACAAATGTGTGCAAATTAATTAGCAATTTCGATTTTTACTTTTTTCTTTTTCAAGGTTTCGTTTCTAACAAGTTGCACCACATGCGCGGCTTTTGTTCTTTTTACGGCGGCAAACGAAACAAAATCCAACACGATAATAAGGCCTAATTCATCTTTCTGTAATTGCCCCTTTTGCATTAAAAAGCCAGCAATATCTGCCTTACTAATTTTATCTTTTTTCCCGGCCGCCAAATACAAGGTTTTCCAATCAGATGGTTCCGGCTTGGGTGGATTAGCGGGCAATTCCTCCAATATTATTGATTTGGGCAGAAAGGAAGGACGGTTTTCATCTTTCGAAAGCAATACATACGACACACCGGAAGCATTCATGCGGGCTGTACGACCATTACGGTGCGTAAAAGCATCTTCGGTAGTAGGCAAATGGTAGTGGATAATATTAAATATCTCCGGAATATCAAGCCCCCGTGCTGCCAGATCGGTCGTAATTAAAAGGTGGTGGCTACCGTTTCTGAATTTTATAAGCGCCCGTTCGCGGTCGTCCTGTTCCATGCCACCATGAAAAAAACCGTTGGCAATTCCACCCTGATTCAGATAATTACTTACCCGTTCTACCGCTTCCCGATGGTTGCAAAACACTAGGGTCGATCGATTTCCCAAGGTACAGAGTAACTGAAAAAGCGTATCGAGTTTATCCCTGCTATCGGACATCACTGCTTTCATCACCAGGTTTACCGGCTTCTGATCTTCGACAAAATCCAACACCACCGCTTTTCGAATTCCGGTATATTCCGGTATTTCAATTGCCTGGGTAGCCGATGTAAGTATACGCTTATTCAACCTCAGTTTTCCGATAATAAACGACATCTCTGCCTCAAATCCCATTTCGAGGCTCTTGTCAAACTCATCCAACACCAGTGTTTTAATGGTTGAAACGTTTATGCGTCTATGGTCAATATGATCTGCAATTCGTCCTGGCGTGCCAATTAATACTGCCGGAGGTTGTTTCAGGTTGTTTTTTTCGATTTGCATAGAATGCCCGCCATAGCAACAATTCACTTTAAACCCGCTAATCATCGACTTAAAAACACTTTCGATCTGGATGGACAATTCACGGGAGGGCGCGAGAATTAATGCCTGCACTCCCGGATTGTTCTTATCCAGAAAATTAAGCAACGGAAGTAAAAAAGCAAGTGTTTTCCCTGAACCGGTAGGCGCTAATAATACCACATCTGTTTCCTTTTCAATTGCCTGCATAGCTTTTAATTGCATCTCGTTAAGCTCAGCAATTTTGAGGTTTTCCAATATTGGAGCAAATTGTTTTTGACTATCTTTCATTCGACAAAGGTAATGGAAATAAGGGGAATGCCTTCCCAAAAAATATAACCGACTTTGCAATTCACCCTAAAAATGTTTATTATTACGATATCATACAATTATTTTATTTTTTAACGCTAACTAATTTTACCATGAGGAAACAATGGATATTCATTTTAGCCCTGCTTTTACCAGCATTTTTATACGGGCAAACCGGAAAGGTTTATGATAATAAAACCTGCCCAAGTAAAATCCTTAAAATGGATCGCAAATATGCCGTATACTTGCCTCCCGACTACGAAACTTCACAGCGCTCCTACCCTATTTTGTACCTTCTTCATGGCGCCGGTGACGATCATACCGGATGGGTTCAGTTTGGAGAAGTATTAAGAATTGCCGACAAAGCAATAAAATCAGGTAAAGCAACGCCCATGATAATTGTAATGCCCGATGCAAATACCGGACAGCGCGGATATTTTAATGACGTTAAGGGTGAATGGCGTTACGAAGATTTTTTCTTTCAAGAGTTAATACCTTTTGTTGAAAAGGAATATCGTGTTAAATCCGAGAAACGTTATCGCGCTATTTCAGGGTTATCTATGGGAGGAGGAGGTACATTTATGTATGCCTTGCACCATCCTGAAATGTTTTCGTCGGCTTGCCCTTTAAGTGCTGCTACCGGGCCTATAACGCTCGAAGAAGCAAAAGGATATTACGAAAAAAGAGGTCTACAGAATGCCACCGATGCTGAAATTGAGACCTATTTCAAACGGCACAGCGCCCTGCAACTGATTGAAAGTATTCCGGAGGATCAGAAAAAAGCGGTTCGATGGTATATTGACTGTGGAGACGACGACTTTCTTTTTGAAGGCAATTCGTTAACTCATATCGCTATGCGCAAGAAGGAAATTCCCCACGAATTCCGAATTCGCGATGGCGCCCATAACTGGAGCTATTGGCGCGAATCGCTCCCTACAGTTCTGGCTTTTATTTCCGATGCTTTTCATCAATATTAAATAAGTACCAGTCCACAGTCCATAGTCATCAATCCATAATCTATAGACTGTGGATTGATGACTATGGAATATTTATACTTTACCGCATAACAGTTAGATATTTTAAGGTTAATTTATTCCTTATATAAGTTAATTAACCTAACTTTATATAGGTTGAATCAATTTGTGCTGTATGAATAAAAATACTACGCCAGGTAACCAACTAAAAGACAAAGGCGAAAATCAAAAAGAATCGAAAAAAACCTTAAATCGTGAGCTGTTCCTTTCTAAAGTTCAACTTCGGGAAAATATTAAACAGATAAACCATAATTGGGTAAACACCATTAATGCCATCGACGATGTTTTAATGATAGTGAATACAAACTTTGAAATTGAAGATATAAACACCCGTGGATTAGAGCTATTCAATAAAAAATACGAAGAGGTTATTGGCCAAAAATGCTATCAGAACCTGCTCCACAATGAACAATCGTGCGAAACCTGTCCAATCTGCAAAAGCATTCGTTCGTCTAAACACGAAATGGTTGAAATATATAACGACAAAACCAAGAGCTGGTATTCGATAAAATCGTCGCCAATACTTGATGACAAGCAAGAAGTTGTAAGGTATATCGATATCATTCGGGATATCTCGAAGTACAAAATTGCCGAAAAAGTAATTCGCGAAAAGAGTGAAGAAATTTCGCTTCAAAACGAAGAATATGAATCGCTGATTGAAGAATTACGACAAACGAACGATGTTTTATTAGTGGCAAAAGAAAAGGCCATGGAAAGCGATCAGCTTAAATCTGCATTCCTGGCAAACTTAAGCCACGAAATACGAACTCCCATGAATGGAATTATCGGTTTCTCGCAAATGCTTGGCACACCAGATATTTCGCGCGAAAAAATCGATTTCTATACCAATATTATTATAACAAGTGGTCATCGACTTTTATCGATCCTGAATGATATTCTGGATATCTCAAAAATAGAAGCCGGACAAATTGAAATAAAAATCGAGCCTGCTTCGATTAATAATCTAATTGATGAATTGTATGATTTTTACACATCAAACAGAAATAAATCCGATGTATTTCTACTAAATATGAAAGGATTAACAGATTTTGAAAGCATCGTTTACTGCGATAAAACCAAGGTCTACCAAATTTTAAATAATCTGATAAACAATGCCATAAAATTCACCGAACAAGGCGCTATAGAATTTGGTTATTCGTTAAAATCTAACTATTTGGAATTTTATGTGCAAGATTCCGGAATTGGTATTCCTCCGGAACTTCAAACAGTTATTTTCGAAAGATTTCGCCAGGGCGATTTGGAACTTTCACGGCAGTGCGGAGGAACCGGATTGGGACTTTCTATTTCTCAAAAACTGGTAGAAATAATGGGGGGTAAAATTTGGTTAAACTCTGAACCAGGCTTTGGATCTACATTTTACTTTACCTTACCCTACAAACCAGCGCAAATGATATCAGATGCTATTGAGGAGGAAAATCTAAGTTTGCAATTAACAAAATCTTCAGCCGAAAGAAATATAATACTCGTGGCTGAAGACGATGAAATAAATTTCATTTTTCTGAAAGAAATACTTTCTGATAAATATCCCTTAATTCATGCTGTTAATGGCTTGGAAGCTATTAATATCCTTAAATCCAATCCGGAAATTAAGCTAATTCTAATGGATTTAAAGATGCCGGTTATGAATGGCTTTGAAGCAATAAAAATTATTAAGCAGCAATTCCCGGAAATCCCCATCATAGCACAAACTGCTTATGCTTTGCAAACTGAAAAAGATGAGGTTCTAAAAATTGGCTGCACCAGTTATATTGCAAAGCCTATTAATAAGAAACTACTGATACAGTTGATAAACAATTGTGTGCCTGTTTAAAGTTCATAAAAGTAATGATCTAGTTGCCCCTTCCACTCAATTTTGAATCTCTAATTAATAGCGTTTAACATCTCCCTTCTGTCCAAAATCAATATCACAAACAAACTGCAAGAAGAAAAATTCCTCAATTAATAACATTCTTTTAACTTTGTGGCTTTTATGATAAATGTCAATTTTTACTATGAGCGAAAAAGCATCTATATATACTGAAATTGCAAAACGTGTTCTGCTTCTCGATGGGGCAATGGGTACCATGATTCAAAGGTACAAACTTACCGAAGCTGATTTCAGGGGCGAACAATTTAAAAATCATCCGTGCGACCTGAAAGGAAATAATGACCTTTTATCGATTACACAACCCCAGATAATTGAAAGTATCCACTCTGAATATTTTGCTGCGGGCTCGGATATTGTCGAAACAAATACCTTTAGTGCGAATCGTATTTCGCAAAGCGATTATCAACTCGAATCGCTGGTATACGATCTCAACCTTGCCTCGGCAAAGGCCGCGTTGAATGCCGCTAAAAAATATACAGCCCTAACTCCCAACAAACCCCGGTTTGTAGCCGGAGCCTTTGGTCCGACTAATAAAACAGCATCCATGTCACCCGACGTTAACGATCCTGGTTATCGAGCCGTTTCATTCGATGATCTGGTAGAAGTGTATGCCGAACAAGCACGCGGTTTGATTGATGGTGGTGTTGATTTATTGCTGGTTGAAACAGTATTTGATACATTAAACGCCAAAGCAGCGCTTTATGGGATTAACGAGCTTTTGCGCTCTAAAAACATTAGGATGCCGTTAATGGTTTCGGCTACTATTACTGATGCCAGCGGTCGGACTTTGTCAGGACAAACCCTCGAAGCATTTATACATTCCGTTTCACATATCGATTTGTTGAGCATTGGTCTGAACTGTTCGCTCGGACCGAAAGAAATGCGTCCTTACGTAGAAGAGCTATCTAAAAAATCTTCCATTTATGTGAGTGTTTACCCAAATGCCGGTTTACCCAACCAATTTGGGGAATACGACGAAACACCCGCCGATATGGCGCATCATATTCATGATTTTATATCGCACGGTTTTGCCAATATTGTTGGAGGATGCTGTGGATCGACTCCCGATCATATTCGTGCGATGGCCCAAGCTATCGAAACCGGGAAAGTTCGCATGCCGGCCTCACCAACACTCGATACATGCCTGAGCGGTCTCGAACCTCTGAAAATAAGCAAAGACGTCAACTTTGTAAATATTGGCGAACGAACAAATGTTTCGGGATCGCTGAAGTTTGCCCGTTTAATTCGCGAAGATAAATACGAAGAAGCACTCGAAGTAGCCCGTCAGCAAGTCGAAGGGGGCGCTCAGATTATTGATGTGAACATGGACGATGCCATGCTCGATGCCGAAAAGGCCATGGTCCGTTTTCTCCATATGGTAGCTTCGGAACCCGAAATTTCGCGGCTTCCGATCATGATTGATTCATCCAAATGGTCGGTTATTGAAGCGGGACTGAAATGTGTTCAGGGAAAATCGATTGTTAATTCAATTAGTTTAAAAGAAGGAGAAGATAACTTCCGGAAATATGCCCGTAAGATTCGCGATTATGGAGCTGCTGCCGTAGTTATGGCTTTTGATGAAAAGGGACAGGCCGATTCGTTCGAACGCCGCACCGAGATTTGCACCCGTGCATATAACATTCTTACCAAAGAAATTAACTTTCCTCCTCAGGATATAATTTTTGACCCAAATGTGCTGGCAATAGCCACCGGCATTGAAGAACACAACAACTATGCGGTCGATTTTATACGTACGTTAAAGTGGATTAAAGCAAACCTCCCGCATGCAAAAATCAGCGGAGGTATTAGCAATTTGTCCTTTTCATTCCGTGGAAACGATGCCGTGCGCGAAGCCATGCATTCGGTATTTCTGTTCCACGCTATCAAAGCTGGTTTGGATATGGGCATTGTAAACCCGGGTATGCTTCAGGTTTACGACGAGATACCCAAAGATTTCCTCGAACTGGTGGAAGACGTAGTTCTTAACCGTCGCCCCGATGCTACCGAACGGTTAATCGATTTTGCCGAAAAAATTAAAGGACAGGGAGGAAAAGCAGTTGTTCAAACAGAAGACTGGCGTAAAGAGCCACTGCTTGATCGTATAAACCACTCACTGGTTCGGGGAATCGACGCCTTTGTTGAGAAAGATATGGAAGAAGCCCTGGTTCAATTCCCACAGGCACTTGATATCATAGAAGGCCCCCTGATGGATGGAATGAACGTGGTGGGCGATTTATTCGGTGCTGGCAAAATGTTTTTGCCCCAGGTAGTGAAAAGCGCCCGGGTAATGAAAAAAGCGGTAGCCTATCTTCAGCCGGTAATCGAAAAACAAAAAGCCGCCGGTGGAAAAAGTTCTGCTGCCGGAAAAATTTTACTTGCCACCGTTAAAGGTGACGTGCACGATATCGGCAAAAATATTGTGAGCGTAGTTTTAGCCTGTAACAACTACGAGATTCTCGATTTGGGAGTGATGGTTTCGTGCGATAAAATATTGCAGGCAGCCCGCGACGAAAAAGTAGATATTGTAGGACTTAGCGGTCTTATTACCCCATCGCTGGAAGAGATGATGTATGTTGCCTCCGAAATGGAACGTACCGGAATGAACCTCCCCTTGCTGATTGGAGGAGCTACCACCTCGAAAATACATACGGCCGTTAAAATAGAACCAAATTATTCGAGACCGGTGGTATATGTAAAGGATGCCTCGAAAAGTGTTCCGGTAGTAAGTAGCTTACTTTCGAAAGATGGCAAGGAAGCTTTCATAAATAATGTAAGAAACGAATACACGGCCCTTCGCGAACAATATGCCGGTAAATCAAGCCAGGTACAATATGTCTCGCTAGAAGAAGCCCGGGGCAATGCATTACAAATCGACTGGGAGAAAAATCCTCCAGTAAAACCTGCTTTTGTGGGTGTTAAAACGTACGAAGATTTTGATCTTTCCGAAATACGAAAATATATAAGCTGGATATTCTTCTTCATCGTTTGGCAGCTTAAGGGCAAATGGCCTGATATTATGGACGATTCAGATCAGGGTAAGGAAGCTAAAAAACTATATGCTGACGCCAATCAGTTATTAGACGAAATAATTGAGAAGAAATTATTAAAAGCAAAAGGCATTGTGGGAATTTATCCTGCGAATTCGGTAGGAGATGATATCGAAGTATATTCCGACGAAAGCAGGTCAACGGTTGTCACTACTTTCCGAAACCTTCGTAACCAGGTTAAAAAAGAAGCCGGTGTTCCCAATTTATGCCTGTCCGATTTTATTGCGCCAAAAAGCAGTGGTGTGATCGATTACATTGGAGCTTTTACAGTGACTGCAGGAATTGGTGCGGTTGAATTAGCGCAAATCTTCGAAAAGAAACTCGACGATTACAATTCTATCATGGTAAAAGCCCTGGCCGACCGATTAGCAGAAGCCTTTACCGAGTTGATCCACGCCAAAGTGCGCCAGGAAATATGGGGGTATGTTCCAAATGAACAACTCACGCTCGACGAACTTTTACTTGAAAAATACCAGGGAATTCGTCCGGCACACGGCTATCCTGCCTGTCCTGATCATACTGAAAAACGTACCTTATTCGATCTCCTTCAGGCTGAAAAATTAACCGATGTAACATTAACCGATAGTTTTTCGATGATGCCGGCTGCTTCGGTTAGCGGACTGCTTTTTGCCCATCCGCAGTCGAAGTATTTCTTTGTCGATAAAATTGGGTTTGATCAGGTTGATGACTATGCAAAACGTAAACAACTTCCGGTTAGTATTATTGAAAGGTTTTTGGCGTCGAACTTGAATTATAAGTAGTTGCGGGATACGAGTTGCGGGTTTAAAATACAGGATACGGGTTGCGGGATGCGGGTTTATAAATACAGCTTGCGGGTTGCGAGATAAGAGTTGTGAGTTTAAAATACAGGATTCGAGTTGCAGGAAGTGGGTTGTGAATTTTGTATATAAAAATATAAAAGTTCCTATTCTATAATGGCTTATGAAAAGTTATAAAGATCTTGATATTTATAAAATTGCTTTTGAATTATCAATAATAGTTCACAAGAAATCTTTACAACTACCAAACTTCGAACTTTATGAAACCGGATCTCAAATAAGGCGATCCTCTAAAAGTATTTCAGCAACTATTGTAGAAGGGTATGGACGAAATAAGTATAAAATGGATTTCATTAAATTTTTAATTTATGCCCATGCCTCCTGTGATGAAACCATACATCACCTCGAATTAATTAAAACATTATATAGTGAAATTGAAGTAACCGATCTGCTTTTAAAATATGATGAACTTGGCAGAAAAATAAACAGCTTTATCCAGTATGTTGAAAAAAACTGGAATAATGTTATTCCACCTCAAAAACCCGAACCCCTATAACCCGCAACGCATAACTCGCAACACGTAACTCTTTCTATGAAAATAACAGACATCTTCAAAACCCAAGCCCGCACCTACTCTTTCGAGTTTTTTCCTCCCAAAGATGAAATATCGGCGGTAGATTTTGGTATCAACGTTGGCCAACTGCTTAAGCTTAATCCATCGTTTGTTTCGGTAACCTATGGAGCCGGAGGATCGACCCAGGAACGTACGTTTGCCCTGGTAGATTTACTTCAGAATAAAATTGGATTAAATACTATGGCGCATTATACCTGCGTAAATGCATCCCGTTCGAAAGTAGAAGCCGATTTAGCATATTTAAAAGGATTGGGTATTGATAACCTGATGTTATTACGAGGTGATCCTCCCAAAGGAGAAGGTACCTTTACCCCGCATCCTGAAGGATTTTCGTATGCCAGCGACCTTATTGCTTTTGGCAAAAGCAAACAGGATATTTGTGTAGGAGGCGCTGCATATGTAGAAAAGCACCCTGAAGCCAATACCCTGGTGCAAGATTTGGACAATTTAAAGAAGAAAGTGGATGCGGGAGCTGACTTTTTGCTGACACAGCTTTTTTTCAGCAACGATCTTTATTTTGACTTTGTTGAAAAAGCCCGTCAGAAAGGAATTAACAGCCGTATCATTCCGGGAATTATTCCTATTACAGCTTTTAACCAGATAAAACGGTTTGTCCAAATGAGTGGTGCCTCTATTCCCGCTGAAATAATTGAACAAATGACAGCTTACCAATCTAATCCCGACAAGGTATATCAAATTGGGATGGACTTTGCCATACAGCAATGCCGCGATTTATTAATTATGGGAGCGCCGGGACTGCATTTTTACACCCTGAATAAATCGAGGGCTACCATCGAAATTTTTGAGACATTATTGCATTAAAACGCGCTTCCGAATCGATGTAACGAATTGCGAACAGGTGCAAGAGAGATTTGTTTAAAAAGGCGCAACCTTTCTTCAAATTAGCATCAATATAAAAACACCTTCAAAAGATGAAATTATTTGCTGCCTCATTCCTATTCTTATTAATGTTATTATCCTGTAAAAAAGAGGATGCTTCATCCAAAGCAAATGCTGTAGTTATTGCGTTTCATGCCGAAAAATGCATGTGCTGCTGGGGATGGGATGTAAAAATCGGGAATGATACCATCCGGATAGATGATCCCATAATGGCCGATTCTGTTGGATTTGAAATAAAAAGCCCGATTCCTGTATTGATAGAGCTTGGAAAAAAAGAAGAACCTTGTTCTTCGTATCCAATTGGCATCGATTTTTATGAAGTAATAAGTATTGAAGAAGTAAATTAATACCTAAATTTCAGGAAGGAACATTGTAAATTATTTGAAAATCAAAGTAACTCTCCATTTCACTAGCGTTAATTGGGGTAAACTACAGCGATAACCCTAGCATGAAGGTTAAACCCGAAGCATGACCAGTTAGAGCGACTTTACTTCCATTTTGCACAACCACATCTTCAATAACCTTGCTTCCAAAATCGTAGTCTATATTCAAAAAAAGAAGTCGTGCCGACGAAAGCTGGTATTCAAATGTTAAACCTCCCACTAAGGACAATTCGGCGTTTTTGATTTTCAGATCGGAATATTCATACGATTTTACAACATTGGTTGTAGTAGTATATTGCTCATAAAACCTTTTATAATCAGGCTTCGACAAATAATTATACGAAATACCAACATGAGGAAGGACCCTAAAAGAGGAGGAGAAAAATGAATAACTTATATTCCCTCGAAACTTTACAACATCAAAGTCCATAAAAATATCGTTGTATAGTTCAAGAGTAGAGGAACTGCTATTTTTGTAATTCGAAAATCCATATAAAGAAACTTTTTGATAAAGTATATCCGTTTGAAAAGATAAACGGGGAAGGCTCCTCGTAAAAATACCTTTTAAAAACAATCCTCCAATAGGGCTAAAAACAGGTTTAAAATCAGCTTTCGCTATATAATCATACTCTTTTAAGGTGGCAGTTGAATAAAATGTATAAATAGTTGCACCTCCTAAAATTCCAAACTTCACTTTGTTTGTTCCGATTATGCTATAATCTTTTAATATACTTTTTTCGGAAGGTCTATGCGGAATTTCGTAAGCAACATTTGAGAGTTCATTGTATTGTTTTACAAGAGCCGTCAGGGAGTTTATTTCGAGTTTTGAATTGTTTATCGTTTCGGTTAATACTTCCGTTTTCATTTTTTCTAACAGGTACTCCTTATAACGATCGTAAGTTTGGTTCGAAACCTGATCCATTGTTTTGCCCGATTTCAGTTCCGTAATTTTCTCTCCAACCCCTTTTATATAATAATGCTGCCCCCCCTTGTTCAAATACAGTAGGCTTACTTTGCCTTTTACCAAATACTCAATAAAGTGTGATTTTCCATTAATATTTGCTGCGAAATATTGTTTGCCCCCATCAATTCCGTAAGCAATTAATTTTTCGGGAGAGTAGTGTATCGGAAAAGCAATTTCGAACCTTTTAAAATTGCAGATGGTATAGTTTTGAGCTTCCTTCTGAAAATTCACATACCCGCGCAAGGTATCCCCGTTTTGTTTAACAATATATCCTTTTTGGAAATCGGTCTGAGCCAGTGCAACGTGTCCAATCAGGAGAATAAACACGATGTTGGTTAGAAATTTTTTCATAAGTATGCTTCTTGGTATATTTCGGTCTAAACTTAGTAAAAATATGAAAGGAAAAAAATTTAAGCACATATACTTTGATTTATCTACAATAAAGCACCATGAATCAAAAAAAAACCCGAATTAAAATCATCGTTCATTATAAATACTATATTCGCATCGGTTACTAACCAATAATGCTTCATTACCTAAGTAATATGAAATCCTTTTTAAAATATTCCTCCATTGCCCTTATTTTAAGTACTAGTTTACTTCTGACCTGTAAGAATGATGAATTAAAGGATATTGGTTTCCCCCGTGTTCATACAAATTTTGTAGAAATGATCTCAGATACTGGGGCTGTATTTAGCGGAGAAATAATTGATATGCCATCGGGCAGCGAAATTATCGACCATGGCTTTGTTTGGAGCGATAATAAAGATGCTGTTAATTATATGGAAAAAGTTTCTCTCGGAAATCGTTCAGAAAAAGGATCATTCCAGGCTAGTGCCAATCGGGCAATGACGGAAGGAAAAACTTATTACTTCAAGGCTTTTATTAAAACCCCGAAAATTACTGTGTTTGGAAACGAGCTTAGCTTTGTTAGTTTAGGAAGCCATGCTCCCATAATTACATCGTTATCGTCCGATTCCGGCAGTTGGAATGATACCATTATCATCCGGGGCAAATTTTTTGGCGTCAACCGAAATAAAATGAACATTCTGTTTAATAATACGTTCGCCGATACTTACACGTTTGAATCGGATAATTTAATTAAAGTCAACGTACCATATGGCTTAGATACTACTATTAGCAAAGTATCTATTAGATTCGACAATGTTATTTATCCCAGCGATAAGCTATTTAAGCTTACGCCAAATGTTAAAATAACCTCGATTGATCCGGCTTCCGGTGGATGGAAATCGGTTATTAAAATTAAAGGGAAGAACATACGCCTGGCCCAGAAAATATTTTTTGATAATATTCTGGTTACAAGTATACTTAAGTCGGATTCTGTAATTGAAGTTAACGTACCCTCAAGTTTAAATAAGGAAAGCTCAGAAATTTCAATTAAGGTAAATAGTTTTGAATTTAAATCTCCTCAAAAATTTTCCCTAGAATTAGGGAAAATTAATTCATTAAATCCACAAAATGGCACGGTTGGGTCACAAGTAACTATAAATACAAAGAATATAAGAACTGCTATTGCAAAAGTAAGCGTTGGAGGAATTGATGCAATCGTGAAATCAAAAACTGATTCAAGCATAACTATTATTATGCCGCAACTTTCAAAATCTGGTTCTTTTCTTATAGCTATAAAAGATGACCTTTTTCAAATTGTCAGTAAAGAATTATTTATTTATCAAATTCCAGAAATTGTATCTCTTTCGGAGGCTGCATGGGGAGATACGTTAATAATAAAAGGTGCGAATTTTGACTTATACAAGAATTGGCAAATATATTTTGGAACTCTTAATTATAAATATGAAACAGGATCGATTGAATATATTGATGATAAAACAATTAGAGTTTTAATAGCACAAAATCATTTATATAAAAATAATAAAATTCATTTGGAAGCTGATAATTTTAAATTTTCAACCCCATTAGATTTTAAAATTCCAGATCCAGTAATAAGTGAAATAATTAATCCAACTGATGATCAGCACATAGAATTCACTGTGATTGGGAAATATTTTCACCCGACCAATACCTTAATTACAATTGAAGGAATTAGTGATAAGATAAACATCATTTCTCAATCAAAAAGTAAAATCATTTGTCAAATGCCAATTTTATTGAGAGGCCAATATTCAATAAAAGCTGAAATATTTGGCTCTAGTTTTTCAGGTGGAAACTATACAATAAAAAAGAATTGTTTAATATGGAATAGTCCCCTTTCTCTATATTATAAATATAATAATATTCAAATAGCTGGTTATTTTACAAAAGGTATTGATAATATTGGTTTTGTTTTGTCTAATCGTATAGATTTAAACTATACTCAATTAAAATTCGATCATTATCAAAAAAAAATGACTGTTATTGATAATATTCTACCCAAAATTGACCAACCTGCAGTTTTTAACATTGGTAAGAAGAGTTATATATGTTCAGGTATAACAGCAGATTACTCTCCCCTAAAAACATTTTATGAATTTGACCCTTTATCACAGATTTATAAAAAATTAGATGATTTTCCTGGTACGCCTAGAGCACATGCAGTTGCTGTCTCAATGAATAATAAAGGATATATTTTCGGTGGTTATTATAAAGGAGCAATTGTTAATGAGTTATGGGAGTATGATTTTGATAATGACAAATGGACGTATTTAAATAATACATCATTGGATCCCCAACCAAATACATATGCTTATGCACATGACAATTACATTTATTTATTTAATAAATTCAATATTTGGAAATTTGACCCAATAAACAATAGTCTTGTTAATATCTCAACTGCTCCTTGCTTAAGTGACCAATATTTTACCCCCCTACCATTTTATGCTAAAAATGAAAGAATTTATTTTCAAATAGGCAGAGGATATTCTTTTGACGAATGTATATATTTCGATTTACAAAGTAAAGTTTGGAAAAAAGTCCTAAATTTTCCAATTAAAAATAAATACATCTCAAATTCATACAATATTGATAATAAATGTTATTTAGTTACAAGTACGTATGACCAATCTCACAGCATAGAAATTTTGGAATTTGATCCGGCATATGTTCCATAATTTAATAATAAATTCAAAATGCTCACACATAGTTTTTATATTCGCAGCGGTTACTAACCAATTATGCTTTTTTATTTGCTTGCATGAAACTAAATCTTAAATTTTCCGCAGTCGCACTCATAACTATTGCACTAATTATAGTAACGTGCAAAAAAGAGGAAATGATATCGCGCGATTTCCCTAGGGTTACTACCTTAGAAGTAATTGATATAGATAGTACGGGGGCAGTTTTTACAGGTGAATTGTTTTCTTTTGGGCAAGAAAGGGTAATTGATTGCGGATTTGTTTGGGGTGAAACATCTACAAGTTTTCCATCAACAGAATATGTTTCATTAGGTTCACTTGAAAAAAAAGAAAAATTCAATTTCAGAATTGATCATTCGCTTGCCACCAAAAAGAAATACACCGTTAAAGCGTATGTAAAAACTATTAAATATACCGTTTATGGAAAAGAGGTCGAGTTTATGAGTTTAGGTAGTCTTGCCCCAAAAATAATCGATTATTGGCCTGATAGTGCTAAACTTGGTGAAACCATCTATTTTAAATGTAAAAACCTCAGTAAACTCGCTTATGGCAATTATATAATTTTTGGAAATACAACTAACAGTGGGCAAATCATAAATGATTCTATTGTTTCCAGCACAGTTCCTCCCGGAATTGATACTTCCGTGGTAAAAATTGGGATAACGGTAAGTGGCAACTCGAGTTATCATCCAAAGCGATTAAAATTAATACTTCCTAAAATCTATGGGATTTCTAAAAATACAGGATATTGGGGAGACACAGTTATTATAAAAGGGAAAGGTTTTGCTTCAAAGAATTACAACATTGTAAAATTCAATAATACACAAGTACCACTAATTAACTGGTCTGATTCTGTTTTAATTTTTAAAGTACCTGCAAATCTCGACAAAGTTGAGTCTGATATAATCGTTGGTCCATTTAATGAACCTACTATAAAATTCCACATTTCTAAACCTGAAATTATTTCATCTAATATTGATTCTACCTCAACTCCAGGTTCCGTAACTTTAAGGATTAAAGGTGCTAAGAATGAGTTTACTAAGGTTTATTTCAAAGATGAAATATTAACCAATGTGAAATGGATTGACAGCAATACAATAGAGGTAAAATTAACAAATAAAGAAAGTGGAACATTTGCTTTAAAACTTGATGTACTAGGGCAATTCTCCAATGAGAAAAAAATTAAGATTATAAACCCCAAATTGGATCTTAAGGGCACTATAAATTTTGATTTTGCAGAAACAATCACTTTATATGGATCAAACTTAGATAAAGTAACAAATGTTTATGCTGATGATATATCAATTAGCCTTGTTTCTAAATCTTTCAATTCAATAAAATTTAAACTTTACAACTTTTACAGATATGGAAGATCATATAATATAATATTAATGAATAGCTCCAATTATGAAATGGTGTATCCAACTTCTGTATTTATTAAGCCCAACGATCCGGTTATATATTCAATAAGTCCAACACAAGTAAAAGGAAGTTCTGATACTATATATGTAAAAGGAACAAACTTAACCTGGGCATCAGTTAAAATAAATGGTTATAATACAAATAGTATTTTAGATGATAGTAATTACAAACTTATTAAGATAATTGTTAGTAATATTCCAACAAGCAGTAATAATACACTCGATATAAAAATTGGGAACAGCTACATTGTAAATACATCTGGTATTGATTTAAAAATTAAATCTCCATGGAAAATAAAAACGCCACCACCAATTTCTGATTATTTTACTTCAACATATAGTGGGTTTTCAATTAATAATAAAGGTTATTTCTTATTAAATAAACCTCCCTTTTATTTATATGAATATGATCCATTAAATGATTCTTGGATAATAAAAAATGATAAATTCATTAATCAAACCCCAGGAAATTATACAATAATATCTAATAATAGCAATGCTTACGCAATTTCATCTTCCAGCAACTATGATACAAAAAGTGCTAATATTTATAAATATGACTATGCAAATAATATTTGGATTGACGAAAAAGTAATATATAATTATTATAGTAAATTTGTACCATTCTTTATTTCAAAAAAACTTTATATCGCAGGACTTGGATTTTCAGGATATGGCGGAACCAAAACAGATACAAAAGAATTAGTAAATAAGGGTGAAGTGCCCTTATATAATGACATTACCCAATTTTTCGGTTTCTCATTAAATAATTTAGGATATATTGTTTCAAATTATAATTTAATGGAATATAATCCTGTAAGTAATAGTTGGCTGAAAAAAAACGAATTTCCACCTTTATACCCCCTAACAGCAGTCAAAAGCGAAGATAAAGTATTTATTCAAAGCTACTATAAAGGATTTTACCAATACAATCCTATTACAAATGAATTAAAGCACTGCTCTGGAGCACCTACAGATTCACCAGGATTTCACTTTGGAATTAATAATAAAATTTATGTATGGGATAGTGAAATTATAGATGATGGAACGATTAGAAAAAGATTTTATGAATACGACCCAACTCTTGAACCTTAAAATAAAAAACGTATGCCATTATTTCGCATTTTAGGCTTAATAGTTTTAAGCCAATGTTTTACCATAAATCCCCTCTCCGCCCAATCCCCATACCCTTTTGGCACGGTATCCATGGCCGACATGGAGATGACCGAATATGAGCAGGACAAAGAAGCCGAAGCCGTTTATCTGTTCGATTGGGGTCAAGCCAAAATTAATGCTCTTGCAGATAAACCACTAACAGTAACAAAACATTACCGCATTAAAATTTTAAAACCGCAGGGACTCGATCAGGCTTCCATAAAACTAACATATTTTTCAACCCGTATTCCGAACTTAAAAGCATCTACTTTTAACCTCGTAAACGGCAAAATTGAGGAAACCCCTGTTAACAAAAAGGATATATATGTGGAGAAAAAATCAGCTAATTCTTATACCATTAGCTTTGCATTTAGCAATGTTAAAATGGGGTCTGTTATTGAATGTTCGTATTCTTTAAACTATGGATCCATTTTTCAACTATATCCATGGGCTTTTCAGCATAGAATTCCTGTTGTAAAAAGCGAATATTCTGCAATCTTTCCGGGCGTGTTTCGGTATAAAAATGAGTTACATCAAAACAATCTTACTATAAAGACAAATACATCATACCGCGATTTATACATTGAAAGCATCCGAACTCAGGAAATTACCCAGAATTATTTTGGTTTTAATATCCCTGCCTTTGAACCAGAACCATATATGGCTTCTGTTTCCGATCAATTAGCCCGTGTGGAGTTTGAATTAGGAAAAATCGACCTACCCAATTACAGTAAAAATGTAACGCCAACCTATGCCGAGCTCCCAAAAGAATTGTTAAATGACGAAAATTTTGGCATTCCTTTAAAAAATACCGGTTTTTTAATTAAAAAAACAGCAGAAATAACCCATGGCTTAACTTCCGACATCGATAAAATAAGGGCAATTCATCAATACATTACCGAAAATGTAAAATGGAACGAAGAAACCGGAATTAATACTTCGTTTACCACGCTTAAGAAGGTAATCACCCTGCAAAGCGGATCTGTTGCA
>JFJP01036223.1_pt1 | contig 43529 bp, 40 predicted proteins | sample 431651 | NCBI WGS metagenome assembly JFJP01 (sample SAMN02602958, study PRJNA72255) | Microbial mat metagenome, whole genome shotgun sequencing project. | biome: fresh water; feature: sink hole; material: water; isolation source: purple microbial (photo- and chemosynthetic) mats found in...
ACTTTGTGCCGCATTCTGTATTTGCATACATACTGCGGAACTATTTCAAATAGCTTCCTTCTTTCCCTTCCCTTAGTTATCAAAGACCAGTACGCCCGGGCGGATAAACCACCGTTGCGCTATTTTGTCGCCAGGTGACGCTTTCGCGGTACCGGCTTCATGTTGAGTAGCTAAAACTCTTTGGGTTACTTATGCAAGTGCAACAAACTGTTTGATCAGAAGTTAAACCGTAAGCTTTATCAAAGAACTGCGCCGTTTTCATTCTGTACTCTGTAGTGGCGCAACGAAGATAGGTATATCATTTACCTGCCGGTAACGTCAATAGCTTCGAAGAAAAATTCTTCCTTTTTTCGATTTATTTCAACGTTTGCCCGAAACCCCGAAACGGCGCTCGAGTTCGGCGCTGATTTCACTGATTTCTTCTATCGTTCCGGATATCCGGTAATCGCCGCCGACGACCGGCTCTCCCGAAACAAGCATCGCATGGGCGGTCTTGCCGAGATGCGAGTACAGCATCTCCCGTTTCCGCTCGAGCTGGAAAGCGTCGATTTTTTCTATCGCGTTGTTGCTGGCCACACGGAGCGTGTCGCCCGCCTTCGCGGAAAATTTGAGCATCGCGTCAAGTCCTCTATATACATAATCCTTGAAGGTATCGGTATCCTGTCCCATGCCGTTTCTCCTATTTCTTCCGGATGCAGAGAATGGTCAGATCGTCATACTGGGCATCCTCGCGAACATGCGTGTAATAGAGATATTCCTTGTAGGTCGGATCATCCTTCCTGTTCGAGCAATACAGCTCGTATTGCTTGAAATGATCGCTGAGGAATTTGTCAATCTTCCTGTCCGCCTGGACCCGGCTGAATTCGTTCGCTGCAGGATCCCGGTACATGCGGAATATTTTCTCGACGGAGGCGAGGGCGATGATCGCATCTTCGAGTTTGCCGTCGCAGTTGGTAAAATCAAACTGGAACGGCTCGTTCTCTTCGGGGTTGTGCCATTTGGTAAGGGTATACGTTTTGCGTCCGAAAACCGCTTCGATGATCTCGATGACCCGTTCCGGCCCGAGCTCCTCGTTGTCCATACCCACCGAGTGGCTGCCATGAGGCGCTTCCTGCGCCAGTCCGGGTTCCGCACAGGAAACCACTTCGAGATTTTTCGTCCGGAAGTGCCGTTTGGCTTCCTCGAAACCGTCAGTATAAAGAAAAAGGATGTCTCCCGGATTGAGATGATGCTTGACAACCTTGAATCCGCCTTTCATATCAACCAAAAAAGAGGAGAACATGCCGGCCGCGGGAGATTCCGGCAACGTGAGCAGTTTCATCTTGTGCGTGGCGGCATCGTAAATGTGCACGAGATTGTCACCCGCGTTGCAAAAATGAATGTCACCCGAGGCGGAGTCGAAAATGCACAAGGTGAAAGCGGCAAAACGACCCTTGAATCCGCGCGACTCGAGCAGGTCGTTTATGCGCGAAACGATGTAGTCGAGCTTGAAGCCGTTTTTCTCGTACTTCCAGTCCTTGAAGTAATCGAGGAAGAGCGTAGCCACTTCGACCATGAGAAGGGCCGCGGGAACGCCCTTTCCGGAGATGTCGCACTTGATGATCGCGTAATGCCGCTGATCGAGCTTGATGTAATCGAAGTAATCGCCCGAAACGCCCTTCGCGCCTTCGTAATACCCGAAGAACTCGGCGTTGTCGTCGGAGGAACTGCCGCTGGTGAGCTTGCGGCCTTCCTTGTCCGTCTCGAGCGGAATGAACATCTTCTGCAGGTCCTTACCGACGGTGAGGTCCTTCGATGCGGCGGCCGCCTTGACGAGTCCATGGGTCATGTCGTTGATGGTTTCTCCGAGGAGTCCGATTTCATCCCGGGATCTGAGATGGAGATCCTTTCCGTCAAGGGTTTCCTTGTCCTCCGTGTCGCGGATCATCGCCACGTGCGAGGCGAGTTTACGGATCGGGAGGATGATGATGGATGCGAGCACCAGCGCGCCGATGACTCCCATGAGTACGGCGAAGAGCGCGATGTACACGGTGGTCTGAACGAGGGTCTGCCTGTCGGCATCGACCGTCCGCAGCAACGATTCGGTCGAGACTTCGACCCGTACCGTTCCGTGCACGTAACGGGTATCCGAACCGCGCCTGTAAAGGACCGGCTTGTAAAACACGTAGCGGGTGATGTCCCGGGAAAGGGCGAGCGGATTGTATTCGGGATAGGAACCGATGCCGCTGTTCGAGAGCTTGGTCAGCTCGGCATTCAGTTTTTCTTCGAGTTGCCGGGATATGGTCTGTATTTCGTCGCGGCGGCGCACGGATTCGGCGTCGGTATTGAGGGCAAGCTTGATGCCTTCCTGGGTAAGGGAGGTGATTCCTTCGGACAGCTGGGTGACGGATACGGCCGCCTGTTCGTCGAGCACCTGCACCCGTTTGGCAATCTCGTCGTTTTCGCTGCGGACGAGGCGTGATTTTCCGGTCACGAACTGCGCTGTGTCGATTTTTTCGGTTATGGCCGGATCATTGGTAGCCCACACGAAATCGATGCCGGTCGCCGAATTGTCGACGATATTTCCGGTTACCGTCGCGTTTACCGCTTCCTCGAGGGCCGTCATCTGACCGGGGAGGAAACCGAGTTCGAGGATGTTCTGGCTCGGAAGGTACGCCCTGGCTCCCGACGCGAGACTTTCAAGAAGTACCTTGACCCGGGATTCGAGGCCCCGGGCAAGAGTTTTTTCCTGATTGGCGGAAAACTGGAAACCGAGCGGAAGAGACACGATAAGCACGACAGAAATGACCAGTGTCGTGGTAAAGAAGGCGAGCTTGAACCTGAGACCGACGCCTTTCTTGCGGAGTTTGACGGATCGTTTCTTTTTTTCTGACGGCATGATATCTCCTGTAATGAGCGCTTGCACTTCCTCGTGGATACGGAGCGTGTCCCTGGCGGCTCCCGTAATACCGTAAATCGAGAAAAAGAGCGTGAAAATCGCGAATGCGAGGACGGAATACAGCAGGATCCGGTCCGGACGGAACATGGTCAACGGTTCGCTCAGGGCACGGGTCCAGGGAGGCACGAATTCATACCGGTAATCGCCGAACTTGACCGTTCCGAAGGCGGTCACCGTCAACAGGGGCTTCGAGAAATACAGACCGCGGGCGGGATGCAGGAGGCCGATTCGGTAAATTCCTTCTTCGACGTCGCTGAGGGTTACTCCCGAAACCAGCCGGTCGTTCGTTACGGCGAATTGCCTGCCCGAACGGGTGAGGGTCAAATCCCAGGGTTCCCGTCCGTCTCGATCCAGATACATCGCGTCGAGAAGGCCGTTTTCGCTGAAACCGCGCCCGATGACCGAGAGACTGACGGTACCGGAGTCGTCGACCTTGGAATCGATGAAAGTGATGTACGTAAACGGTACATACTTGTTGAGCACGTAATATCGCACCGTCGCTTTACCGATGTTGCCGACAGAATCGACCGCCGCGACGGAGAAGGCATAAATACCGTTATCCTTGTTCGCGAACGAGACGCTGCGTCCTTTCGTGAGCACCGATGCCGGGGGCGGACCGACGGGCATGCGCTGTGCGGCCGCGGAGGCAAAGTCGAACAGGGCGGGCTTCAGGGCCGGCTTTCCGGTGTGACCCGAAAGCCGCGCGAGCACAGGGAGATAATCGGCAGGCGCTATGTAATCGAAACTCCAGGTATATCCTGAAATCAGGTCTTCTTCGGCAGGTTCCCAGGATAGCGAGAAGGTGTTCGATGCGAGAAAACCGTCCGGGTCGATTCCTGCTTCAGCAAGCAAGGGCGAGGCGGGAGGTATGGTATCGCGATTGTATTCGATGTAGGCGGGTCGAGACCAGTTTCCGGCATAATCCGCGACACGAACACCGAGGTACCAGCTGCCGTCGGTTTCGGCCGCAAGGTCGAGCCGGTCCTGTTCGGGCAGATACTGGACTTCGGATGGAACTTCGGGCTGCGAGCCGTATGACCATGCATATGAATAACCGGCAATGCCCGAAGAATCCTCGGGCATGCGCAGGGAGAGCCGTGCGAAGTCGCCGCGGGCCCGCGAGCCCCGGGCGAAATTGAGGGGGGACAGGACGGGTGGAAGGATGGTACGATCCGGAGCGAGGCGCACGATCCGCTGTACTCCTCTCCCCTGCGCCTGCTGCCAGTACACTTCGATATCGTTCCCGGCGGCAACCAGGCGGCCGAATACGGCATCCTGCGAATTTTTGGAAAGATCCGTTTCGTTCCAGAGGATGCCCTCTTTTTGGGCAAGATAGACACGATTGACGCCCCGGCGATTGTCGAACCACACTATGGCCGGGTTTCCATCGAGTTCGATGATATCAGGATCGAAGCAGTACCCGTCTGCGGAGGACACGGCCTCTACCGGTACGTTCAACTCGCCTCGGGCGTTCAGGGCGGAATAATATATGCGATATTTTTCGCTTGCGGTCCGCGCCCGTTCCCAGACAAGGGATACTCCTGATCCCGAACGCATGAGCCGTGGCCGCTGATTATGGTAGTTTTCGAAGGATCCGGCAGCGGCTCCCGCAGCGGTTCCCGGTTCGGTGAATGACGATACCAGTTTCGGTTCCGACCAGGACAGCCCGCGATCGGCGGAGACGCTCGAATAGAGTTGGTACGAGGAACGGGCGGCGCCTTCATAAAAAGCCTGAAATACCACCAGATCGGTCGAACCGAGAGCCGCATGGGCAGGCAGGAACGCCCTTTTTTTTCCGGCGGCGGGTCCGTACGGTTCGAAGGGAGTCCACTGCGTTCCGTTGTCGGATCGCGCATATACCAGGGAGAAACTTTCCGCCTCGCCCTTGGTGGCGAACACCAGATACCCGCCGTCCGCACGCACGAATACACGGGGTGCGAGAACGGCTGAACCGGCCCCGTTCAGCTGCGACTCGGTGAAGGTTGTCCCCCAATCCGCCGAAATGAACACGGAAATCGCGTTTCCACCGGTTACCGCGGAAACCAGAATGCGTTTGGCATTGTCTATCGTAACGGAAGCAATGGAAGGAACATCGCCGGCATAGGGAAAAGGTCCGGCGAAACGGGAACGGACGACCCATGAGCTTCCGGTATAGATCCGTGCCGAAAGCCAGATTTTTCCGGTATCTGCTCCGCCGCTTTCGATTTCCTGCCAGACGACGGCAGAGACGTTGCCGTTAGTCGCCGATGAGGGAAACCGGCTGTCCGAGGCGACGACCGGTTGGGGATTTTCCCAGTAGAATTCCCGCGCCGATGCGGTACAGGCGAGGATGAGGCACAGTATGATGAACGGCAGCGATCGTCTTGTCATAATTGGGAATCTATCCTTTTCTTCAAATCCTGTATCTTGGCGGAATTCCTGCTCTTCGGGTTTTGCAGGAGCTGTTCGACAAGCGCCGAGGCGGTAATCTTGTTTCCTTTCTGGAGCTCCTGTACGGCCTGCTGGTATTTCGCCTCGTCGCCGGCCGAGAGCACCGCGACCGATTGGCCGCCGCTCGAGGTCTGTACCCGGTCCTTGAGGGCGATAGCCGTCTGGTTTTCCGGATTCAGCTTGATAGCCTCGTCCAACTGGCTCAAGGCTACCTGGAACTGGCTCCGCGTATTGGCATCATATATCTTTTGCGCCGCACGGGTAAGCTCCGCGGAACGTGCGACGGCTTTCGGATCCGGAGGCGGTATCTGTATGCCGAGATAAATTTCCACCTCGTCGACGAGCCGCTTGAGCCCCGGATAATCGGGATTGATGCGGTACAGGTCGAGCAGATCGCTGTATGAAGTCTGCTTTTCGGTTTTATAGTTGGTACGCACGTACGCGACTTTCTGCTTGAAGAACTCCGTGAAAGCGGCGGGATCGATCAGCTGGTTGATGCGGAGCGTCAGTTCTCCCGCGTCCTGGTTGAGCGGATATACCAGCTGCAGCTGCTGCAGCTTTTCCTTGGCCGAAGAGAGCGCGGCGACCGCGGCCGCCCGCTGACCCTCGCCCAGCAGATTTTTTCCCTCGGTATAGAGCTGGTTGACGCTGCTGAGAATCTGGCTCATCTGCGGGAACAGTGGAGCGGCGACCGGGATGGTCCGGCCGGTCTTCATCGAGAGGGCCGTATTGATTATGTCGATCCAGTTGGATACTTCCGGATTCGCTTCCACGTTGGTCACGCTCCACCGGGTTTTCGCCTGGATGAATACCTGTTCTGCCTGATCAAAGTTACCGAGATAGTAAAAGTTCTTTCCCGTCGTTATGAGCGCCCGGACTTCGCGAACGACCGACTCGTTCTCTATGCGGGTAATTTCGATACCGAGCTTTTCTATTTTGGCATCGCTGTCGGCGCGGAGCACGGCCGATTCCTGCAGTCCCAGGGACTGGTTGATCTTGTCTCGGGCTCTCTGCAGATTGTCCCGGGCAGCCTGGAAATCGAAGCGCTTGAGGGCGGCCTGGGATTGGCTGTAACGGAGATCGGATTCCTGCCGTGCGAGATTGGCCTGCAGGATGCGGGAATTCGCACGGGCTATGGATGCGGCGGCCCCGGAATACAGCGCATCGAGGGCAGCCGCGTCTTCCTCAATCTTTCGTATCGAGGAAGCGACTTCCGTATCCGCAAGTTCGCCGGCGGGAAGCTTTTTCAGTATCGCGAGCGCCGAATCTATGGACCTGGAATCGGCGTTTATGCCGGTACGCAGCCTGTTGAACGCGACGATGCTTTCGGCGGGATAATACACGGGGATCGTACCGCCGTCAGGAACCGTTCCATCGAGAAGCGCCGCGGCGCCCGACCAGGATTCATTCCAGAGGTCAAGAATGCGCGTGACGGCCGTCTGCTGGAACAGGGCGGATTTACGGATGACGGCAAGCCGCTCCGAGGCGATGGAGTCCAGCAATTTTTGCCGGAAAGCGCCAACTTCGCCCGAATAAGCGAGAACCGCGGGCGAAGCGGTTTCAGGCATCTTCCGGTCGGCTGCGCTCTGTGCGAGGATGTCGAATTCCGAGGCGATATCGGTATAGGCTTTCACCTCCGGGGAAGGCGCTTTCCGGATTGCATCGGCCGGAGCGGTCTGGATGGCGAATTGCTCCGCACGCGTCTTTAAATCGAGGTATGTGCCGTAACGCCCTCCGAGTGAGGCGTATTCGGAAGCAAGCGTCTCAAGCGCGATATATGCATTTACCGCGGGTAAATAGTCGCGATTGCCGTATATTTCGGGACCCGCCGTAAAAGAAGATGCGAAGGAAGCCTGTTTTCTGCCTAGTACGGCAAAACGCCCCGTCGTATCGATGGCGGCAAGGCCCTCCGCCACCTTTCCTTCATCGAGGAGAGCGGCGCCCGCAAGCCAGGAATCCCTTGCGGCCTTCGACGATGCCGCATCCAGCCGGTCGAGAACCAGATTCCATTGGGCATCCATCGAACCGAGTACGCCTTCGAATCTGTTCGATGTTTTACGACCGAGCGTAAAACGGTAGGCAAACGGAAGGAAGGAATTGTCCGTCGCCAGTTTGTCCTTTGCCTGTATGTCGGCGAAGGTCGCGGTAAAAAGGATACCGGAGGCGGCAACCGTATTCCGCAAGCGGCTGTATTGGGCCATTTCGTTCTCGAGCACCGCATATGCCTCTTCGGCCGCCGCGATGCTGCCGGAACCCAGGGCCTGTTCGCAGGCATTGACGGCCGATGTGAAGGTAAACAGCTGTTCGTCCAACGAACTTATTGCCGAGATGATCCCCCCGAGACCGGAATTTATGCGCGAAAGGAGTTCGCTTTCGGTTTCTTCGTCAAATTCCTGTTTATAGAAAATATATCCTTCCGTAAATTTTCGGGCAGCCTCGACGTACCGGGCCTGATCGATCAACGCGTCGCCTTCGGTCATGATCTCGTCGAATTTGGCGCGGTAAAAGGTAAATTGGGCCGCGGACTTGGTGCCGAGGATGAAATCCCGCGTTGCCTGGTTGGGATTTTTCTCGAGGGTTTCGAGATACGCGATCATGTTCAGTTTTTTTTCATCGTTCGTCGGCTCGTCGGCCAGTACAAGCAGGAGTTCGATGGCTTTTGCGTTGTAAGTTTCGCGCATATCGATGATGCGCTTGATACGCCTCTGGGCGCCGTCGAAATCGTCGGGATTTTCGTTCATGTAGGAAGCGAGTTCGAGGATGGCTTCGTTATAGTTTCTGTCCTTGATGAGACGATCCACCTTGGGGAGTCCGACTTCCGGATTTCCCCCGGCGACAAGCGTCGCCGGCAGCAGGAGAAACATAACTGTGAAAAACACCCCTAATACTTTTTTACCCACAATCTTCCTGTATCACATGTATTCCCAACTTCGAATTTCGGCAGGTAAAATGCTTGAATAGAGTAAAATACTGCAGAATAATACCGGAATATGCAATATAATCTTAATGGTTATGTGCAAACGGGTGTTATTCCTCATATTCACGATACTACTCATGCATTCGGGGCACGTTTACGCCCTTGACCTCTCGGATCCCTACATAACGCTTGCCGGAATATTCGAACCGCTCATCAATGAAAACGAAGGCCTGACTTCTTTCCGCTCGCTCCTCATACCCGGAGGAGGACGTTCGGAAGCGATGGGTTCCGCCTTCAGCGCGCTGGCCAATGATATCAGTTTTTTCGAAACTAATCCCGCCGGCAGCGCAACCATGCCAAATACGGAACTTGCTGTTTTCCATAACAGCTGGATTGCGGATTCCCGTCTCGAAACCGTTTCCTTCACCCAACGCGACGACAATTTCGGGTACGGGGCGTCCATCCGCTGCTTTTATGTTCCCTTTACCGAATACAACACCTTCGGCGAGCGGGTCTCCCGCGGCTATTATACGGAAACCTTCGGCATCCTCAATGTTTCCTACAATTTTCTCGCCGGTTACTACTTCAAGGGTATAGCAGCCGGCGCGAATCTCAAGGCGGGATACCGCAGCATGCCCGATTATTCCGATAATTACGGCAATCTCCAGGCCGGTTCCGGTTTTTCCCAGTCAGCCCTCGCAATCATGGCCGACGGCGGAGTACAGACCCGATTCAACTTCCTGAAACTGTACAACTCCCGTGATCCCAACTTTTTTCTCGGTTTGACCTTCCGCAACTTCGGACCGCCGGTGAAGGATGAGCCTCTGCCAAGCCTCATTACCTTCGGATCGGCCTATAAACCGGCAAATCCGATTACCGTGTCGGCTGAAATTCAGCAGCCGCTCAATTTTCAGGATTTGACGAAATCGGAAAGTACGGTGTATGGAACCGGAGTCGCCGTGGAATTCGCGAAATTCTTCACCTTTCTCGGAGGCTTCCAGCTCAAAGGCGCGAATCCGCGCATCAGCATCGGCGGCGAAATGAACGTGAACGACCTGCAGTTCAACATCAACTATACCCTCGACATGACCACCCAGGCGGCCCTTTTCAACCGGATCAGCCTTGCCGCCAAACTGAACCTGGGAGACCGGGGCCGGCTTGCAAGACAGAAAAAAATCGAGGGGTTGTATATCTCGGGCCTGAAAATGTATGCGAGCGGCAAACTCGAGGAAGCGATTTTAATCTGGAACGAGGCGCTCGAGCTCGACAAACGGTTTGATCCGGCGATCGAGGGCGTAAGGACCGCAACGGTCACCCTCGACCTCCAGCAGAAGATCAGGGATCTCCAACAGATCGAATAGATCTGCCTATTTTTTCTTGCTGAACACCCGATAGTTGATTCCCGCAAACAGGTTATGCAGCTTTTCGGTGTTGGTAAGCCATTGGGTACTGATGAAATTCGACCCGAGGGATTCGTACACCACGGTAAAGGCCCTGATGCTGTCCTCGAAACGCTTTCGTGCATATTCACCCTGGTCATTTTCGTTCATCAGCAAAAACCAGTCCATCGACTGGGCCAGAAGCAGTTCCCGGGCCGCCATGTTCAAGGCACGCTCCTTTAGACCCGAATCGTCGGGAAAACGCTCGGCGAGGTCGATCATGCGTCCGGTCGCCTTGCGGATGAAGGGATACATCCAGTCGTTCGCGTTGTTCAGCACCTCTTCCGCATATCCGCTGTCGTGCCAGGATGAATAATACGGCACGATCCTGCTTGCGGACTGTTTGACCTGCATTCTTTGGGAAAAAAGGGAGAATGTCATGTCGGTACGGGTCGCGCTCAGGCGAAACATATTTTCGAGCCAGGATACGCCCTCGAACCACTTCTGTCCGAACAGTGCAGCCGGAAACGCACAAACGACCGTAACGGGTACGTTATCGAGCGCGGCGGCGGCTTTGTCCAAGAGGTCCGCATGGTGGTCGAGAAAAGAGGCGGCATCGGCGCATACCTGATTGTGCGCCTTGTCTATCTGGTACAGGGCTGATTCATCCTGCTCCGTGGTTTTTTTGGACCAATAGCGGTATCCGGAAAGGCGACGGCCGAGCGATACGTCGAAAAGGCTTGAAAGTACGGTTTCGTCGAGGTCGAAGCCGATATCCCGGTCAACGTCGAGATATACCGGATTCGCGCAGTATCCCTGCACGGCATCCGCCACTTCAAGGTACGAACGCTTGTCCCTGCCGAATACGGTGAATCCGTTGTGGCAGAGAGCGGGAGAAAAGATGCCGTTTTCCGGAGCGGGATCGGCAAAAAGAAGGCCGTGCGACTCCAATACCGTATACTGGAAGCCGTAGGACTTGAGAATGTTTTCGAGCCCTTTCGAATATCCCATCGCCGGCAGCCAGAAGCCCGCGGGAATGGCCGTAAAATGCCTGCGGTAAGATACGAGGCCGGTTTCGATCTGGGCGTTGATCGCCTCGGGAATGTCGGCGTACAGGGGAAGGAAACAGGCGGTCGCCGTAGTCGCCAGAATCTCGATGTAGCCATGGGTGGCGAAATAATCGAATTTACCGAGGATGTTCCGCTCGTAAATCTCGTCGAAATCCCGTCGGTTGAGCTGGAGCTGGTCGAGATGGTGCTTGATCAGTTCCCTCGTTTCCGGAGATTCCGCACAACGGTCGAGCTCGCTGAAACCGAAATCTATGGCCTTGTCGAGGGTATCCACATACCGCTGCTGCAAAAGCGGATCGGCGAACATCTCGCACAGGGTCGGAGCGAAGGCGATGGCAAGCTTGAAAGGTACGCCTTCGGTTTCGAGGGAGGTACAGGCCCGCAGCAGGGGAAGATAGGTATAAGAGAGCGCATTGAAAAGCCATGTTTCCTCGACACATCCCGGGGAGTCCGGATGCCTGATGAACGGCAATTGTGCGTCGAGGATGAAAACGAGCGAGGTATCTGCCATGGTGGGTCTCCGCTTGATCAGTTGAACGATTGCCGGTGGTTTCTGAAATGATTTTTCTGCAAATCACCGATTCCGGACAGCTCGAGCACAGGAGGGTTGACTCGCTGTGGATTGTAGAGAATATCTCCGGCGCTTACGTAGGGGATAAGCAGTTCCGGGGATTTTGCCAGAAGCTGGTCTTTTTCCTGCGAGTTGCGTGCATACAAGTCGACCCGACAGGCATAATCACGATTCGAAAGATGAACATACCATTTTCGGTCATGCAGACCGACTTCTATGTCGAAAAAATCGGTTACCTGAACGGGTTTGGCATCCGAAAGTGAATTGATTCGAAGAAAAAAAGTCTCAAACCGATTTTGGCCGGTTACCGAAGAAAGCACGGTCGTATGAAAATCCCAAAATACGAATACCCAGCCCGGATCGCGCAGCAATACGGTAATTTGCGTCTCGTTGTACGTTTCCGGCAAAATTTCCGCTGCTGCGGTATATTCGGAGCCTACAAGTATCGGTGACTCGGTCTCTCTCCGGTGATTTTCGTCGGAAAGCTCGAGCAGTTCGCCGATTATGAAACGCCGGTTCAAGCCTTCAGGAATATCGATCCCGTTTTCATCCGCAAGAGCCACCAGATCTGTCGTGGATAAGGTCTCCAGATATGCCTTGTTCAGTGGTGTGATTTCCATATTATACGGCGTATGATGGATAAAACAGGCGGTTCTGTCAAGAGAGCCCGTTCCGGAGAGTCAAACCGAGGACGGAAATGCATTCGGCCATATGTTCCGGAAGCGGTATGGTAAAGTGCCTTGCGGAATTGCCGACAGGTATGGTAAGGGCACAGGCTGCCAATTGCAGTTTTCGGATTCCGTACTCCGAACGGACCTTCCGGTTGGCCTTGAAATCCCCGTATTTGTCGTCGGCGATGATGGGACAGAGGACCGACGCCAGATGTATCCGGATCTGGTGCATCCTGCCCGTGCCGAGACCGACGCGAAGCACCGAATATCCGTTTTGGGCGATTTCGGTATGCCAGGAAGTATCTGCGGGTTTTTCGTTTCCCGCACGCCCCGCCGGTTGTTGTATTATACCGTCGATGTGGTCCGGAGAGCCGAAACAGACGGCAATATACTCCTTTTTGAAGGTTCCGTCCGCGATGTACCGGGAATACAGGGCGGCAGCCTGCGAGGTACGCGCGACTACGAGGATGCCAGCCGTATCCTTGTCGAGGCGGTGTACCGGGTAGATCTTGGTTCCCGTCTGCCGCTCGAGAATGTCGAGGGCGGAAACCGTAACGCCTTCACCGCCCTGGACTGCGATGCCGCAGGGTTTATTGACTATCATAATGTCCGCGTCATCATGGATGACAGGAATATCTTTCATGGAGGTACAATACAATGAATATGAAAATAAATCTGCCTTTCTTCCGCCGGATGCCGGTTTTTCTCGCACTTCTGATCCTTGCCGCCGGGCTTCTCGGGGCCGAAGCCCTCGCTTCGCCCGAATGGGGTTACGCACTCGATCTCCCGGAAGCCTACCAACTGGTGGACCGCGCCGGCACGAACCGCTACCATTTCAGCCATGGCATGTATCCGGTCGAGCTGCAGATGGCCCTGTATCCCCGCGCGCAGTTCGCGACCGCCGACAAGGCCCTTGCGTTCGTTTCCGCCCAGTTCGGCTCGAAATCCGGATCCGCCGTGTTCGACTGGAGGACGCGTAAAGCAGCGATTTGTCAGCTCGAATTCCCCTCGAACGCGGGTTGGGCCCTGTCGGTCGAGCTTGCCGACGACAAGGGGTGGCTTGTCATGGCGACCTACACCGAAGCCAAGCGGGCGACCGAACTGGAACCGCTCATGATATCCACCCTCGATTCGGTCTTCACCGACGACGGCGCTTACTTCGAGGCCGGGCCCATGACGGCTTTCGCCTATGCGAAGGAAAAACCCCTGGAAGTGTTTTTTACGGGAACGGGACAAAAAATCGCCGTTCCTTTCAATTCCATCGATGCCGAGGCCAACCAGTCGGTAGTCGACCGGGAATTCAAGCTGTTGACCGCCTATCTCGACTCGCCCCTCGTGTATGCTGCCTGGAAGCGGTATTACCGCATGATTTATCGGGATGCATGGGCACGGCTCGTCAAGCCCGCTTTTATCGTGCAAAACGTCCTGCCGGCGGAAAAAACCGCAATTGCCGCGAAGCTTCTCGCCTGGACGCAGACCTTCACCTACGAGCGCGATTTCGAAGGCAGCGACTTCAGGAGCATTCCCGATGCTTTCACGACGAAAAACGCCGATTGCGACAGCAGGTCGCTCCTCCTCGTGCTGCTCCTCAACCAGATGGGGATCGACGCGGTCCTCCTCGTCTCTCCGGAATACAGCCATTCGGTAGCGGCCATCGATTGCGAAGGCGCTGGCGCCCGGTTCGACGTCGGGGGGAAAAAATACCTCATCGCGGATACGACGGCGAAAGTAGGACTCGGGCTGATAGCCAGCGACATGGCGGATCCCTCGAAATGGTTCGCGGTCACCTTCTACGCCTTCCCGCAAACGGGAAACTGAACACCGCCGATCGGGCAAAAAAAAAGCCCGCACCGGCCGGAAAGGCCATGCGGGGATTTTATCGCAATCGGAACGGTCTATTCTTTGGCGATAAGCAGGTTATAAGCCGCAAGGGGAGTCGCCGCGGCCAGCAAACCCTCGCGCAAGGCGGTGTTCTTCAGTTTTGTGCTGAAAAAAGAGAGTGTCTGCAGATAATACGCATGCTGGTTGTAAGCGGCGGCAATCATGAACAGGAGACGAACCGGCACATCGTCTATCGTCTGGAAGTCGATGATGTCGTTCTTGCAAAGCCCGACCGCCATGACGAGGTCGGTGACCGACGAGAGGCGCACGTGCGGAATGGCTATGCCGCGTCCTATTGCGGTGGACATCAGTTCCTCGCGTTTCAGGATCTCGACGGTCAGTTCCTGACGGTTTTTGATCTGCGGAGCCGTTCCGAGGGTTTCGGCCAGCGAAACAAGGGCGTCGTGCCGTGTTGAATGATTCAATATTACGATGCGGTCGGGCGACAGAATGTTCTGCACCTGCACCAGGGGATTGTTCTGGCCTGTTTTAACCGAGCTCGTCAGCCGTTCATTTACCCATTTTTCTATTTCGTCTTTTTTGAATCGCCATACTGTCCCGATCTTGCCGGCAGGTATCTCGCCTTTCTGGGCCCAGTCATACACGGTTCGTTCGGAAACGCGAAGATATTTTGCAACTTCTTCTATCGTTAGGATTTCGTCTGCCAAAGCTGTATCTCCTGTACTTCGTTTGCACTATTCTGCACTATACGGTACTATATGTCAAGCATCGCAAAGACATATAGGCATACAAGGCTGTGCGTTATTTTTTTTCCGGTGCGGATGCAAGCTCGTGCAGGGCGTCGAACGGATATATTTCACCGACTGTCGAATAGACGGCATGTTCGAAATCAGGACCGAAACAGACAGGGGTTTCCTTAGCCATGAATTCCGACAATACCTGCCGGCATGCGCCGCAGGGGCTTACCGGATAGTCGGAATCGGGGGTCGCAATGACGATGGCGACGAATTTCTTCGTTCCGGCGGATACCGCGGTATAAATCGCGCTCCGCTCGGCACAGTTCGTCAGTCCGAAAGAGCGATTTTCAACATTGACTCCGGTAACCACGGATCCGTCTTCGAGCAGAATTGCCGCTCCGACCCTGAAATGCGAATAAGGTGCATAGGCGCGTTCGGCGGCATCACGGGCGGCTTCGAAGAGGTTCCTGTATTCTATTGATATTTCCATGAAGCTATTATACCATTGTAAGTCATGAACATCAAAGGAAATATCAAATACATAAGCATCGGATCAATTGTTTTTTTGCTTATATATATGTTTGTTGCCGCCATTCCCATGGAAAGCGACATTTATTTCGAACCGGTATGGACTGCCGACATTTCGGCACCTGTCGAGGAGCCGGCGGATTTTTCGAAAACCGGCATCGAAGCCTTCGTTCTCGGAGACCGTTTCGGCTATTTCACCCCTGATGGCGGCATTCTTTCCTCGAAGCCCGTCGCCGCCCGTGTCAGCGCCTCTCCCGCGGCCTGGGCGGCCTATGCGGAAAATGCGGCGGATACGCCCGTGTATTCACCGGACGGCTCGCTCAGGATGACGGTACCCGGCAGCGGTTTCGTGCATCTGGACCAGGAACGCACCTATCTCTTCCTGCCCGGCGGGGATGGAGTCAGCCAGTTCGACACCGACGGATCCAAAATCTGGACGAGGGAGCATACGGCACCGCTCACCGCATTCAATTCCTCGGAAGCGGGAACTATTTTGGGGTATGGCGACGGCCTCCTGACCCTCGTCAGGAAAGACGGGTCTGTCGCTTTTTCCTTCTATCCCGGCGGAAGCGACCTCGAGGTGATTCTCGGGGCTGCCGTATCCGGGGATGGAACCCTTGCCGCCTGTGTTTCGGGCATCGATCCCCAGCGCTTTCTGCTCGTCAGGATAAACGGAGACCAGTACAAGGTCGTGCATCACGAAAATCTCGCAGGCAATCTCAGGCGCCAAAGCTTCGTCGATTTCGAACAGAATGGCGATTATGCTTTTTTCGAGTCCGAAAATGCGCTCGGTATCATCGACTGCAAAAAACTCGAATCAAGCAGTCTTCCCCTCGAGGGTCAGACGATCGCGACCGGCGAGTATCCCGGAAACGCCTTGTTCCTGATTCTATCAAAAAACGACAACCTGTATACCCTTTCCGCTGTCGAGCGTCCCGACCATCTCGTAGCGTCCGCGAATTTCATCGCCGAAAACGCGTTTCTCGTACAACGAGAAAAAACACTCTATCTTGGCACCGACGACGCCATATCCCGCATAGATATCAGGGGCATAAAATGAAAAAGTTCCTCGCGCCCCTGGCCTTGTGCCTGTTTGCGGGCGCCGCGTTCGCCTTCGAGTGGCCGGTTGCCGAACCGAAGCCGGTCAGCCTTTTCGGCCAGCGTGCCGCCGGGGTAATCGAACGCGGAATGACCGTCGAATCCGCGGATACGGTTCGCGCAGCCGGGTACGGAACCCTTCTGGTCACGCTCTCGGCCAATTCGAACATGGGCGGCTTTCCGGGAACGCTCGGTAACGCGGTGCTTATCGCCCATGACGAAGGACTCGTCTCGGTTTATGGAAACCTCGATTCCGTCTACGGCCTTGCTGACCGTGTGCGCATCGAATCCCTTTCGATACTTTCGCGCATCGGCGAAAGCGGCTGGTGCGGCGGAAAGAAACTGCTGTTCCAGATAATCGATACGGAAAAGAAAACACTGCTCAATCCGCTGCTGCTCCTTCCCTCGCTCAAGGATACGAAAGGAACCATGATCAGGAACGTCACCGTCGTTTCCGCAAACGGACAGGTTTATCCGCTCGGAGCGATAAAGGCGGTCAAACAGGGAACATATCGCCTGTATGCCGACGTCACCGACACCATGGACGGTTCGACCGTCGAATTGGGTCCTTTCAGGATCAGCGTACTGGTCAACGGGAGCGAGTATGCGGCCATTCCCTTCGAACTCCTGCGGGAAAGCAAGGGAAAGCTGTTTCTCTCCTCCCAGGTATATACGTGGGACAATCTCTACACCGATCCCGAACGTACATTTCTGGGGGAGCTGAAACTGTCCCGGGGTAAAACGGATATTTCCATCATCGCCCGGGACATCGCAGGGAACGAGCGGAGCGTCATGTTCGGAATGCAGGTGGAATAAACATCATTCCCCGTAGAGATGTTCCAGCTGATGCAGCAGTTCGAGGGTCTTTCCCTTGCAACCGCCGCAGGCCGTACCGATCTTTGTCCTCGCCTGCAGGTCTTCCCAGGTGCGGTCGCCCGCCTTGTACGCCTCCTCGATGTCCCGGTCGGTTACATTGAGGCAGGTACATATCACTTCGACCTTTTCCTGGCCGGCGAGCGAAGGCTTCCCGTTTTTTTCGAGATAGTCGTCGATGGCGGACCGCAGGGCCTTGTCGCCGAGGACCGAACAGTGGATCTTGTTGGCGGGGAGACCGCCCAGTTTCGACACGATGTCCTCCGGTTTGAGGGTGTAGGCATCCTTGATGTCCATTCCCTTGATCGCCTCGGACAGGATCGAAGTGGAGGCGATGGCGCTCGCGCAACCGTAGGTTTTCCAGCGACAGTCCGTTATCTTTCCGTCCGCGATGCGAAGCAGAATAAGCATCTGGTCGCCGCATTTTATGTTGCCGACTATGCCGCGTCCGTCACAGGGCCAGGCGGCTTCGTCTTCTTCAAGTACATTTTTGGGATGCATGAAGTGATCCTTCACGACATCCGAATACAGCCATTCGCTCATACGTTCTCCTTGTGGGTGACGGTCGAGAATCCGCGCAGTTTTTTGATGACAGGCGGAACCTCCTTGAGGATAGAATCGATTTCCTCGCCCGTCGTATACTGCCCGAGGCTGAAGCGGATCGATCCGTGCGCAAGTTCCGGGCCGACGCCCGTAGCCATGAGCACGTGTGAAGGTTCGAGACTGCCCGAAGCGCAGGCCGAACCGGTGGATACGGAAATACCGAGAATGTCGAGCATCAGGAGGATCGCCTCTCCTTCGGCTCCGGGAAAGGAAACATCGAGCGTATTGGGCAAGACCCGTTCGGGATGCCCGTTGATGCGGATATTGGGCACTGCCGCGAGAAATCCGTCGCGAAGGCGGTTCCGGAGGGCGCGTGTATGGGAAGCGTAGGTGGAAAGCCGTTCGCGGGCCAGCCGGGCGGCTTCGCCGAAACCGACGATGGAGGGAGAATTATAGGTACCGGCACGAAGCCCCTCTTCCTGGTGGCCGCCCCTGATGAGGGACTCGAGGGGGGCGCCCTTGCGGACGTACAGCGCGCCGACGCCTTTCGGGCCGTAAATTTTGTGGCAGGACATGGTCAGGTAGTCCACTCCCAGGTCGCCGACATCCACCGGAATCTTGCCGACCGCCTGCACGGCGTCCGTATGGAACAGGGCTCCCGCCCCATGGGCAAGCCTCGCGAGTTCCTTGATGTCCTGGATGGTGCCGATCTCGTTGTTTGCCATCATGATCGACACGAGCAGCGGCTTTTCGGCTGCGAGCAATTCCGAATACCGCGCGGGATCGATTATGCCGAATTCGTCAACCGGAAGATAGTGTACTTTAAATCCGAGCGATTCAAGATGTTTTGCGGATTCCATCACGCAGGGATGCTCGATAGCCGTGGTGATTATCGATTTGCGGTTGCCGTACGCTCCCTTGAGAAGACTGGTCCGTACCAGAGCCGGAGAGGCCATGGTGTTGAATACGGTGTTGTTCGCCTCCGAACCGCCGGATGTAAAGAGTATGTCGGCCGGATCGGCGCCGATCAGTGCGGCGACTTGCGCCCGTGCGTTATGGATGTCCTTGGCCACTTTCCGCCCGTCCTCGTGCATGCTCGATCCGTTCGCGAACGAATCGAGCGCTTGCGTAAAAGCCTCACGCACGGCGGGATCGAGCGGCGTAGTCGCATTATAGTCGAGATATATTCGTTTATTCATCAGTTTTCAGGTTAAAAAACCTGCCCCCTCGTATTTGCAGCCAGCGTTGAGTAAAATATACCAAAACTGAAACTGATTGCCAATCGGAAAGATAAGAAATGATTCCGAAATGCCGTTTGTGCGATCCTTGCCCGTAAATTGCAAAAAAAAAATTTTTATGCTACCATGACGCCGGTTTCCGGAGGTCCTCAATGCGAAAAGCGAACGTACCGTCTTCAGTCGAAATCGAATCCGCCTTCTCCTCCCTGATTTTGTCGGCATCGGGATGGCGAAAGGTTTTTGCAGTCTCGGGAGACGAGGAGGATGCTTCGCAGGAAATCGGCGATGCGAACGGGATACTTTCCGCGCATATGGCGAATGTTTTCGCCGACTATCTGCTGTCCCGGCCCGGAACATCCGCAAAGAAAGAACTGGTCCTCGGTCGCGACAGCCGACCGACCGGAGAATCGATAGCCGCTATCATGTGCCGGGTATTTCTCGCACGCGGTTTTTCCGTCCGCTTTCCCGGCATCACTGCGGCGCCGGAAATCATGTCCTACGCGCGGGACATCGGAGCCTTCGCCTATATTTCCGCCAGCCACAATCCGATCGGCCACAACGGGGTGAAATTCGGCCTTGGCGACGGCGGTGTGCTTGACGGCACCGAAGCCGGAAAACTGATAACGGCATTCAAGGCCGCTTGCGCTGCGCCGGACGCCGCTGAAAAGGCCCTTAAGCTTCTCGCAAGCTGCGACCCGGGACACTGCGAAGCCGTACTCGCCGCCGGGGCCGGGGAAAAAAAGAAAGCCCTTGCCGCGTACGAAATCTTCACCCGCGAAGTGATCTCGGGCGAATCCGCGAAACCGGACCGGGATGCTTTTTTCTCGGGACTTTCCCTTGCCGTAAAAAAGCTCGCCGACGGAGGTACGCCCGTATCCCTCGTCGCGGATTTCAACGGCAGCGCGCGAGCCTGTTCGATTGACCGCGCTTTTTTCGCCTCCTGCGGCCTGTCACTGTTCGGCCTGAGCGAACAGGCGGGACACATAACGCACCGAATCGTGCCCGAAGGCGACAGTCTTCTTTTTTGCGCGAACGAGATCGAACGGCTCCACCGCGACGGTAAAACGGCGGAAGAGCGCGGAGCCGTGCTTGCGTACATGCCCGATTGCGACGGAGACCGGGGAAATATCGTCGTATGGAACGACCGGAAGAAAAAAGCTGAACCGCTCGATGCCCAGGAAGTATTCGCCCTGTCGGTCGTCGCCGAACTCGCGCATCTGGCATATATGGGGAATATCCGGTGTGAGAGAGGAAAACCGGCAGAACCGCCGGTCGCCGTCGCGATCAACGATCCCACTTCGCTCCGCATCGAGGCGATAGCTGCGGCTTTCGGTGCCGAAGTCGCACGGGCAGAGGTCGGGGAAGCGAACGTGGTCAATCTCGCGCGAAAACTGCGGTCGGAAGGATCCATCGTGCGAATTCTCGGCGAAGGTTCGAATGGCGGCAATATAACCCATCCGGCGGCCGTACGGGATCCCCTCAATACGGTTTTCGCCCTGCTCAAATTGCTCATTCTCAGGGACACGGACGATAAAACCGGGCTTTTCCATCTATGGTGCACGCTTTCGGGCCAGGAAGCGCTATACCGGCCCGATTTCAACCTGACCGACATACTCGCTACCCTTCCTTCGTTCGTAACCACCTCGGTGTACGAAAAAGACGCCATGCTTAAAATCCGGACGATGGACCATGCGAAACTGAAAAGATCCTTCCAGACGGTATTTCTCCGCGAATGGGAAACCAAAAAAGCGGAACTCGAACAGAATTACGGCTTCAAGTCCTGGATAGCCATCTCCAACAAAGGCATCGTTCAAACAGAAGGCCTCGCTGATTTCGGTCTTTCCGGCAAGGGCGGACTGAAAATCCAGTTTATCGACGCCGAAGGCAGGGCAAGCGCTTATATCTGGATGCGGGGGTCGGGTACCGAGCCGGTGTTCCGCATTCTCGCCGATGCCCGGGGGAGCGATATATCCGTCGAACGCATGCTCCTCGCCTGGCTCGCGGAAATGGTACTTGAGGCTGACCTGAAAATATAGTACACTTATTTTTTAAGGAAGGGCTTATATGGGTGTACGCGGAGAACTCTTTACTACCGAAATCTCGCTTGATAACCGGACTTACTTTTTCAACGTGAAGGAAAACCGGACAGGCGACGTATTTCTCCAGGTCGTGGAGAGCAAAAACATGGAAGGGACCGGTTTTGACCGTCACGCCATCGTTGTATTTGAAGATGACATGCACCAAGGTGAAGGAAACCATCGAACGCGGCGACGCCGGCAAGAAGAAATTCGTCCGCCGCACGGGCGAAAAACCCGTTTCCGGCAGGAAAAGCGCGGAAAAAACCGACGCCGAACCGAAAACCGCACGGACGACTCCGAAGCGTGTCCGTGTCATTTCCAAGAAAGACCTCAAAAAAGACTGAAACGATGTCAGAACAGAACCAGCTGGCCTTCATTTTTCAGGCGGAATGTCTTCCGCTGGATGGGTGAAGGCCCGTTTTCTTTTAAAACCCTGATGTGATCGGCCGTAGGATAGCCCTTGTGCCGGTCATAGCCGTATTCGGGATACAGCCAGCTGTACCTGAGCATCATGCGATCGCGGGCGGTCTTCGCCAGAATCGAGGCTGCCATGACCGCAGGATACGTTCCGTCGGCTTTCGGCAGGGCTTCGCAGCTTGCCGCGATTATGTCGGGTCGATACAGTCCGTCTACGATGACCCGCAAATCGGGATGCCTGCCTTCAAGTTTGGCGACAAGACCGTCGTACGAGCGTTTCATGGCCAGAAGGGATGCGCGCAGGATGTTGATGGAGTCGATTTCCTCGGCCGAAGCCCAGGCGACGCACCAGCCTATGGCGTTGAGGTATATCTCGCGCATGGCGACATCGCGGTTCTTTTCGCTCATTTTCTTCGAATCGTCGAGAAGGCTCAGGTCGAAGCCGTCGGCGAGTATGACGGATGCGGCGCAGACCGGCCCCGCCATCGGACCCCTGCCCGCTTCGTCGATTCCGCAGACGGGGAGCGTTTCCATTCAATTGCCACCGACGGCACTGTAACGCCAGAAACCCTCGGATGTTACGCCCTTGCCGGCTACCGGCGCGCTTTTCCTGTCGAGCCAGATTGCGGTATCCCGGTTTGGAGTTTCCGTTGACATACGCACCAGGTTCAGCGAATTGAGGGTAAGCCGGGAATTCCAGCCTTCGATCGCGCGGCCTGCGGTCCGGGCGGAAACGGTGACGGTCGATGACGCGATATCTGCTGAGGTCGATGCGAGGGACAGGGCGGAAGCGTTCCGGGCTGTTACCTGAAGGTCACAACCGCCCATCACGAGGGTGGAATCGGTTATGTCGAAAAGGAGCGCATACTCCGCCGAGGAAAGATCGAACCGTGAATCCGAAAGAGAGAGCGAGGAACCCGTGGCCCGCAACAAAGTCAGGGAAGCAAGTCCGCTTCGCATGATATCGATGCCGGAAGCGTTGAATGAGGCGTTACGTATCTCGAAAAGGGGTTTGGCCTGTTTGGCGCTATCGGCCAAAAGCACGCCCGGTCCGGGTTCTCCCAAATTCTGCCTGATCGAAAGTCCGGACAGCGAAAGGCTTCCGCCGTTTACCGTCAAGACGGCGCCTTGTTCCGGCACGATCACCGCGTTTTCTCCGATAAGGCTTATCCTGGCTTGCAGGCTGTACGGGCGGGACAACACCGTCGGTCCCTTGACATACACGCGCCAGACACCGGTTCCACGGATGACGGACAGGGCTTCGTCAAGCCCTGCGAACGGAAACTCGGGACTGCCGTTGCCTCGTGTACTTCCGGCACGGGAGGAATCGACATACAGCGCGTTCAGGTCCACGGTCACCTTGCGGGTTTCCGCAGCGCTCGCATTGCCGGCCGCATCCAGGGCATGCACCGATACGGTATATTCCACGGCTTTGGCCGGATCACCCGGGAGAACCCACGTCTTGCCGTCGGTGTTGAACCGTTCGGGTTGGATGGAAAGGACGACACGTTCTTCGCCCGAGGGCGTAAAGGAGACGGGAGTACGGGAATACTTCAGTTCGGACGGAATGCCGGTAGAGGGAATACGCGGCGGCTTGCGGTCGACGACAAAGCGTGCGTCAAGTTCGCCGTGGACAAGTCCGTCAATCGAAGCCAGGAGACGAAGGGTAAAAGAAGTAGTGGCTCCGGAAGGAACTTCGGCCAAGAGTCCGCTGGCCAAAATCGGTGAAGATAAACCGGGAGCTGATGGATAATACGCATGTCCGGCCTCGTAATTGAAGGCGTAATCGCCGGGTTCGGCAGAGATGAATACGGGGTTCGCGGTCAATCCTCCCGCGGGAAGTCCGGCAAGCCGGGGTTTGGGCGGCAAACGTACAGTCTGTCTGTCGCCGCCCTTCCATTCCGGAGAATACCAGATAAAATTTTGGGCGGTTTTTCGCGCGACAAAAACCGGGCCGGTATAGCGGTTCCAGTTTGTGCCGTCGGTGGAACAATACACGGGGAAACCGTAATCGACAGCGATGAAATGCCAGTCATGGATGCGTACGGCCGGGGCGGCGCCAGTTACGCTTTTTTCGGTGACTGCAGGATACAACTCCGGCTGCGAGGCCGCCGCAGGAAGACTGCCGCTCGCGCAAATCCAGCGCCAAAGGGAGGTACCGTCCGAAACGGTCAACGGATAATAGCTGCGGGTACCGCGTACCGAGGAAAACAGGATTCCATGTCCGCCGCCGAAAGACGGAACCGGGTCGCCAAGGCTCCATTGAAGCCCTGCAGGAATCGTAATCTCTCCGAACTCGCCGGTTTCGACCAAGGCGCCGTCCGGAGGAAGATCGAGGCCCGCCGGTTTTTCCGCCGAAGCAACGGTATACGCCAGGCGCGAACTTGCCGTTTTCCCGGCGGTATCTTCCGCCCACACACGAAGCGTGATGCTGCCCCGCACGTCGAGCAGCACGGGGCCGACGTACGCGAGACCGCTTGCGGCGGGATCCGAGCCGTCAAGCGAATAAAACACACCGGTTCCGACGGGAGCGTCGACGAGCAATACCTGGGGATTGGCCCAGTTGCCGGGAACCGGATTTACGATACGGAAGGGTTTGGCATCCGTTTCCCTGACTGCGCGGGATACCGACGCGGAAGGGCCTGAATTGCCCGCGGCGTCCTGCGCGAAGGCGCACAGGACCGCGTCATCCGGAAGAAAGACCGCCGTCCCCGGTTTGACGGAGGATTCGGCGCGGGTTTCGGAATATTGATGGTACAGCTGGTAAAAAAGAGTTCCGTCTTCGGAAAGGGAAAGGGTGACCATGCGGCCGCCCTCCGCTGCGATTTCCGAAAACACCGGCGCAGGCGGGGCTTTCCGGTCCACGCGCCAGGAAAAACGCTGGCGTGCGACGACCGGCGAATCGGGCGTGAGCGAGCGGAGTTCGGTGTCGACCGTAAATATCCGGTCCTCTCCCGCGCTCGCGGAAAGAATGACGGGTTGTACCGGTTCGAACCGGTCCCCGCCGTCCAGGCTCGCGGAGAGCCGCGTCCCTTCAGGATGCCGAAAAGAAATCATCACGGAGGAACCGTACGTACCTTCAGGAACCGAAGGCGCGACCATGGGCGGTTCGAGGGCGAAAATGCCCGCGGCGCACGCAAGAAAAAAAACGGCCGCCGCGTTGAATGCCTTCATTTTCAGGATGCGTTCCGCGGCGTTCATTTTATCGCGCTCAGGACCGAAAGGATGGGTTTCAGTTCCGGGTCGTCCTTATAGTAGTACTCCTCGAGTTCCTTCTCGCTCAGGCCGATCAGCTCGTGGCTCATGTAATGTATCCAGCGATCGTCGGCGGGCGAATTGATCTCGTGCTTGCGGCACCAGTAATCCGGCTGTATGGGCAGCTGTTCCTCGTGGTACGAAAAATACTTGTAGTCGTGCACGGCTACCTTGATATCCTTCCTGGGAATGCCTTTTTCGATCAGGATTTCAACGAGATGGTTGACCGTCTTGCCGGTGTCGAAAATATCGTCGATCATGAGGATCTTGTCGCCGTGCCTGAGATGTTCGGGGGAATAGGTCCAACCGTCCACCATGACGCTGGACCTCATGCGTACGTCGGAATAGGAACGGGCGACCACCGCCGCGTACAGGACGGGATGCGCGTCCTTGCGGACTATCTTGAAGTATTCGCTTATGACGTTGGCGAGATAGGCACCGCCGCGGAGCGAAACGTAAATGACGTCGGGAATGAAGCCGTCTTGATGAATTTTATATGCCATCTTGAGCGCGTTGTTCCGCACTTTTTCGTATGACAAGAATTCCTTTTGCATGGATGAACCTCTTATCAATACACTGTAACCTGTTTTCGGCGAATACTCAAGGGAATGCACGCGGACACGAAAAAGCCGCCCGCGTTTTCGCAGGCGGCCGCATGATGGAAGTCGCCGAAAATCAGCGCTTGTATCGCATCGTGGAAATGTTCTGGCCTTCGCGGATCACGTCGAACCAGATTTCCTTCGCCGCGCGGTCGGACAGTTTCGCGTAGAAATCGCCGAGCCCCGAGACGTCCTTGTCGTTGACCTTCACGATCACGTCGCCAGACTGGAGGCCCATGATGGCCGCCGCGCTCTTCGCCTGCACGTTCGTCACGAGGATGCCCTTTTGCTTTTCGTCGAGCTTGAGCTGCTTGCGCACCTCGGCGTTCAGGGAATAGGGAATGAAACCGGGCCACAGCTTGCTCGAGTCGGAAACGGTATTTTCGTTCCGTTCCTCGATCTTGACCGCGAGCGTCTGTTCTTTTCCGTTCCGGATGATGACGAATTTCGCGGTCTGTCCGCTCTGCAGGTCGCCGACGTCCCGGACCAGCTGATCGACCGCCTTCACGTCCTTTCCGTTGAGGGAAACGACGAAGTCGCCGGGCATCATGCCGCCTTTTTCCGCCGGAGAATTGGTGAAGACCTGGGAGGCCAGGGCACCCTTGCGGCCGGAAATGCCGAGTTCCGCGAGAATGTCCTTGTCCGCATCGACGAGGGAGACCCCGAGCCACCCGTATTTTATCTTGCCGGACGAGATGAAGTCGTCGACCGCCTTCTTGATGTTGTTTACCGGGATGGAAAAGCCGAGCCCCTGCGATCCGCCTGACGAGGATGCTATCCAGGAATTGATTCCGACCACCTCTCCGTAAATGTTGACGAGGGGACCGCCGGAGTTGCCCTGATTTATCGCGGCGTCGGTCTGGATGAAATCGTTGATGTTGTTGTTCGGTCCGCCCGATCGGCCGACGGCGCTGATGATGCCCTGGGTTACGGATGACATGTACCCGAGCGGGGCCCCCACGGCGAAGACGATATCGCCGGTCTGCACCTTGTCCGAATCGCCGAGTTTGGCGACGGGGATCGAATTGTCGTCCGATTCGAAGGATACGAGGGCGATGTCCTTGCGCTCGTCGCCCCCGATCAGTTTTCCGGTGAATTCGCGGCCGTCGTCGAGCCTCACCGATATCTCGTTCGCGGTTCCCGCGACATGCTGGTTCGTCAGGACGTAAAAGGTCTTGCCGGTCTTGCGCACGATCACGCCGGAGCCGAGTCCTTCGGACTTGTATTCCCGCTGCGGCGCGCTTTCCGCGTCGCCGGAACCCTCGCCGCCCTGCGGATTGCCGAAAAAGAACCAGGGGAAACCGTTTTGCTGGTTGTTCTGCACGGTCTTCGTCTCAACCACGTCGAGGGTGACTACCGTCGGCAGGATCGAGGAAGCGACGCTCCGGTTGGCCTTTTGCATGCCTTCGAGGAGCGAAATCGAGTCGGCGGGGATCGAAGCCGGCGCCGGTGAGTCGGCATATGCGGTAAGGGCCGAACCCGGCTTTCCGTTGCTGAAAAAAACAACGAGGGCGAACGTGGCGACGGCACCCAAACCGACAAGGGCGATTCTGCCCGTTTTTTTGGTAAAAAGTCTCATATATAACCTCCGGATAAAAAATGATCAGAAATCATTCTTATCTATAATAATATTAGAAATGGCGAAGTGGTTACAAAGAGGATCATTCTTCCCCGGGATTCAACATCGTCAACACTTCGGTACGGTCGGAAAAGACAGCCACCGTATGCTCCATGTGGCAGGAATTTTTCCTGTCGGCCGTGACGACGGTCCAATCGTCGTCCAGAAGCCGGACATCTCCGGTTCCCGTATTGATCATCGGCTCGATCGCGAGCACCATACCGGGAACTATACGAGGATTCGGTCCCCGTTCGGGTACGTTCGGTATCTGGGGATCCTCGTGGACGGAAAGGCCGACGCCATGGCCGCAGTACTCGTAGACGACGCCGAAACCCGCACCGGTGGCGATGTCGTACACGGCACGCGAAATATCACCTATCCGGTTGCCGTTCCTGCACGCGGAGATCCCCGCTTCCAGGCAGCGCGCGGTCGTCGACAGGAGCTCGAGATCCCGCGCACCCACCTTTCCAACGGGAACGGTCACCGCCGAATCGCTTATGAAGGTATGCAGGTCAATCCCGATATCGAGAGAGACGAGATCGCCGTTCCGTATTACCCTTTTTTTGGACGGAATGCCGTGTATGACTTCGTCGTTTATCGATATACAGGCGGCTCCCGGAAATTTCTGGGAATACCATGCCGGCCGACCGCCGATTTTCTTGATATAATCCACACAGAAGGCATCGAGGTCGCCAGTCGTGTTTCCTTCCTGGACAAGGGGGATCAGCGCCTTGTAGAGGCGTGCGAGTGCCTTGCAGGACTTCCGGATGCCGTCTATCTGTTTGTCGTTCTTTATCCGTATCATGAAAAAACCTCCAGTCTTTTTTGCAGATCGCGTATGCCCGTCAGTTTCGGGTCCAGCTTGAGCGCTTCGGCGAGGCATAATCGCGCGGTGTAGCGGTCTCCCAACCGGTCATAGCAGGAAGCCATGAGCTTCAGTATCCAGGCGTCGTCCTTTTTGCCGAATTTCAGCTCGAGGGCCGTCTCGAAGCAGTCGAGGGCGAGTTCGTCGCCGACGCTGAGCGCAAGGCGGTTCCGTACGATGTCCCGGGCGATGACGGTCACCTCGGGGTAAAAATGCCTGAAATACGGTTTTTGGCGCTCGAGCTGGATCACCTCGGCAAGCAGCAGGAAGGATTCATAAAATTCGTTCCGGAAGGTCATCTCCTCCGCGAGGATGAAGCCGCAGTCCATGAAATCCTCGCGGTCGAAATACCTCGAAAGGATGAAACCGCCCTCTTTTTTTCGCAGGGTAAGGTATTCGGCAACCGCCTCCTCCTCGAGGTTGTGGAAGAGGTCGAAGAAAATGAGTTTGGCCCGGCTTTCGTTGTCCTCGCGTTCCATGAGCCACAGGCGGTAGTCGAAACCGCCGACCGCTTCGGTGCCCTCGCTGAATTTGCGGAATTTCGCGTACGTCGCGTCGAACTCGGCCCGACGTTCGGGATTCGACAGGGTTTCGTAAGCCAGAATGAGCTGCCGCATGCGGGCTGCATTGTCCCGGTCCGACGCGAGATTTTCCGGAATGTCCGGATGGATCGCCTTGGCCTTGAGCCGGTAAGCGCGCCGGATTTCCGCGGCGGAGGCGGACGACTTTACGCCGAGAAGATGATAGCAGTCTTCCACGGTCGCTTCAGCCTATTTTTTTGCCGGATAGCACCGCGGAGTCGGAATCGCCGATAATGTCGAAATAATCGAGTTTTACGCCTTCGGCTTCCATGGCCCGCATCAGCGTGCGGCAGGTTTTCGCCGAGGAGAAGCCCGATTTGAGCACGAGGGCGCAGCCCTTCTTGCCCGAAATCATTCCCGAGGTCCCGAGATACTGCGAGACGCGGGGAGGAATCTTCCCGCCGAAAAATCCCTGTGCCTGGACGACCACGGCTATATAGTCGAATGCGGTAAGCCGGGTATTGACGAGATCCTCGAAACCATCGAACCGCTCGACCAGGTTTCCCCGGGAGGCGGAACCCGTCTCGAGCTTCTTGAGTATCGCGGCCGTTTTGGATTCTTTATGCCGACAGAAAGAAATAAGTGCGACTCTCATCGAATAAACTCCTGATTTGCGTTTCAAGCCAATTTGTACAGCTGCTCGATCATCTGTTCCTTGACGAGAATGACCGAACAGCGTGCATTCAATATAACAGATCTGAAGGTGGATGAGGTGATTTCCTTCTGGTCCGACGATTCTTTTTCGTAACTGCCCATCAGGATCGCGTCGATGCGTTTTTCTCCGGCAGAGGTTATGACCTCCGACCAGATCGCGCCCCGGCGGAGTTCCGTCAGTATCTTGACGCCCTTCGCCTTCCCGAGCTCCTCGACGTAGGACAGATAACGCTTGCCGTTTTCCTCGAGGCTCTGCTCGTACTCGCGGCTTTCCTCCTCGATGAATATCCGGTTGAGGGTGAGTTGCCTGATCGTAGCCGTATCCACGACATACACCGCATGCACGTGGCAGTGATAGAGCTTCGCCATCAAGACAGCGTACTTGACGGCGTTGATCGAGGCATCCGTCCCGTTGACCATGACCAGAATATTCTGGAAAAGGGGTTTGATCATTACAGCGTGCCTCCATTTCTGGCCTTGAGCGTCTTGAGGACGAATATTCCTTCCCTCTCGCGCTCCTCCAGGACACTTTCGATATAGACCTTGGTTTCCCTGGTCTGGGGGATGACCTGCTTGTCGAGGGCATTCACCCGCCTTTGGGTTTTCTTCACCTCTCGCGCGAGCCTCCAGACGATGGTCCTGATGGAAGCCATGTCGGTAAGAAGCCGGAGGAGCTCGAAAAAGTCTATCATGACCTTGTCGCAATCCGCAAATGAATTCAGATAGGAATAGGCGAGCCGCCGCTTGGGCAGTTCCACCGAAATGCTCGAAAAGGTCATTCCCGCGAGCACGACGCGCTTTTCCGGGATGACGAAATCGTACGAGACGGTCTTGGCCACCCGCTCGGTCCGGTCGCGGCCGACGGCCATGAACATGCGCTTGAGGGAGGGATAGGCCTTCGCGATCTGGGCATCCATGTCCGCTTCCAGGAGCTTGACCTTCTCGACCATCTGCATGAGCTCCATGACGAGTATCTCGCGCTTCTGTTCGAGGAGGTCGTAGCCGTCCTTCGCTATGGCAAGCTGTTCCTTCACGGCGAGAAGGTTCGATTTCGTCGGGGCGACCTGGAGGCGGGCCATCTACCGGCCTCCCGATCCGGCCGGGCTTCCAGCCGAAGCCGCGTCAACCGCCGCTTGCATGTACCGGTCGATGTATTCCGGCTTGATGCGGTACAGCTCGGCCCGCGGCAGCGTGGCCAGTATCCGCCAGCCGATATCGAGGGTTTCGGAAATGGTGCGGTTCTCGAACTCGCCCTGGCTCAGGAACTCCTGTTCGAAAAGCTCGCCGAACTTGAGGTACATCTTGTCCGCGCTGACGAGTTCCTCCTCGCCGATGATGGCGGCGAGATTCCGGATGCTCTTGACCTTCGAATAGGCCGCGAACAATTGGCTCGAGACGTCCTTGTGGTCTTCCCTCGTCATGTCCTTACCGATACCGTCCTTCATGAGGCGCGACAGGCTCGGAAGGCCCGCGACCGGCGGATACACGCCCTTCTGGGACAGTTCGCGGTCGAGGACGATCTGCCCCTCTGTTATGTATCCCGTAAGGTCGGGAATCGGATGGCTGATGTCGTCGTTGGGCATGGTAAGGATGGGAATCTGTGTGATCGAGCCTTCCGAACCCTTGATCTTTCCCGCCCGCTCGTAGAGCTCGGCGAGGTCCGAATACAGGTAGCCGGGATAGCCCTTGCGGCCGGGGACCTCCCCGCGGGTGGTCGATATTTCGCGGAGGGCCTCGCAATAGTTCGTCATGTCGGTGAGGACGACGAGCACGTGCATGCCCTTTTCGTAGGCGAGATATTCCGCGGCGGTGAGCGCACAGCGCGGAGTTATGATGCGTTCGATCGAAGGCGCGTCGGCGAGCGAGAGGAACATGACGACGCGGGAAAGGACGCCGGACTTTTCGAAGGTGTCGATGAAAAAGCGGGCCACGTCGTACTTGATTCCCATGCCCGCGAAAACCATCACGAACTGCTCGTCGGCCGAGAGGATCTTCGCCTGGCGGATGATCTGGGCGGTGAGCCGGTTGTGCGGAAGGCCGTTCCCCGAAAACACGGGCAGTTTCTGGCCGCGGATCAGGGTATTCATCCCGTCGATCGCGGAGATGCCCGTCTGGATGAAGTCGCGCGGATACACACGGGCATAGGGATTGATCGGAAAGCCGTTCACGCTGACGAGCTTCGACGAATACATCTCGGGATATCCGTCGATGGGCTTGCCGAGCCCGTTGAACACGCGGCCCATGAGTCCTTCGGAGACGCGGAGCTCCATCGGACGCTCGAGGAATTCCACGGTCGTGTCGTCGAGGCTGAGGCCCGAGGTCGAACCGAAAATCTGCACGACGCAATATTCCTCGGAAACGTCGATGATGCGTCCCGTGCGGATGCCGCCCGAACCGTCCCGGACGGAGGCGATCTCGCCGTAAAAGACGTTCTCGCTCCGCTTCACTATGATGATGGGACCGTCGACGGACGCGACGCCCCGGTATTCTACGCCTTTCATGCTGTTTCCACCTTGCGGTACATCCGGTCGAGCTCGTCGAGCTGCGCGTTCATGCGCATCTCCACCGCCGCGATGCCGGCCATGTCGCTGTTTTCGAACGTCGTCTTCATGCGGATGATTTCCTCGCGGCAGGGAAGCGACACTATTTTGACCAGGGGCGCGCCGTTCTTGATGATTGCGCTTGTCCGCCGGAAGAAGGTCATGACTATCAAAAGGATCATGACCTGCTTTTCCGGAACCGAGAACATGTCGATTTCGTCGAAAGCGCTCTGCTGCAGGAATCCGTTCTTTATCATCTCGGCGACCACGAGGATGATGCGCTCCGTGTCGGGGAGCGCGTCCGGGCCGATGAGACGGACTATCTGCTGGAGCCGCTGTTCGCGCTTGAGGAGTTCGAGCGCCTGGATGCGGACTTCGTTCCAGCGGGGATCGAGGGCATCCCACCAGGGACGGATTTCCTCGGCGTATTCCGAATACGACTCGATCCAGCCGATGGCCGGATAATGGCGCGCGTTCGCGAGCTCGCGGTCGAGGGCCCAGAAGCAGCGGATGAACCGCTTGGTGTGCTGGGTGACCGGCTCGGAAAAATCGCCGCCCGGCGGCGAGACGGCGCCGATGATCGACACCGAGCCCGTGTCGCCGGAAAGGGAGGTCACCCTTCCCGCCCGTTCGTAAAATTCGGCGAGCCTCGTCGGGAGGTACGCGGGGAATCCTTCCTCGGCCGGCATTTCCTCCATGCGGCCCGAAAGTTCGCGGAGGGCTTCGGCCCAGCGGCTCGTGGAGTCGGCCATGACGGCGACGTCCATGCCCATGTCCCGGTAATACTCCGCGAGGGTGATGCCCGAATACAGGGACACCTCGCGGGCGGCAACCGGCATGTTCGAAGTATTCGCTATGAGGATGGTGCGCTCCATCAGGGATCGTCCGGTCCGCGGATCGACGAGCTGCGGGAATTCGGAAAGCACGTCGGTCATCTCGTTGCCGCGTTCCCCGCAGCCGATATAGACGATTATGTCGGCATCGCACCATTTGGCGATGGCATGCTGCGTCATGGTCTTTCCCGTGCCGAAGCCGCCGGGAATGGCGGCCGTCCCGCCTTTCGAAAGCGGGAAAAACACGTCGATGACGCGCTGTCCGGTGATGAGCGGCTCGGAGACGGAAAGCTTCGCGGTAAAAGGCCTCGCCTTGCGGACCGGCCACCAGTGCGACAGCATGAGCGGCTCGTCGAGTTCGGTGGCGCCGATTATTTCGTCGACGGTGTAGTCGCCCTCCCCGGAAAATGTTGCGAGGGAGCGGCCGCGCACCGATGGCGGCAACAGTATCGTATGGATGACCGAGTTCGATTCCTGCACCGTACCGAGGGGCATTCCCGGATGGACCGGCGAATGCGCGCCGATACCCGCAGCGGGAATGAAATGCCATTTCCGCGACGTCTCGAGCGGTTCGCTCCGCTCGCCCGGGTGGAGGAAGGCCCCGCCCCGGTCGAACATCGATTTGAGCGGCCGCTGGATGCCGTCGTAGATCGTCCCGATGAGGCCGGGACCGAGCCTGAGGGAGAGGGGCCGGCGGTAACAGACGACCTTCTCCCCAATCCGCATGCCGGTATCGTCCTCGTAGACCTGGAGGGTGGCGACTCCCTTCTTGAGGCGGATGATCTCGCCTATGAGCGCGGCCTCCCCTACGGACACCACGTCATAGAGACCGCAGCTTCCCAATCCTTCGGCATATACTATCGGTCCCGAAATACGGGTTACCCGTCCTTCTACCGGTTCGATCATTTTCATTTCTCGAGCCTCCCGCCGAAGAGAGCGGCCGAGAGTTCCTCGCGGCGTATCGAAAGCAATTCTTCCCTGATTTCGTCACGGGTTGCCCTGCACAGGATTCGCCTGTCTTCGGTCTCGACGGTCAATCCGTCGGATACATGTTCGCCTTCACCGCTGTCCGCCGGAATTACGGTCACCGTACCGATACGATCGCCGCCGAATATGCCCCGGGCAAAATCGCCTATCGCTTCGGAAGAATAGCCGCTGCACACTATATTCAATTTCGATTCGCCGAGTACGGATTTGAAGCGTTCGAGAAGCCCCGCAAAAAGGGAAAGCCTGCGCTGTTCTCCGATTCCGTCGAACCAGCGGTCGAGATTTTCCTGGACCGCCGTATCGATGAACTCGACGAGCTTCCGTTGTTTTTCGAGCGGAATGGCCGCCTCGGAATCACGCCGGCAGGAACCGGTGCGTTCGTCGTATTCACGTTCTTTTTGCGCGCGGAATTCCGCCACGCGCAGGGCGACATCCGCTGCGATCCGGCCGCATTCGACCTCGTTCGCCTTGAGTATTTTATCCGCCTTGCGTCGCGCGTCTTCCTGTATTTCCCTGTCCAAAATCTCGGTGGATCTAAGTTCTTCCATGCTGGATACCTGCTCTCATACGTGAATTCCGATCGCTTCCCGGATGGCATCGGTCAAAGTCTTTCGTCCGGTCATGTGTCCATGAAGGCCGGGAACCTCGACGACGAGCGGATATTCCCCGCCCATCTGCCAGTCCCGCACTTCCTGCTCGAGCATCGCCGATACCTCTTCGGTAAGGATGAGCACCTTCGCCCGTTCTTCGGGAACCGGAGCGCTTCCGCCGGGGCTGTTTCCCTGTCCGGTCGCCCGGCAGAACGCCGCGAGCGATTCCTCTCGCGAATTTACCACCGTCCCCGGTACTCCGACCAGGGAAAAACCGAGAACCAGTTCCCGCTCTCCGATAACCCGATACTTCACGAATCGAATTCCGCGATCAAAGAAGAATGATCAAAAGGGCGACGAGAAAACCCCACAGGCAGATACCCTCGGCAAGGCCGACAAAGGGAAGCGCTTTTCCCGAGATTTCGGGGTTTTCGCTCATGGCGCCCATCGCGGCCGCTCCGATGCGTCCTACCGCCATGCCGCCAGCGATGCAGGCGATACCGACGGCGATGGCCGCGGCGATATACTTGATTCCGGCCAGGGCCGGGCTTACCTCGGGCGTTGCGGCAGCCTGGGCGAATATCCCGCCGGCGGTGCAGGCGTACAAAACTGCGGCACTTGCGATAATCTTGCGTTTCATTCAATTCTCCTTGTATTTGAACCTGAAAGGCTTGAATTCCCTTCCGGTGTCCGTAAAAAATTTCGAGAAAAATTCGTAATACTGCAGTCGTATGACCTGTATGGTCACGATAAGTCCCTCGAGGGCGATGATCACCGCGTTACCGAATACGCCGATCAGGATTCCACCCGGCGACAAGGACCCGCCGACGAGATCCGAGAGGGTGAAGATGATGAAACCGAGCACCGCATGAGCGAGGGCGAATGCCCCCACCCGGAGGAAGCTTACCGAATTGGAAATCGCGGTGGATACGATCTCGAGTATTTCGACTATGCCCTGTATGGCGGCCGAAAAAAGTCCGTTCTCGAATACCGGTCGATGCCCCTCCATGAGCCGCTCGAGGGGTTCCGAAAAAAACACGCCGAGTAGGGTCGTGACGGAGAAGGCGATGTCGTACCAGCCGATGGACCCGCCCGTAACCGCGATGCGGATGGCCGCGAAGACCGCATACCAGAAAAAGAAAGCGCCGCACATACCGGTCTTGCCGAAAAGAGCCCGCGCGGTCTTGCCGAGAGAAAACTGGTTGGCGATATTGATGACGAGTCCGATCGAATTGACGATGAAGCCCACCGCGAGGGTGAAGCCGAAGAAGATGAGGAGTTTTCCCATCGATTCGCGCGACGGCATCAGTTCGAGGATGACGTCCCTGCTTTCCCCGAACAGTCCGGTCACGTACCTTCCGAAGGGCCGGAGCACTTCGGGATTGGAAAAAAATTCGCCGGTGATCAGGCCCATGACCATGCTCGAACAGCCGATGGCGATGAAGATGGGGCCGAACTGCCGCCAATTTTTCAAGGCTCCGATACGGCCGCCGACAAGGGCGAGCCCGAGCAAAAAGAAGACAAGACCCTGTCCGACGTCGCCGAACATGATGCCGAAAAGAAGCGTGAAGAAAAATGCGACGACGGGAGTCGGGTCGATGGTACCGTAGAGGGGAGAACCGTAACTGAAGATCATGCGTTCGAAGCTCTTGACGAACGGGCCGTGACGGTACTGCACGGGAACTTTCTCGCGGCCGTTCCGTATCGCGGGTACTTCGGAGGGGGCATACACGCGGATCGCCACACGGCCTTCGGTCAGCTCGTCGAGATCCTTCATGACGGCGGTACTGTCGCCGGAAGCAATCCATCCCGAAATCCGGTATACGAGCTGAGTGGCTTCGAGACTCTGCCGCACGTCCTGTACCTGCGCACCGAGCGAAAACGCCTGCAGAAGGTGCAGGAGCCGCTCTGCGTGCATGTCCGCGAACCGGGATCGTTCCAGTGCGATCGACGCGAGCACGGAATCGGCGTCCGCCACCTGGGCGGCCAGGCCCGTGAGCACTTCGTCCGGCACGCCCTTGAATCCCTTCGGTATTTCGAGGGGGACGAAGCCGAAACGCTTGAGTTCGGTATCGAGGGCGAATCGTCCTTTTTTCGATGCGGCCGCGAGAATCCGGTTCCTGTCGGCTCCGAGTGCGACAACCGCCCCGCGATCGCCTACCGCGAATTTCAGGTCGTCGAAAACGGCGGGATCAATTTTTCCGATCCGGAGGGACAGGAAAGTCAAATGCTCGATTTCGCTGTATGCGACCTTCAGGTTGGCGAATGCCTTCGCTTCGTCGCAGGCATCGGAAACCCGTTTGTGCGAGGCGGCGGCTTCGATTTCGCGTTTTTGCATGTCGGAAACGGAAGAGAGGAATTTTTCCGCAAGTTCAAAATCATCTCCCGCGGGAATTACGGCGCCAGGCGTAAAATCGTCGGGATCCGTTATGCCGAAATACGCGCGGGCGGACTGGAGCCGGACGAACATTTCCCGCGCGGTATTGTCCGCAGGGGCCTTCGCGCCGGTAAAATCGTTCTGGATCTGGAATCTGGCCTGTTTTCCCAGATACTCGAGGACGCGGTCGATATCCCGGCGCAGTATCATCAGCTCCACAAGCTTCATCTCGGTGGTTCTAAACATTCCGCTCTCCCCCCATGAATTCGCTCATCTGCGTTTCCGTGGCACCGAGGCGAAGGCCCTCCGCGGCGACCCGAATCATATGTTCTTCCAGCTGTTTGATCTTGAAAAACGATACAAGCACCCCGTTCGTGAAAGGATACAGGTGAAAACGCTTGAGGGCCAGCTTGTAGAGGTATTTGTCCGCGGTCAATTGCGCCCACCGTGGATCGAGCTGCCAGGGAACCCCTTCCTCGTGCGGATTGAGAAGCCAGGCGTATTTCCAGTCCGCCCATTCATTCCATGAATCGATCGGTCGGGACAGAAGGTCGATGGCCGCCCCGCACAAGGTGTCCGAGGTTTTCGCGCAGTCGCCCGTGCCCGCGAGCAGGGGTATGATCTCGTCGTTTTTTTTGTCGTAATACACGCGAAGACGCATCGCCCATACGATATTCTGCAGCACGATGTCTTCCCGTATCAGGATTTCAGATGCTTCCCGGTCCCGTGGACCGAGCGAAAGCAGCGCGGACCAGAGGGATTGATAATACTGGTGGTCGAGCCTGGTTTCCCACTCAACCTGATCCCGGACATCAGGCACCCGGTCATACCAGGCCGCGGGCGTTCCGGCCGTCATGGCCGCGAGATCGGGCCATTTGGCTGTGTCGAACAGGGAAAAGATGCCGGTATCTATCATGAAGGGGGCTTCCTCGCGGGAAAGCGCTATCGACGAGGAGGCCGATTTCAGATTGTTGAAATCATGAAGGGAGAGAAGAGCGACGGAAAGCGGATCGGGTTTGTCGTATACCGACAGGAGTGTGATAAAATCGTTGACGGCATGCTGTTCGGATTTCCGTTCGAGAAGCAGCGCGAGCATACTTTCCGGAACGAGCGGAACATCCCCGCCATAGAGCAGGGACCACAGATCCTGGAGCCTCTTTACCGTAAAAAGTTTTGCCGCCCGGGGCCCGACGAAGGAATGCGCGTACATCCCGCAGGCTTTGGCATAGACATAGGCGGCCGCTCCGGAGGTTTCCATGATTCACTGTCCGGAATAGACCGAGTCGAGATAGGCATCAAAAGAGGTGCGGTCAATCAGGGTGTTTTCAAGGAAGCTGGAAAAACCGGCAAATTCCCGCTTTCGCGATTCGTCGATTTCACGCTTTGCGCCGTCATATGCGGCTTCCGTTTCGACGGAAATTTTCTGGCAGGCGGAACGGTATTCCTGTTCGGCGGCTTCTCGGGCGGCAGCCTGTCGTTTGTCGGCTTCGGTCTGGGCTTCAAGCAGCAGATCATAAGCCAGGCGTTCGACATCGATAAGATGGCCGATTACATCCTGTTCACTCACTTCAGCCTCCTGAACAAGTTCCACTCTACATGGAGATCGTCAAAATATCCTCGTACTTGCGTACGGCCTGGTATACGCTTTCCGGATCCTTCTGGTTTACCAGACTTTGATAAAAGGACGGATCCTCGATAAGCAGGGCAAGCCGCTTCAGCACCCGTAAATGAAGTGCGCAGCTGTCCGCGGAATTCAACAGCATGAAAACCAGATGGACGGGATTCCCGTCAAGGGCGTCATAATCGATGCCGTTCCGTGAAATGCCGATAAGCCCGGTTACCTTCGGTATCTGGGCTGTTTGTGCGTGGGGTATGGCAATCCCGTATTTGATTCCTGTCGACAATTTCGATTCGCGTGATTTGACGGCTTCCAGGATGGCGGCCCGGGATGCGGCAGGATGGCTGGATACGTAGAGTTCTATGAGTTCCTCGAACACTTCTTCCTTGTCCTCGCCTTCCAGACCGATTTTTATCAGATCCGGAGAAAACACATCACCGAGCACCATGGCGTAATCGGCTTACTGCGCTGCAGGAGCTTCTGCCGCCGGTTCAATGGTTGCAGGAGCGGTTTCTGCCGAAGGTTTATCCTCGGAATTCCACCATTCGGTTGCGGATTCGCCCTGTTCCAAACGGGCAGCCGCGTCGAGACCTTGATCTCCGGGTGTTTTGTTGATGAAAGCAAGGAAAAAAGCGGTGATGAAAAAGAGGGTCACCACGACATAGGTCGCCTTGGTGAGGACGCTGGCCGAACGCGAGCCGAACGCGGAGTTGCTTCCGCCGGCGAAAAGTCCGCCAAGACCATCACCTTCTTCATTCTGGAGGAGAACCAGTCCGATAATGAGAAAACACACGATTACGAAGACTACCAGCAAAATTATTCCAATTATACTCATACACAACTCCAAATAATAATTCAGCTAAGAATATATCGCAATGCGGAATCTTGTGCAAGGGCACAATGGCGGAGCCATTGTGCTTGGAGAATTTCACGGGTACGTGAAATTCTCCACGGCTTGATCGACGAAGCCGTTTCGCTTGGAGAATTTCGCGGATACGCGAAATTCTCCACCTCCGGGGTCAAAGCTGTCACGTACGGAGAATTTCGCGCTTACGCGAAATTCTCCAAGCTGAAAGCGAAGCTTTCGGCCTTACTTGCAGAGGGCGATGGGTTTGAAGGTTTCGGTCTTGAGGGCGGCGCCGCCGATGAGGCCGCCGTCGATGTTGGCCTTGGCGAGCAAGGCTGCGGCATTGTCGGCTTTCATGGAGCCGCCGTACTGGATGACCATCGCCTCGGCGGCGGGTTTTCCGTACATGTCGGCGATAAGCTTGCGGATGAAGGCGTGGATCGCGTCGGCGTCTTCGGGAGTGGCGGTCTTGCCGGTACCGATGGCCCATACGGGTTCGTACGCGATCGTTACTTTCTTGAGCTCTTCGGCGGTGACTCCCGCGAGGCCCTTGCGGGTCTGTTCCTCGCACACCTTTTCGGCCTTGCCGGCTTCGCGCTCCTCGAGGAGCTCGCCGACGCACAGGATGACTTCGAGACCGTGGGCGAGGGCCAGCTTGGTCTTCTTGTTGATCATCGCATCGTCTTCCTTGTAGGTATGGCGGCGTTCGGAATGGCCGAGGATTACTACCTGCACGCCGAGGTCCTTCAGTTGCAGAACGGAGACTTCACCGGTGTGGGCGCCCTGTTCGTCGGTGCTCATGTTCTGTGCGCCGAGGAGGATGTTCGAGCCTTTCACCACTTTGGAAACGGCGTCGAGGGCGGTGAACGACGGGGCGATCATGTATTTGTGGGGTCCGCCCTTCAGTTCCTTGACGAGGTCGGTCGCGAGGGCGACCGCTTCGGAAGCGGTCTTGTGCATTTTCCAGTTACCGGCGATAAAATATGTGCGCATCGTTTACTCCTGATTATTCGGTTGAGATTACTTCGATTCGAGAACGGCGATTCCGGGAAGGGTCTGGCCTTCGAGGAACTCGAGGGAGGCGCCGCCTCCGGTAGACACGTGGCTCATCCTGTCGGCAAGCTTGAACTTGTTGACCGCCGCGACGGAGTCTCCGCCGCCTACGACGCTGATAGCGCCTTTCCCGGTGGCTTCGGCCACGAGATGGGCGACTTCGGCCGTACCCTTCGCGAAGGATTCGAATTCGAACACGCCGACGGGACCGTTCCAAACGATCGATTTCGACGCGAGGATGGTGTCCTTGTAGATCGCGAGGGTTTTCGGTCCCACGTCCATTCCCATGAGATTGTCCGCGATGTCGAGACCGGCTACCGCGACGGGCTTGGCGTCGGGTGCGAAGGTTTCGGAGCAGACATGATCGACGGGGAGGATGATCTTGACGTTCTTGGCGGAAGCCGAAGCGAGCAGTTTTTTGGCTGTATCGATGAAATCGTCCTCGACGAGGGATTTACCGATGGTATGCCCCTGCGCCTTGAGGAAGGTATAGGCCATGCCGCCGCCGATGATGAGGGCGGAAGCGTTCTTGAGAAGGCTCTCGAGCACGGCGATCTTGGAAGACACTTTCGCGCCGCCGATAATGGCGGTCATGGGCTTCGGAGGATTGGTCACCATGGGTTCGAGATACTTGACTTCTTTTTCCATGAGGAAGCCGCCGACCTTGACTTGCATGAATTTCGCGATGGTCGCGGTGGAAGCATGGGCGCGGTGCGCGGTTCCGAAGGCGTCATTGACGAATACATCGCCATAGGAAGCGAGCTCTTTGGCAAGCGGTTCCTGCCCGGCTTCGTCCTTGGCGGTTTCTTCCTTGTGAAAGCGGGTATTTTCGAGCATAAGGATGCTGCCGGCAGGAAGGGCATCGATTTTGGCTTTTTGGCCGAAGCAGGAATCAGCGAATTCGACGGGTTTCGAGATTTTTTTGGAAAGATATTCCGCAACAGGTTTCATGCGGTGTTTACCGGCGATATATTTGTCCATATCGAAGGTTTTTCCGTCTTTTTCGGCCTTTTCCTGGGCTTTTTTCGCGTCTTTCGACGGATCGCCGAGATGGCTCATCAGAACGAGGGATTTGGGCCCCTGTTCAAGGATATAGGTGATGGTGGGAATCGCTGCAAGAATCCGGGTATCGTCCTGGACTACACCGTCTTTCATCGGCACATTGAAGTCTACACGCATGATGATGCGTTTTCCTTTCAGGGAAACATCTTTTACTGTCTTGATCATGGATTTAATCCTCCTGGAAACTGGGATACTTTCTGGCCTCGAGATTCAATCTATAAAAATATAGCAATTAAAGTGCGATCTGTAAATAGACGGTGCCCGGATGCTGTCACTGATGCGTCTTCAGGAAGGTCATCATGCTTTTTGCCGCGAGCGCGCCGTCGGCAACCGCTTTGGCGATCTGGAGAAAGCCGCCCGTACAGTCTCCCGCGGCAAAGAGGCCGGGAATATTGGTCATGAACGAAGAATCGACGACGATATCGGTACCCTTCACTTCAACGCCGACCTTTGCCGCGAAATCGGCGGCACCGGCTGTACCGAGCGCGACGAAGACACCGTCGGCCGGATGGACCACCCCGTCAGTCGTGGAAATGCCGGTCATGCGTTCCGTTCCTTCGAAACGGGAAATTGTGGCGGTGACGACCGGTATATCCGGGGGAAAAGCGGCAGACGAAAGCGGTTCGCCATTGGTAAAAAGGGTAATGTCGGAGGTAACGGCCAGAAGCTCGTGGAGTTCGCTCGCGGCATAGTCTCCGGTACCGAGCACGACGAGTTTTTTCTTGCGGTAGAAGAAAGCGTCGCAGGTTGCGCAAAAACTGATTCCCCTGCCCCGCAATTCCTCGAATCCGGGAATCTTCAGGCTGAAGCGGGATTTACCGGTTGCGAGCAGTATGGACCGGGAGCGATATTCCCCGCCGACCGTTTTGACGACGAATGAATCCTCCATCCCGATTCCGACAGCCTCTTCCGAAACGATTTCAGCTCCGAGCCGTTCCGCCTGGGCAATGCCCCGATCCACCAGTTCCGCTCCGGTGACCGGCTCGGGAAATCCGTAATAGTTTTCTATTTTTTCGGCTTTTTCAAGTGCTCCGCGGCCTTTCCCGATGACAAGCACCTTCATGCCGCCGCGAACCAGGTACACCGCTGCCGAAATTCCCGCAGGTCCTTTTCCGATCAATATCGTGTCGTATGTCATGGGTATACTGTGAACAAAAAAGGCGATTTTGGCAATACACCGGCATATTACTATGGCCTGACTGTTTTGCCTGTCCCGGATGCATTTTACCGAAAACAGCTTTCGACCTGCTTCACGGTAAAATGCATCCATCAGACATTTTTTTAAATTGCATCCCTGTTTTTAACTTGTTATTTTTACTTACAGACAGTAAAAACCCTTTATACATCTCTCGTAAAGACGGTTTATGGTGATTTTATACGAAATAACCACGGTTCAGGAAAAATAACCACCGTTACCGCATCCGAAAGTATAATTAAAAAAATCAATTGTTCCTGCTTGCAGTTTTATAAAAAAGTTATATGATAAGCTCAATAAATGAAGCAGCAAACGAACACAAAATCCGGTACCACAGCGTTTTTAAGCAATGCGGACGACAATTTCAAGACTCGTCTGCTGGGAATTTCAGGTTTCCTGCTGTCACTGACCATTCTTGTCATGGAATTGACCGGAAATTTGACTTCCGGAAAATGGAAAATCGTATCGGACTTTATTATTGTTCCCCTTTTTATCATCCTGATCATCAAACCGAATCAACTGTATTTGCTCAGTATAATTTCTGTTTTAGCCGCATTCATGAATCTTTTTTATGGGGGCCATGTACTCGGCCTCCTTTTTTATGCTTTTGGAATGGCGATTGCCTTGAAGCAGGGGTTTTTTCGCACGGGTAAAAAACTGAAGGTTCCGTTCATGTTCATTATATTTTTTATATTCATGCTCTTGCAATTACGCATTAAAACATCGAAATTCATAATTTCGATGGTTAATATTCTTATAGCAATGGCAATTATTTTCGCATTTCTGTATCTCTTCCAGGAAAATCTGAAGGGATATTACACATCAAAACCGGTCATGGACCTTTCAGTATACGGTTTTACACCCCGGCAGCTTGCCTGTGTCCATGGATGCATTCAAAAAAAGAAACTGAAGGAAATCGCCGACGAACAGATTATTTCCGAATCGGCCATAAAACGGGAGATGCTCGAAATCTACCGGGTTTTCAAGGTGGAAGACCGGCACGAACTGTACCGGATGCTTTCGGAATACACCATCATTTGACGCTCTCCGGACCACAGGCATAAAAAAACCCCGCTCCCCTTTCGGGAAGCGGGGCATTTTCCTTTTTTGAAGGATTACTTGCCCATTACGCGGGCCATTTCGAGGACCTTGTTGGAATATCCCCATTCGTTGTCGTACCAGGCGACGATCTTGACGAAGGTCTTGTCGAGCGCGATACCGGCCTTGGAATCGAACACCGAGGTGCGGGATTCGTGGCGCATGTCGGTGGAAACGACATCGTCTGTGCAATAGCCGAGAATGCCCTTGAGCTCGCCTTCGGAGGCTTTCTTCATGGCGGCGCAGATGTCTTCGTAGGAGGCTTCCTTTTCGAGTTCGACGGTAAGGTCGACAACCGAAACGTCGGAGGTCGGTACGCGGAAGGCCATGCCGGTTAGCTTGCCGTTGAGGGCGGGGAGCACCTTGCCGACAGCCTTTGCGGCTCCGGTCGAGCTGGGGATGATGTTCTCGAGGATACCGCGTCCGC
>JFJP01037170.1_pt1 | contig 43442 bp, 33 predicted proteins | sample 431651 | NCBI WGS metagenome assembly JFJP01 (sample SAMN02602958, study PRJNA72255) | Microbial mat metagenome, whole genome shotgun sequencing project. | biome: fresh water; feature: sink hole; material: water; isolation source: purple microbial (photo- and chemosynthetic) mats found in...
GCCGCGGTCTCCATCATTGTATCAGTTCCGTGTGTAACAATGAATTTAGTCGCTTGGTGATTCCTTATTAAATCACACAGATGGACTCTGTCTTCTTTTGTGATCTCAAGGCTGTCCTTCTGAGTAGCAGTGAGCACTTCATACTCAAATGAAGGATTTAGTCTTGATAAAATTCTCAGGGTCGCAGGCTCTCCGAACTCAAAAGCCCATCCTTTATTTGTACGTGGATAATCTTTGTCTATTGTTCCTCCAGTTTGAATAAAAACTATTTTCATTGTATAAAAGTTTATTGGCCCTCCTCAGAATTAGCTCTGTTATTTTTTAAAAGATGCTGTGGCTTTTAAGAATATCTCAATTTCTTCGGGAGTATTATAATGGGAGCCTGACAATCTGATAACGCTGGAGATACCAAGTTGTTTAAGCATATCCGCAAAGAAAGGATCATGTCCGGGTGCATGTAGTCTCAGCTGCTTTTCTTTGTATAATTCACAGGCTTCAGAAGAATCATACCCCTCAATATTAAAACTAACCAGCAAGGATTGTCTTGTCAGATCATCACCGATGCCATATAATTCAACATGATCCATTTGATCTAAACCTGGCGTGTTTTCTGTTCCTTTAAGTAAGATTGACAAAAGTCCTTCCTGGTGAGCTTTAATTTTAGTCATTGCAGTTACAACAAGTTCTCTCCTGTCTGATGAATTTGTAAACTTACTCCCGAGCCAACATAAATAATCCACCACCGCCGACCATGCTGCATAAGACTGGTGCTCAACGCCACCTAAATCCCAACTGTTATCAGGTTTAAAAATATATTTCCAATGAGGCAGAGTTGCCAGCCTGTCTGAAACATGTGCATATCCACAGCCCTTTACGCCATAGTTTTTGTAAGGTGCAATCACATATGCATCAGCTCCTGTTGATTCTACATCAACCAACCCTGTAGGAGAATATTGTACCCCGTCAACCATGATAAAAAGGTCGGGCTTAATTTCTCTGGCAGCTTTAACAATGCTCTTAACATCATAAATTTCTCCTGTTACATTAGAGGTATGGGTGACTACCAGAAAACAGGTATCCTGGTCTATTTTACTTAAGATGTTATCAATCCTTACGGAACCGGATGCCAAATCAGGTTCAGCTATTCGTTCTTCTTTACCGTATTTCCTCGCAAATTGGGTTAATGCGCTTCTTACTGAAGCGTGATCAAGTCCTGTCGTTACAACGTTATTTCCAGGAACAGTTGATAAAACCGCATCAGTTATTCTATAAATAACATGACTACTACTCCAACCTGGTATGATCTGACCAGTTTTTGCACCAAAAAATATCATTAAATCTGCTATCCCTTTGGCCGTAATTTCATTGGAATGACGGGAACCTTCGTTTGCTCTGCCCTGTTGATCTGGAAGCGCTGTTTCTTTTGCCATTGCTTCAATCACTGTTTTAGGTCGGCAAGAGCCTGAGGCCGCTTCAAAAAATATTCTTTTCCCGGTATATGGATCCCAATCCACATAAACAAATTGATCTCTGATCTCCTTTAATAGTGCGGCATTAAACAATCCGTCAGTATTGTATTTTCTCATTTCATTACAAATTTATTGTGGTTGGTGTGTTAAAATAGAATTGTAAAAATTATAATCACTTATTGTCATAAAACTGGCACTACCCAATTTAGCGGAGGGAGTTCCATTTCGTCCGGTAATCCGGATTTATCACCACATTCGGCAAATTTCAAAATACCCTCTTTGAATTCTTCAGAAGCCTGTATTGCTGCTTTTATAGCACCATGAGGCCCTCTTTTTAAAGTGATGAATTTAGAATTTTTAAAATAGGGAACCAGTTCGAGAGCATTCTCGTAAGGAGTACTTCTATCCCATGTACCTTGAACAATAACAGTAGGTATATATGTTTCGAAGTTTTTACGGAAATCATCACCTAAATCACTATCCCAGCATGGACATTCATTGATGTAGTCCCAGTTATTCTCAATAATTCGGGCAGATGGGTCTGCCGACATTTCTTCCAGTCTTTGAGCCGTAATTCCGGATCCGCAATCCAGCATATAATAACTTGCGGTTGTAAATATCCGGTCGCTGCTTTTAAATTTTTTAACCGCTATTTCAGCAGCAGCTGTAAAGTCTCCATTGTAGAGTGTAATAATATCTGCAGGCCATGATGCAAGGCTATTTGAATAACCTCTGACGAGTTTCTTCGCGGAGTGAACATCAAAAAGAACTGTTTGAATTGTGCCTGTTTCAGTATCTTTAACTACTACTGTAACCGGTTTATTTTCAATCCTTTTAACAATGGTCTCAGCAGCTGCTATTAGTCCACCTTTAGGAATCAGGCCCTTTAACTCAGGTGAATGCTCAGCTTCTTCGGCCAATCTTTTATAGACATTCCATGCATGACCCGGATGATCATATGTATGATCCGGCCCTTCCATCCCTCTTAAGATCGCCCGCTCAATAATTTCAGGGTGCAACCGCATCAGAGACATTCCCCAATGTGACCCGAAACTGCCACCCCAGATAGTAATTTTCTCATATCCAAGAGCTTTACGTACATCATTCACATCTTCAGCTGCTTCCAAAATAGTAAATCCTTTAAGGTCGAGCCCAAGCTTTTCCCATTCCATTCGTTCCGAGCTTAATATCTTTTGCAGGCTTTCAACTGCCTGATCATTATTAAAGGGGACATCCGGAGGAAAGATATATGCGGTTGTTTCAATCGTTGTTGTTGGTTTAGAAGGTCCGATCCCTCTTTGGCTCACAACAACTACATCAGCTACATCCAACATGAATTGCCAGTTTTTCTCAAAGTTTCCGGGTACATTTAATTGATCTTCCAAACCCTGAAAACCGGGTCCACCATGAAGATAAAAAATTGGAGGGGTATCTGGATTGGCCTTTTCTGATGCTCTGAATCGGTATACATCCAAAGAAATAACATCGCTGTTTGCTACGGAACGATTTAAGGGCACAAACATAATAGCTCGTTCGGCATTAAAGAGTCTTTTCTTTTGGCCATAAGTTAATGTGCTGAAGCACAATAAAGGCGCAATTATAAGTACGAGTAGTTTTGATGTCATTACACTTTACAGAATTTACTTCAATGTTGCGTTCTCTTTTCTAACTACGTCGAGATAGCTGTATACGGTCACTTTTGAGATTTGCATCAGTTCAGCTACAGTATCAATTGAACCCTTAATCATAAAAACACCCTTTTCTTCCATGAATTTAATGAGTGAAATCCTGACACTCCGCTTCATACTTTTAACCTCAGCATTTCCAATGATTCTTCTGATCAGGTCGGTAGTAGTTTCAGTAATGCTATCGTAAGCATCTGGCATAGAACCTACTGATTCAGAGATGCTTTCAGAAAATTCATAGTCAGGTTTAATCGGAGCGTTGGTAGCTATAAAATCATTGATAAATTCCTGAAAAGGTTGCGCCATTGAAATATCATAATTAATACATAAGGCCCCGATCAAATAATTTCTGGAATCCCGAATCAGGGCAGTGGAAGATTTTATTAATCTGCCATCTTTAGCCCTTATCTGATAGTTTGCCAGATAATCATCTTTAAAGTCCTTTGAAGACAATACAATACTTAACAGGTGATCAAATGGCTGACCAATTGCACGTCCGGTTACATGACCGTTCACAACATATACGACTGATTTTTGCGGAATAGAGAGATCATGCAGGATCACTTCGCAATTTCTGCCAAAACTGTGGCCGATCATTCTGGCAATTGATAAATAAGGTTTTAGATTATCTGCAACTTTGCTGTCTGGCATACTTTTAACTGATTTTTATGAAAAATAACTATTTATGGAAACTCACAAAATACCTAGACTAAGTTAAATAAATTATATCCTTTCAAGGATAAGTTTGGTATCTGGTATACATTACGATATTCCGGGAGCATAGAACTCGGTGAAGCCTTTAAAAGTCCCGCCAAAACTGGCGGGACTTTTACAATTAACTAACCTATTTAACCTCCTGATCATAATTAGTCAAAAACTAGTAACCCGGATTCTGTATAATATTGTCGTTAACATCTAGCTCAAATTTGCCAATAGCCAACACAAACCGCTCATCAGGGTAAGGTACAGTAGAGGTTTCTGAGGTACAATCAACCCGGAATACCCCTCTTTTATTCCTGGTTAAATCCCACAATCTATGTCCTTCATAAGAAAGCTCTATTCTTCTTTCTAACAATATTTCATCAAGAAGAGCAAGGCCTGTGGCAGTTACATCAGCTGCTGCCGGCAAACCTCTTTTACGTATCAAATCAACATCATCTTGCGCCAATCCTTCAGCTCCCAGATGATAATTGGCTTCTGCACGATTTAAATAGACTTCAGAAAGGCGAATAACCGGTGTGTTATCATATCCAAGGTCGCTACTGAATTTATTTACTCTTATTGTACCAAAATCTCCACCACCAAGGCTCAGGTCTTCCAGAAACAATGTTTTTCTGACATCACCATCAGGAATAAGATTGTATAGATCCAGGGTGGGCAGGTATTCACCATAACCAGTACCCAGATAGTTGCCGGAGAGTGCTCCACTTCCGTTGTTATCAGTAGGGTTCATGTCAATTTCGAAAATTGACTCTGAACTATGGTTACCACTGAAAATCGCCGCATAATTTGCATTCCCTGCTAAAGAATAATCCAGGCTATTAATGACATCATTTGCTTTATCCACTGCATTGGTCCAGTCTTCTTTATATAAATAGACCCTTGAAAGTAATGCATTGATTACGTTTTTTGAGAAGTAGAAAGAATTCTTATCGTCATTAATCAGAGTCAGAGCCATATTGAAATCATCAATCACCTGGTCATACACCTCTTTTACCGTATTCCTGGCAGGTTTTTGGAATGGATCAACTGATAACACAATCGGGACTCCCATATGTGAGGCGTCTGTAGTAAAAGTATAATGTTGCCCATATATCCGTACCAGATCAAAATGTGCAAGGGCTCTGAAAGCATAGGCTTGTCCCTTGATATCATCAATATCAAGTTCTGTTTCTGCTTCCAGGATGCGATTAGCCCTGTCAATTACCCGGTAACCTACAGCCCAGATATTTTGCGCCAGGTTACTACGATCCGTGGAAGATCCCTGATAGGAATGCCAGTCCGAAGCCCTGTTGACAGTTCCGCTTCCTTTAAGGTCATCACTCATAACATCGGGAGTCATAATAAAAAACTTGCCATAATAATTACCGCTTTGCAATCCATCATAGCAACCCGTTATAGCAGCATTAAAGTCACTTACAGTAACCAGAGCCTGATCCATTGAAACCGCTTGTTCCGGTTGTAAATCCAAAAAGTCTTTGGAACAGGATACCATAAAAAACAGGCAGAGGATCAAAATCAGGGAAGATTTTCTTGGTATTAAATTTATACGTTCTTTCATGACCGTTAATTTTATATTTTTCATCAATTGCATGATTAAAATTCCACATTTGCACCAAATGTGATGGATTTAGTTTTTGGGACTATCCCATTAACAATACCATCTACACCAGATTCCGGATCATATTGTAAACGATCCCTGTCCCTTACCCAGGTAAGATAGTTGTTCCCTTGAACAAAAACCTTTAATGAAGAAACATCAAGTTTATCAGTGACTGATTTCCCGAACGAATAAGACAAAGTAAGATCTCTTAATCGGGCATAGGTAGCATCGTATAAGTATCGCGTGGAGTTTGTTTGATTACTTTTGGTTGTATTACCCCATACGAACTGAGGAACAAGTGCTTCCTGACCCGGAGTTGTCCATCTGTTTTCAAATGCATACAAATTTGTACTTCTTGGGGAACGGGCTCCGTCACTTTCAATTCCTTTACTCTGGTTATTATATACCCATTTGTCCCAGACAAATACAACCTGTGCCCCTAAACTGAACCCTTTATAGCTGATATTTGTGTTGACACCTCCAAATGACTTTGGCGTTGCTGATTTACCAGTAAAAAATGGCACGGCATTTTTTACAAGTTCAGTAGTTGTTGCCATTGTCTCGTCTTCATACCACACAGCTCGTCCATTTTCAGGATTGACGCCGGCCCAATGCCACATATAGAATTCGTAGTAATCATGCCCTTCTGTATGATTTTGAGCCCCATCAATAATAGGTTCTTCAAGCCGTGTTACCTCATTTTTAATAAAAGAGATATTGAAACCTAAATCCCAATTAAAATCATTTGATTTTACAATTTGAGCTTCGGCCTCAATTTCAAAACCCGTATTGAGCATATCACCCACATTCTGGGTATTTCCATCAAAGCCCGTAGTTGAGGATAATGGGCGATCTAATAGTAAATCATTATTTTGTCTGTTAAAATAATTGACGGTAGTTCTAACCCTGTCAAAAATAAACAGATCGATGCCAAGATCCAGAGTATTTTGGCTTTCCCAGGTAAGTAAAGGGTTACCAATATTTGAGGGAGCTGAGCCTGGGTTACCGTCATAATCATATCCGAATCCGTATAAGGCAATGGCATCGAAGTTGCCAATACTTGCATTACCGGTTATTCCATAGGACACTCTCAATTTCAGATCGTTTATCCAGTTAATCCCAGCCATAAATTCTTCCTGGGTAACACGCCATGATCCTCCAAGTGACCAGAAATTACCCCATCGTGCATCCTCTCCAAAGCGTGATGAACCATCGCGACGATAGCTGGCAGTTAAATAATATTTTGAAGCGTAATTATAAGTAAACCGGGAAAACATTGAAAGAAAAGCATATGATGTTCCTGAACTGGAAGCCAAAGTTGGATTAGCAGCATTGGCTAATGTTCTCAGTGTTCCATTGGGGAACCCTTCAGCAGTGGCACGTAACTCCCTGCTGGTAAATTTCTGTGCTTCATATCCTGCAAGGGCATCAAAATTGTGAACATTCTTAAATATTTTATTGTAATTTAAAGTTTGTGTTCCAATCCAATTCATGGTATTCTGAGTTCCTTCAGTTGCCCTGCCATCTACAAGACGGCCTTCTCCATATCTCTGGTTATAATACTGGAACTCATTAACTCCCACCAGATCAAAACTCCATGAAGTTTTAAAGGTCAAATCATCAAGGATTTTATAGCTTGCTGTAAGATTATCCATGATACGCGTTTGTTTCTGCCATCTGTCATCGTCATACATATTGCCGACAGGGTTGCTCCCTTCCATTCCTACCACAGTGTGATCGCCATAAAACAAGCCGTTTTCATCATATATGGGAACAACAGCAGGAGTAAAATAACCAACATGCATCGGGTTATTCCATGCTGTTTGATCTTCGGCCCCATTGGCCATTGTCCGACCTAGAGTGATGTTATTAGAAATGGTGAGCTTATCATTTAGTTTAGCAATGATGTTGAGCCGTGATGAAAAACGTTCAAAATCAGTTCCAATTACAACACCTTCCTGATTATAGTATCCGGCAGAAGCAAAATATGAAATCCCATTAGCCCCTCCGCTTACATCAAGATTATACTGCTGAGTAATTCCGGTTCGATAAATTGCATCAATCCAATCAGTATCTGTCTGATCGGCTTCTGGAAACCAGTTATAGAAACGTGCTGTGGCTGTCTCAACAGATTCACCCCTGTTTACATATCCCTCAATAAATAATTCTTTGTATTGGGCTGCGTTCAAAGGCTTCTGGAGATTGTTGTAAGCATTATCCGAGAACCCGGTCTGAGCACTGAAATTAACTTTGGCTTTGCCCGTATTTCCACTTTTGGTAGTAATTATAATAACTCCGTTAGCCCCGCGTGATCCATAGATAGCAGTGGCAGATGCGTCTTTCAGAATAGTAAGACTTTTTATATCATTTGGGTTAATTGTTGACATGGGATTAGAACTTAATCCGCCATTTGAAAAATCAGTAGGCGAGTAAGATCCCGTCTGGATTGGAATGCCATCAATAACGTATAATGGTTCGCTGGAAGCATTGATGGAGCCAATCCCCCGTATGCGGACCTCAGCGCCAGCACCGGGCTGCCCGTCTCCATTGGTCATCATAAGACCAGAGACGCCACCCTGTAAAGCATTCTGGAGTGTAGCTACGGGCATCATTTCCACTCTGTCACTTCCAACAGTATTAACAGCACCAGTCAGTGCTTCTCTTGAAGATACACCATATCCGATAACTATTACATCTTCAAGACCTACAAGATCCAACTCTAAAACTACGTTTAATGTAGAGCTCTGACCAACTTTTATTTGTTGGCTTTTATAGCCAACAAATGAAAACTTCAGTGACCCATCAGGATCCGGTAAAGTTATTTGGTAGTTACCGTTAATGTCGGTTAAAATACCAATTGTGGTACCTGTAACCGTCACGGTTACACCAGGGAGGGTTGTTCCATCCTCTTCATTTGTAACTGTTCCTGTCACAACTTTTCCCTGAGCCCACGATATTTGAATCCCAAGGAAAACGAAGAATAGAATCGTTAAGATTTTTTTCATGATTAAGGCTTTAAAATTTGAAAACTTTTCGGTTCAGTTTTAGCTAACTAATTATAAAAGGTATTAACAGAATATTAATAGAATTGACATTAGATTTCACCGGCAGATTTATTCAAATACTAATTTCAACCATTATTTAGTGGCTGCCTGAATAGTCTCAGCATACATTAAATCACCGGTCAATCCATTGTAGTATTGAAATATTACCTGTGGCCTTGGGAAAGCTACCCAACGATCCTTTCCCTCCTCAATTGGATTGTTAAAAACATTGTTCACTTGTACAACACAGTAGTTTGGGGTATGTCTTAATGCAAGAGGCACGTCATTGAGAATTGCTGTGGACCAACGAATATCGACTTCTCTTCCACGGGAATTAAAAATCCCGTTAACAGGCCGATTCCCCTCAGCACCTAAAGCATGGTTACGCGAGTTATGTGGCCCCGAAGCAAATTCCCATACATTATCAGTGATCTTTACAGCAAAACTATTGTGGAGATCGCCGGTAAGTATAAAGACAGGTTTTCCTAAAGACTGCCAGAATGCAATCATTTCTTCACGCTCTTCGACATAACTTGTCCATGCATCATCGCGGCCGGTCTGGGAAGCTGTTGCATCGGGGGCTGAACCCCCTGTGCCTCCTTCATGAGGAACGGTGAAATTAACCGATGATACGACAAAAAAGAACTGTGCATCACTTTCCTGCATTTCCCTTTTCAGCCATTCCTTCTGTTCTTTGCCCATAATGGAAATCCCCGGTTTATAAGGATCCTTTATATCATGCATATCCTGATGTGAACGTACATCCAACAGATAGATGTCCGAATTGCTGACAGTCATTTTCCCATATGATCTTCTGCCTATAGAATAGACAGGATTCCCATTCTTTTTCGCTGCCGGGAATACCCGCAGCGTTTGATTATCAAGTACCTCAACAATTTTATAAACACCACTATTGGGATTTCCTGGCAGAGTTCCTTCCGGGATTTCCCTTATGCCATCGTATGGGCCTCCCCAAAAAACCTGAAGAGTGGCGGCCTGACTGAGATCAAGATTAGAAAAATCAGCCTCAGTATCTACCAGGATATCACTGCCTGCTTTTAGTTTTGCCTTACCAAACGTAATGCCCTGATTGAATTCAGTTGGATTACTCCAGGCAAGATAATCATGCCAGGCCTGTACCGCAACATCACGGTAGACAACCTTGTGATCTACTCTACCTATTTCCCCGGCACCATATGTATTGTCAAAAATCTCATGGTCATCAATAGTATAAAATGATGGAATTACCCTGTGCCATGCTGCCAGATTATACCCTCTGTCCATATAGGATTTGTAATTTTCCCAAACCCCTACAATCCTGGGAGCAAGTCTTACAATCTCCGGTGTCTCTTCTTTTGTTATCCTGACCTGCTGAAGCCACCCTTCAACAGGATATTCTCTCTCAGTCTCATATAACCAATCGCCATTCAGAATTGCGAAGTTTATTTTACCTTCGAGCTTTTCAAGCATTGTCTTAAAAGTAGGGAGACTCGGACCATACCCGGCACTTCCCTGACTATTACCACAGGCATATTCAAAACTGAAGTTAAATAACCCCTCCGGATTTACATTTGCATCACGCATCTCTTCAGAGGCAGGCAGTGTCCGGAATGACCCGGAACGATTATGCATCGTTTGATTTCCACCCTTAACGGTCAGAGCATAATAATACTTAGTGTCAGCCTTCAAATTTTTAATATGTATCCATCCGGTATTATCATGTTCAATAGATGTGGTGACCGGATCAGACAGACTGTCCATTGTTTCAGGAGACAGCCCATATCGGACCCAGAAAGTACCCGGCGCAAAAGTGCGTGCCCAGATACCAATCTCATGAGCACCCAGCCTTCCCAATGTCGGACCGTGTGAGAATGAGGTGGTAACTTGTGCAATAGCATAATTCATATTCATGGTAACAAGAACAATTACTGCAAAAGTCAGACGCAGCCCTGTTGAATGTATCTTATGAGATACTCTCCTTCTTAATAATTTTTGAATGTCAGTCATATTTCAATTCCTGGTTTATTTTAATCTCAGTTACTTATCTTAAAGAGTTCCGGAAGTCAACTCCGGGAAAATATCTTAATTCAATTTACATTTCATGACATCAAATATATAATATTTTATACATAATGTCAATAGAAATGGAATTTATTTTATGCTTTTTGTAATAATTATATTTTAAAGACGTGGTTGATTATAAACTATACCTTAATAATTCTTTTGGGTTGATATCATTATTTTTATGTGGCTGATTATTAATAAAGTATTATATACCATTTGTTGATATAATTATCTGTCAGGGAATTAACCTGTTTGGATAATAATTCTAAGGACATCTAACGACGGAAACGGTTTCGCAAATTCATTCGCGCAGTTTGACTGGAACCTCTCCCCGGATATTTGAGAGTTTAAACCTTGTCTTAGAAATTAATTAAGCATCCGACTTTCCAGGTAGGTTCTCCATCGATTTCAGTAAGCGAATCATCCAGCTTCTGAATATTCTGCCCCAAAATATTGCTGACATTCAGGTATAGATTCAGCTTCTGGTCATAAATAAATTTAATACCTGCATTTATCAGCTGATAATCATTTAGTTCAATTATTAATCCCTCAGGATTATCATAATCCTGACCAACTGCAGGCTTCCAATCCCATGCACTACGATTTTTTGTTGCTCTCAAACTAATAAAGCTTGATAGAGAAAGCCTGGAAGACAGTTTCTGATTGTATACTATTTTTGAAAAAAAAGATTCTCCCGGATTATATGGGAGTTGACCCCCTGTTGTACTATTATGATTGTCTGAATAGTTATACCCTGCCTCCAATAGCAGTCTGTCATCAAATCGATACCTTAAGGTTGTTTCAATGCCAAATATTTTTGCATCATGAATATTTGTCCTGACCCATTTATCAATCACGGTACCAGCGTCGGGATTTTCCTCCCAAATACCGCTGTAAACAGGAGTAATCATATCAGTGATGGTATTGTAATATGCATGGGCCAACATTTGTATCTCTCTCACCGGCTCATATTCAATACTGAATGTTGATGTTACACTATATTCCGGGTGTAAATCCGGGTTGCCAAAACGATAAGCTCTTCCGCCGTGCCCATAACCTTCTTCATATAATTCCATTACAGATGGGGCATGAAATCCCCTGCCAAACGATGCCCTGAGTCTAAGTTTGTCATGAACCCGGTACATAGCAGCAAGTTTTGGTGTTATTACCGGTCTGATTTCTTCCACTTTATCGAAACGGATTGCCATAAGGATTGATAACTTATCCAGCTCAATCTCGTCCTGGATAAAAGCTCCAAAGCCATTCATGTTATGTTCGAGTACCGCTGAACGGGCAAATTTCGTTGTTCTGAAATCGGCCCCGCCTGTTATTAAATTATTTTTATTTGCATCCCAGCTTAAATAAATTTCAGGATTTAACTCGTCATTGTTTTCTTCGCTTTGTTCGGCATCCCAGTGAGAATATTTTAGCCTCCCGGTCAGAGATAAACTGTTATTAAATTTATAATTATAATCTGTTGATGATAATAGCATTACGCCATGCAAATCATCACTTCTGAATTCCATACTATTCTGCGAGTAGTATAAATTTGTGCTTAACGACGAGTTTCCGGTTATATTCCAACGCAGATTATTCATTGTTGTGAATTTGTTATATCCCATATTACCAATACGATGGGCAGGAGATAATAAGGGGATGCCAGACGATTTTTCATAATTTGAAAAAGTGGCGATACTTACTTTTTCGTTTAAAGGAGTTCGAACAGAGATTGTTGTGAAATAAGTCTTATAGCTGCCAGCTGAAAAGCTGATACTTGCTTCTGTTTTTTCTGTTGCCTTTTTCGTAATAATATTGACAATACCCCCCATTGCATCACTCCCATATTGTGCTGATGCTGCTCCCTTTATCACTTCTATTCTTTCAATGTTTTCATAAGGGATTACATCAATGTTTTGTCCAGTATGCATATGTTCGGTAAGCAATCGTATTCCATCAACCATAACAAGAGTATAATTAGCAGGAAACCCATCCAAACTAACGATACTCCTTTTGGGATAACCACTTCCTGTACCTGACTCTATATTGACGCCAGTAAGATATTCAAGGATTTCTCCAGTAGAGCTGACATTTAGTTGTTCAATATCTTTTGAAGTAACTACATGTAAAACTTCAGGCGTCCTTTTTAATAACCTGGGATTCCGGGAAGATGTAACTATAACCTCTTCCACATCATAAATTTTAAGGCTATCGCTGGTTTGGGAAAAAGAATTTAAAGATGCAAGAATGAATAAAGCTATCAGGAGTTGTTTCATTTTTCCAAAATTTAAATTTGATTTACAAAGGCCATAGTCTGGAGAGAATTCCCATTGACTTTATCAAAAAATCCCGTACATCAATTTTAAAGCCGTTCAATTGCTGCCACCCGGGCTGCATTAATTTGAGCTTTTGTTAATAAATAGCCATCAGATCCACCCGACATCAGACAGTTATTTGAACACTCATTGTGTTTTAGACCCAATACATGACCTAATTCATGTGCGGCCGTTCTTGAAAGTGATCCCCTGACAAATTGATTATGATATTCTACGAGCAAGGTTTTCTCGGGAATTTCGCCATCATTATGCTTATTAGACCAGGTTCCGAGAACACAATGGTAGTTAAACTCACGCATCGCATTTCCTTGTGAGGTATTTCCGATAAATGGAAATAAATATACATGGAATAAATTCCCATTCAACTCATCTGTTTTACTTCTAAAAGCAGGTTGCATAAATGAATACAATAATGATAGTCTTACCGGATCAGCCTGCCCCACTTCATCTCTTCCGCAGTTAACAATATAGTTTATCGATGCTTCATAGTTGCTGTCCTTTACCACTTCTTCTTCAATAATTGATTCTATTACCCACCTGATCTTTGCCTGATCCCAGATCGCATTCAATTCCGGAACCAGAGTCACTGAAACATCCCTTTGGCTTACCCAGCTATCCATGATAACTCCTGTTGGATGGGGCATACTAATATCCTGCATGATGTGAACTCTCAAATTCAATTTTAATACAGGTATCTCAATATCATCATGATCTTTATCCTCACCTGGCACAAACTCAGGTGGGCCATCAGAACAATTAAGAAGTAGTAAAGAGAAAAAAATAAATAAAAGCGGATTATGAAATAAATTTTTAAGGGAGCTTTTGATATACATATTGTCTCACAATTAAAGATTTATAAAAGAAAGAAGCACATTTTATCCAGCTCAATTCCCTTCAGCAGGTTTCGTTCTCAATGCACAGTAAACCTGGCACCAGGCAGGTTACCCGAAAACTTAAAAAGCTACAATTTATTAATACGCTTTGATGCTTCCAATCGTGCTGTTTCAATCTGCTCCTTTGTCAACAAATAACCTTGCGATTTGCCGCCCATTAAGCAGTCAGTTTCACATTCGTTATGTTGCAAATTCAACACATGGCCAATTTCATGAGCAATTGTTCTTGAAAGTGAGCCTCTTTTGAATGCATTGTGGTCTTCAATCAGGAGTGCCTTTTCAGGAGTACCACCCCTGTTAAATTTATTAGTCCAGGTCCCAACAACAGTGCTCCAATTAAATGGTCGCATAGCATTTCCCTGAGATGTATTTCCAATGAATGGGAATAAATAAATGTGAAATAGATTTTTGTCCAACTCTTCGGCTTTACTCATATTTTTGGGCTGCATTAAAGAATATAAATGCGGCAGCCGGTCAGAATCAGAATGGCCTGCGGAATCTCTTTTAGTACTTGCAATGAAAGCAATGGATTCTTCATATGATTGGCCCTTTACAACACTCTCTGTAATGATTGATTCAATAACCCATTTAATATTTGCCTGACTCCATATTGCATTAACCTCAGGCATAATAATTTCTTCGATATCCTTTGGGCTGACCCAGTTTTCCATAACTAATCCGGATGAATGAATCATTGTTATATCGGTCATTATATGAATTCTCAAATTCAATTCAATGAGCTCTTCTCCTGCAGCATCCCTGGAATTTGAAGACGCTGCGGTTTTATGGGGATCCTCAGAAAAACTTAAAAAGAATAACGAGAAAAAAATGAGCAAATAAGAGGTCCGTAATAGATTTTTACTACGAATGACTGGCGACTTTGAAGTTTTCATGTTAATTGTTATTTAAGATTTTTGCTTTGTATGAATCTGAATTTATTGAATTAATCCTTCAGTCGGCGTATTTGGGATGCTGCTGGGTTTTAATCCCAAACATTACTGTCTAATTAAATAGATTAATGCAAATTCAGAATGTAAATTTATAAGTTTTTATATATTCCGACATAATATATATAATTTATTTTATGCTGATACTCAAAATAAGCGCCCAAGTTTTAAAGTGATTAATCCCTTAAGTGAAAAATTCATTCAAAATGAGCACCTATAACGAACTAAGCTGAGTATATAAATCCGAGGTAAAATCAGTTGCAGAGCTTAAAATGATTGTGGCGAAATTAAAATTGACTTTGGCTTTTTTCGGGTATAACTTTGAATGTTGAAATAACTACCTGAGATTTAAAAATTTATGGAGGGCTCATTATGAAGACAAAATCATTTTTAAAAGTAACCTGCATTATTGTTGCACTTTTATTTGTCGTTTCTTCCTTGCTTGCTCAGGAAAACGAAGAAAATGTAAGTCCGGAAATTACTCAAGATAGTCTATTGCGAACTGCCAGGACTATAATAGACTCAGCAAGTTGTCGGGTTCTTATTACTGTTGATGAAAATGGGAAACCACATGCAAGAGCAATGGCTCCATTTCCAATCGAAGACAGTTGGGTGATCTGGCTTGGAACATCTCAAGGAAGCAGAAAAACTCAACAAATTCAAAATAACCCAAATGTCATAGTATATTATTATCAACCAAAAGGATTAAGTTATGTCTCAATAGCGGGTAAAGCTCGTTTAGTCAATGATCCTGATTTGAAAGCCAAATATTGGGTTGAGGCGTGGAAACGGTATTATCCTGATCGGGACAAGAACTATATTCTAATTGAAGTAATTCCTGAAAATCTGGAGATCGTCAGTTATAAACACAATATTTTCTGGGACTCAAAAGGAGCTCCACGATCAGTTGATTTTATGACTAAGTGATCTCTTTGTGCATAAGCAAGACATTATTTAAGGGGTTCGTAATCTAATTCCAGGAAGTCGCTGACTTCCGTTATCCAGAAAGTTTTTACAAACTCAACATGATCCGGATGCCGGTTGTAATCCTCATATTCTTTTGCTGTTGCGAACTCCATTGACAAACCGTAATCAAAATTGTTTTTCCTGCTGATTTGCCTCAGGAGCTCAAAATTCTCAACCCCGGGAATAGCTGACAATTTGACGATGGCATCCAGAAACACTTTTTCTTCGGGGGTATTTTTGGGATGTATCAGTTTAAAGGCCACTGTGTGTCGTATCATATCTGTAACTTTCATAAGGGATACATTCCGGGGCAGAAAGGTGGAGATTATTGTTTTACTTCGGTCCAGTTCTCATGCACTGACAACCAGTCAGCGTCGGCGTATCTGTATATCGACGTAACTTTCCATGGAGCTGCAGTTTCTCCTTCGAAAGTCCCCTGGTAACGATAAGATACGATCACAATATCATTATAAAACTGGTATACCGGATCAATCAGTACATGCTGGTGTGGAGGGATTTGGCCCTTAAATGCTTCCAGATATATCTTAAGGGCTTCATAACCGATAACCCTGTTCTGAGCGCCAAGGTCATCGCTCCAAATGATATCTGGTGCTGCGCATTCCATGAAGCCCAGCGGATCGCCGGAAGCCCACTTGTCATTTGCAGTCTTTATCTTTTCCCAGATTGCTGATTTTGCTTCATCCTGAGTTGGAAGCGCCTGCTCATTCCGGCATGTAAGAAGAAGCGGCGAAATCAATAGAATGAGAACAGCACTGTACAGGAGTCCTGCTCTGGCTGGAGTTTTCTTTTTCATTTTGTCCTGATTTTTTTATTGCCAATATTGGCTAATGCAAAGATATGCCCCTGTAATATGAAAGTCAAGCCAACCAGGATTTTGCCATAGCCGTCATACCCCCTCTGACTACTGCCAATTGTCTGTCTTTAAGTTGGGTTCCTGCCAGACTACTGCCATTAGTTCGGAACAAATAAGTTTGACTTCGGCTTAAGTAAGGTCTAACTTTGATATATCATGCACTATTAAAAAACGTATTATGGTTTTAGCCATTTACCCAAATTCCTCCTTAATGAAAACTTTACGTGTCACAGCAATAGTTGTCTCATCACTTTTAATTTATACTAACAGAATACATGCACAGACAACACCTGCAGAATTCCCCAAAGCAGGGTCTGAATATGATGTACTGAATGCCTGGTCAGGAGTCTGGAGCGTCCAGGGAGAAGTCCGGGACAGTATATCTGCATCCTGGTATCATGTAGATTGGACTTTTACAGGTGAGAGGATTCTAAATGGTTATGCACTTAAGATCATACTGTATTAACCCCCAAAATAGCTGGACATAATTGAACTATACTTAATGCTCCATCCCGTTGTCACTGGATTGAGTCAAATCCTATGACGCCACAGACATTAAATCCTCAAAAGCGTGGTCTACCCCTGTCCAGAAATGATCGTGGTTCTGGGCAAACCTGGGGATGATGTATTGAACATAGGTTTATATTCGTTTAAATTTCCACATAGTCCGTCAAAACCAAAACGAATCATTTAAGGGGTCAGGACATGAATGGCTGGAACATTTCCAGCTATTTTCATTTCCATATAAGCACCTCTTGAAGTTACCATCTAACGCAGTAGGAAGAATAGTCCGAGAAATGTCCAGGCAAAAAGAAAATTGCTGGACACAATTTGAAAAACACATAAAAGACCATGGGACAATAAAGGTCGCCATTCGGGATTTCAGACGAACCTGGAAATGTTGAAACAGATCCTGCAAAGACATTTCTCCTAAAGAGATATGTTCTGACCACAAATAAAGTATCCTGTTTTATCTGATCAGCCTGATACTGATTCCTGCAGAGATTCTGAGACCGCCCCACCCGGTCCTGGTTTGTTTATTCGCGAAATGCAGAACAGCGTCCCGGTCTCCCGGTTGGTGCAGTTTTCCACCCAGATCAATCATTCCTCCCGGGGAAATGAAGAAGCTAGCAAATGTCAAAAACGGGACTGCTGCCGTTATAGATGGAAGCAATACAACTGAAGTTGCTTTAAGGTCGAGCGAAGAACTTTCGTTCAATTCCTGCACGATAAAGTTTTCATTCATTGCTATTTCTGAAAACATAAAGCCAACCTGCATTGATGAGGAAAGCTCAATTAAGTGCCTCTTCAGAATAACAGCTCCGGGCTCAATGCCAAAGAAACGACCCGTTATGATCTGGTCAAACGCATAATACCCGGAATAATCCTTTTGTCCTATGCGTGAACCGGTTGAATAATACTGATAGTGAAGCCCAAGGTAAAAATTCTGAGATACCCTGCTCTGAACAGAAAGACCGAAATAAAACCCCGGATCAAAGTTATCTATAGTTTGTACCTGAAAAGGTAACTCATCAGCCGAAAATTCGTTAATACGCTTCAGAAGACCCATATCATATGTGCAGAAACCGGAATATGAGCTAAAAGCAAGACGATCGACGACACTCTGAGCTTCCCCGTGTGAAAGGCATAGAATGAATACTATCTGCAAAGCAATTAGCCGCCTCATAATTAATCAAATTCCTGAATTGTCAATTGCAATCCATAACCACTGATTATATAGTTATCATATAGTCTGCAAAATCCCATGTTATCGATGATACTTGTCCTGAGTATCATACCTGTTTCAAGGTCAACGATATATTGAATGTTATCCACTGACAGATCCCATAAGAATCTCTTGTTTCGCAGATCAACACTTTTGAAATATCCCTCAGGTAAAGAATATTCAGAAATCAACGAAAAGTCATCGGTTTTTCGTTGTTCGATGCCTGAAAATGAAGATATATATACTGATGTCCCGTCAACGGAATAAAAAATCTCGCGTGGTGAAATCTCTGTAATTCCTGTCTCAACCCACTCATCGTCATCCAAAGTATAATGTACAACAGCCCGGTAACCATTGTTTGTATAGGCAACCATTGTATTGCCGTCAGGAGCCAGGTGTGCAACATTGACCGGATAACTTCCGATTTTCAGGGTGTCTTTCATGATAAGGCTGCCATCATCTATGTTACACAGGTAAACAATGCCATCAATATCAGTTACAAGTAGCTTGTTCTGGTCGGAGAGGGAAGAATATACGGGCTTCAGCTCTTCAGTACCTGCTGGAGGACCCGGAAACTCATTTATAAGCGTAAAGTCATCTGTATTCCTGATAAAATAATTGCCGTCCTGAAAATAGGCAAACCTGTTGCCGTCGTTTGAAACTGATAAAATACACCTGCTGTCAAAACTACCGGAAATCGAATCGCTGAGATGAATGTCATGCGGATGATACCTGTAAATTGTCTCAAATCCGCTAAGGATTACAAAATCCCTGCCGTTAACATAATATGACATCAAGTGATTCGGGATCATTTTCTCAGGTTCAACAATTAAATATGATTTTCTTAGATAACCGTAATTTTCCGGCTCCACACCAATGGGAATAAACCTAAGAAAGACATATAAACCTTTCCCGAAACCTCCCTGCTGCAAGGTGATGTAATTCTGATTTGGATCCTCGATATAATACTCTTCTATGTTCTTACCTCCGTAGCCATACGAAGAACATATGTTATACATACCAAACGACTCAAGATTCCTGGCCTTGTCCCATTCAACATCCACTGTTCCGTCAGGTTGCCACTCAGCCTTGAAGCCAGTCAGATGTGAGGTTATCCAAGTGGAATTTGCATTGAAAATCCCCCCCGGATATTTAATCCCCAGGTAGTACAGAAACCTGTGCCCCTCCCAGTAAGTAGTGTCAATAAAAGTAGTATCAAGAGGATCTGTTATTTCAGCTATGGCAACGCCGTTTCGTTCGAATGGGAAGTTTTCCCGGTAGATCACATAGGAAACAAAGTTGCAATGATTGAATGAAGGCCATGAAAGCTCCATCCCTTTAGCAGTCGGAGTAGCATCAATTTCGTAGTTATATATCCCTTCAGGCAAGGTATTATCAATGTATACCGGCCAACTGAGCTGATAAAAGTACCCCTCTGCACCCAGTTTGTCAGCGATACTTCCGGTACCTGAACCTGTGATTATTTCAATATTGAGTTCATAAAGGCCGTTACTGTACCGGAACGGATCCAGTGAAAACCTAAACGAACTGATATTGTCAACTGTATTGTCAACCAGAATATCACCCTCAAATGCAATTTTAACAGCCAGCAGGGCATTACCGCCTGATACACTGTAGGTAAAATCAGTTAGCCAGCCAAGCCTGATCGTATCATTATAGTCATTTAGATTTATGAAAATAGGCGGAGCTATAATGGAAGGAGGATCAATGACAGTCTCCGGCACTTCATGAGGAACAAACTCACAGCCTGAAAAAAAGCAGAGAATTACTGCCGGAATGAAGAATATTTTTCCTGAACCCATATGAGATTACTTCAATCCCTTACTCTTACTGATATGAAACTGACTTTCCTTTTAATAGTTGCATAAACTTACCGAAATTTTCAGATGATTCTATTGCATACCCCGTTAATCAGTAAGTATCTGCACTCCGGGCCCGGGTTTTAATCTTGTATCCCAAAAGAGAAAGACTCGATATTGAGCTTAAAAAATGCTAAGGCATATTCCAGTTAAAGTATTTATGCGTTCACTATAAGGGTTGAATGACTAATGAAGCCCAGAGTCAATAGGCATCTGCGTCACCCAAAATTGACCCCAAAACCTTGAATATCGTCCAGAAGCTGGCCCAAAACTGGCCCATTAATAAAAAAGACACCTACATTTTGAATGTAAGTGTCTGACTTGCTTCGCTCCCCAGCTAGGACTTGAACCGAACCGACCGTTAAGTCCCGACCTTGTAGGTCGGGATAGGGAGGTGTCAGACTGCAGCGAGGGCTCAAGTCCAGCACAAAATGAAAAAGCCGGTCATCGACCGGCTTTCGCTCCCCAGCTAGGACTTGAACCTAGGACCCCCTGATTAACAGTCAGGTGCTCTAACCAACTGAGCTACTGAGGAAGATATTCCCTCTTTTTGAGAGGCACAAAATTAACCGCTTTAAACGAATTAAGCAATATCTTTGGCAAAAATTTCCGGATGAAGAAAATTATTGGCATCGGCAACGCCCTGGTCGATGTGATGACTTTAGTACAGGATGAGTCCTGCCTCAACCGTTTCGGCCTACCCAAAGGAAGCATGACAATGGTCGATGCCTCCCGCTCTGGTGAGATAAAACAGGCTATCAACGGCTTGAACAAAACCCTCGCCTCCGGCGGCTCGGCAGGTAATACCATGTACGGCCTCGGCGTCATGGGAGTACACTCGTCGTTCATTGGCAAAGTGGGCCGCGATGAACTCGGAAACTTCTACGAAAAGGATATGGTCGACGCAGGCCTTACACCCGTACTCATGCGTGCTCCCGATTCGCCTACCGGCACCGCCGTGGCACTGGTAACCCCCGACTCCGAACGCACCTTTGCCACCCACCTGGGAGCTGCTACTGAACTGATAGCCGAAGAACTCCGGAGCGCGTACTTCAAAGGATACCACGTTCTATACCTCGAGGGATACCTCATCTTTAACCTCCCCCTGGTAAAACAGGCATGCCGACTGGCAAAAGAAAACAAGATGTGCGTGGCCCTCGACCTGGCCAGCTTTAATGTGGTTAACGACAAGCTCGCGGAATTCAATGACATAATCAATCAATACGTCGATATCGTCTTCGCTAACGAGGAGGAGGCCCGCGCCTTCACCGGCCTGGGCCCCGTGGAGGCTCTTGACGAGATATCGAAAAAATGCCATATTGCTGTCGTTAAGACAGGCTCAGACGGTTCATGGATCAAGCGCGGCGATGAGGTCATCAAAGTTGACGCCCTGAAGGTCAAAGCGGTTGACACCACCGGCGCCGGCGATCTCTACGCGGCAGGATTCCTCTATGGCTTCTCACACGGATTCAGCCTCGACAAATGCGGAATGTTCGGATCAATCCTGGCTGGTAAAGTGATTGAAAATATCGGAGCCCGTATGCCTGATGAAAAATGGGCAGAGGCAAAAGCACTGATTGCCGAGATAGCTGAAGATTAACGAATCCGGGGCCGAGGAAAAGGACCCGATCAGGTTTGCAAATAAAGATTAAAATTTATCCGGGCCCGAGGATAAGCCTCAGAATACCGCTGCGGCTGAAAACTAATAGATTCTTCTTCGCGGCATGTTGTCGGCCGGACAGTTGCACTTACCCAAATGTACGAACCTGTACCCCACCCCCAGCGTCACACCTGAATTGATCAGCATCTGTGGATGGTCTTCAGGAATCAGATGAAGCAGACCGTACTGGCTACCATAAGCGCGTACCCGGATAAACATGTCTGACTTGAAATTGTACTGAAACCCCGTCCCGAGTGTGACCCCAATACCGGACATGTTGGTAACATCAGAAACACCCGGCTGAAGAGCGAAGAGTGCCCCCGCATCCGCGAAAAACCACTTCAGAAAATCGACCCGCGCCGTCAGCGGCACGGCTATCACGCCAAAATCACCTGGCCGGTCCTCACCCCCAATTCCCGGAGCAGGGCTGGTGTAGTAATACTGATGCACATACGTAAGCCCAGTCTCAATGCTGAAGTGATCACCGAACAGTCTCCGCAGGTTAAAACCCCCTGTCCACATACCCGTTCCGTTGACCGACCCCGCACCCTCAGCCTCTTCAAACCGGAAAATATCATTGATACCCCCGCCTGCAAAAACCGAATATTCCCCCCACCAGGTTTTCTGTCCGGTGCAGATACCAGACACTAACAGCAACGTAAAAGAGGTTATTATTGTTACATTTCTAAACATGCGAATGATCCTCATTCTTTAAATTCTTGATACTCTTCGCCCTGAAAAATGCATACCACGCAATAAAAGCGAAGCAGATAAGCGGCACCACGAACCCGACAGCCATCCCCGAAACATCTGCAATTCGCCCCATGAGAATTGGACAGACGGCCCCGCCGACAATCGTCATCACCAGTACCGAGGAGCCCCTCTTGGTCATACCTCCAAGATCTTTTAATCCTAACGCAAAAATTGTCGGGAACATTATAGACATACAGAAATAATTCAGGTATAAGGCAATGAGCGACGGCCAACCGAGGCTAAGGATCACAAGCACCATAGCCACGGTGTTGATGAGCGCGTATATACCAAGCATCTGCCTCGGTCTGAACCAGCTCATGAACAGTGACCCGATGAAGCGGCCTGACATGAAGAAGACAAAACCCAGCGACAGCAGGTAGGCTGCCTTCTCCGGCGAATAGTCCGGCATGGTCTCCACCACATAGTTGATGAAAAAGCTGTTGATACCTGTCTGCGCTGCCACATACAGGAACTGTGCAATGACTGCATACCGGAAGTGCCTTACCTTTAACAGTCCCCTGTACGTACCCCTGTCGCCGTGACTGTCATGCTCCCCCTCGTGGATATCAGGCATCCTGGTAATGACAAACATAAAGGCAACAGCCAGCACCACCCCTCCGACAATCATGTATGGCAGCGCCATCGAAGAGAACTTGTTCGCCTCAGCCTCCCCGCTGCCTCCCAGTATCAGCATCCCCCCCAGGGCCGGACCGATTATCCACCCCAGTCCGTTGAACGACTGCGAGAGTGTCAGCCGCTGCTCCGAGGTATCTTTCGGACCGAGAACACTCGAATACGGGTTTGCAGCCGTCTCAAGGAAGGTGAGTCCGCATGCAATGATGAACAGGCAAAAAAGGGTGAATTCAAATGTCTGTATGAAGGTCGCAGGCAGGAAGAGAAAGGCCCCTGCGGCATATAACAATAAACCGGTTAAAATTCCCTTCTTGTATCCAAGCCTGTTCATGAAGAGCCCTGCCGGGATGGCCATCACGAAGTACCCGCCGTAAAGGGCAGCCTGTACCAGGCCTGACCTCGCCCTGGTGATACCAAGGATATCCTGAAAATGCTTGTTTAGAACATCAAGAAGACTGTGAGCCACCCCCCAAAGGAAGAAGAGGCTCGTAACCAAAACAAAGGGGATGATGAAATCACGCGTCACCAGGCGTTTCGGAGATCCGGTAATAGTGTTGCTGCTCATCTGTAGGTCATTCTACCACAATATTTGCTATAATTTGCGAATAATACAATAATGATTGTCAGCCGCTTTCAGGAAAAATTTCTTTTTCTTAAGTTGCATACTGCAAATCTGAGAGAATATGAAACCAGAACCTGTTTTCCGCCAGCATCCTGCAGTACTGGCAGCCGCCATGGTAGCGCTGATTGTCTCTTCATGCCAGCCCGGGAGCTTTATCATCAGTCCGGATTACAGCTATTCCATTGTCACCGGACACGGCGCCGATTCGCTCACATTAAAAGCTGCATCTGAACTGGAGCACTACTTTCTTCGCATAACCGGAAAACCACTGACTGTAAGTGACCAGACAGAACCGGGAACAAAATTCATTTTTATTGGGAAAACAGGACTGGAAGAGAACCCCGTCTTCAGGGAGATAAGCACCCTGAGCCGTGACGGTTTTATCATCTCATCGTCACCTGACACCCTGGTGCTGGCAGGTAACAACGGAAATGCCGACCTCCACTCTGTCTATACCATGCTTGAGGAACACGCCGGATGCATGAGGTTTACCGAGAAGGAGGATCATGTCCCTGCTGCAGGAAGAATAACAGTTCCGGTCAGACATGCAGTTTATGAACCGGCATTCAGCTTCAGAGTGGCGCACTTCCCGGACAGGGAAAAACCCGGCTTTACCGCATGGAACAAGCTGAGCACATTTGGCGAATGGGGCATGTTCGTTCATACGTTTCCGCAACTGATGCCTCCCTCAGAATATTTCAGCACCCACCCTGAGTACTTCTCACTCGTGAACGGAAAACGTATACAGGATGGACAGCTATGCCTCAGCAACCCTGATGTTATCCGGATCCTGTCGGACAACCTTGCCGTCCGGATGGCCCAGGCGCCCGAAAAGATTTACTGGTCTGTCTCACAGAATGACTGTATCAATTATTGCGAATGCCCGGAGTGCAAAAAACTCTATGAAAAATACGGCGCTGTCTCCGGAGCCTATATTGAGATGGCAAATAAAATCGCTGCGCAATTTCCGGATAAACAGATATCCACACTCGCCTACCAGTTCACGCGTCAGGCGCCGGTAAATATAAAGCCTGCGGAGAACGTCAATGTGATGTTCTGCTCAATAGAGTGCAACCGGAGCATGCCGCTGGCAGATGACCCGAGGAGCGCCGGTTTCGTCAGGGATCTGAAGGTGTGGAGCAGCCTCACGGATAATATTTTCATGTGGGACTATGTGGTGCAGTTCCGCACCTACCTCTGTCCCTTCCCTAATTTCCACGTGCTGCAACCCAACATACAACTCTTCCACAGCCAGAAAATACCAATGATGTTTCAGCAGGGAAGCGGCAGCTCATGGTCTGACCTTGCCGAACTGAAACAGTATTACATAGCCAAACTGCTCTGGGATCCTTACCTGAACGGCGATTCCCTTATAAACCGGTTCCTGGACAAATACTACGGTAATGCAGCCCCCTACATCCGGGAATATTTCGATCTCTCCCATTCAAGCCTTAAGTCGGTTGCGGATACGCAAAGCCTTGACATCTACGGCTTGCCATCGTACTATTTCCAGTCGTTTCTGACCCGTGACCTATTGACAGCATACCATGACCTGATGAACCGGGCAGAGGCAGCCGTGGGAAACGACTCCGTATACCTAAATAGGGTATTGAGGGCCAGGATGTCAGTTGACTTTGCATGGCTTGATTATGCCCTGAATGCCGGCGATACAGCACTCTCTTTCGTGAAAACCACCCCTGCCGGCAAAATAATCAACGAGGAGATGATGAGGGAGCTCGAAAGGGTGACAAGAAACAGTGAGAAAAGCGGTGTCACCACTGTCAGTGAGCACAACTATTCTATCAGTGATTACCGCGAGCACATCCACAGGATAATCAGCATGGGCGTGATGGAAAATAAAGCCCGGCCGGATGACTTCCGCTCACTGTCACCTATCCATACACGCTACGAAAGCATGGGCGCTGCCTCAATGTCTGACGGCATTTTCGGAGGAAGGACTTTCACCTCAGGATGGCTCGGATATGAGGGCGAGGATATGATCATGGAAATTGCCCTTGAACCCTCAGGCGAGGTGAGCACCCTAAGCATGAATTTCCTCTGTGATCATGTTTCTTGGATCTTCCTGCCTTCTGAAGTAATCATTGAGGCATCTGAAAATGGAACAGACTTTGTCACAGTGGCGTCACGGAAATTTGAAACCACCGGATTCAACCAGGATATTATACCCGTTCACATGGAATATGAATTCCCCCCTGTGAAGGCATCAAAACTCAAAATTACAGCCCGGTCACTGAAGAAATGTCCCGAATGGCACCGGGGAGCCGGTCAGCCATCGTGGATATTTGTAGATGAAATTGTTGTAGAGTAGCTCTCTTAAAAGATTATTTTTGCATCCGTATCATCAGTTCTAATCTTACAAAGAAAATGTGCAAAGGATCTGGAAAACTTACAATACTGCTAACTGCAATTGCATGCTCCGTTATAACATATGCCCAGGATACAGATGAACAAACAGTACTTAAATATTTCCACTCCATCAGCAGCGAGGAGATAGCCGGCTGGATGGCAGAAGTATGCGCACCGGAATTCAACGGAAGACTGGCCGGAACACCGGAATACCTTGCAGCAGCCGAATGGGCAGCCGGTAAACTGGGTGAATGGGGAGTAAAACCCGCGGGCGACGACGGCTCTTATTTCCAGTGGTTTGACCATCCTTATACCATCGTAAACAACATGGGAGCGCTGCAGCTTCACCTCTTGCAGAAAGACGGCTCTGTCATCCGGAAAAGCTATTCGGCGCCGGCCGATTACTACCCGGGGATGAACTCGGGCAACGGTGAGGTGACGGCTGAAGTCGTTTATGTGGGCTACGGAACCACCGCCCCGGAACTGAACTATGACGATTACAAAGGCATTGATGTTAACGGAAAGATTGTATTGATGAACCGTGATGTTCCTTTCAAGGACGTTCGTAATCCCGAATATGCAAAATGGGTAAAATACTGCTACCACCAGTATAAGGTCGAAAACGCCGCCTCCCACGGTGCAGCCGGAATGCTCTACATCGACGGAAACAGCGCCAACCCTAATATATCCTATGTTGAAAACATGATTGTCTGCGGCATTGGACCGGAACCGCTGGCCGACATATTTGCCGGCCTCGGGAAAGACAACAAGGTTCTTCTTGAACAAATGGACAAGACCTTCAAACCTGTCCCCTTCGCCACCGGAAAAACAGTGACTATCAAGGCTAATACCACCCGGCATCCCGAGGGCAAAACCTGCAATGTTGCAGGTATGATTCAAGGAAGTGACCCGGTATTGAAGGATGAGGTGATCATCATCGGCGGTCATCTTGATGCCGTTGGTAACGCCGGCGGACTGCTCGTCGACGGCGGGCTCGACAACGGCAGCGGGGTGATTGACATAATGGCTGCCGCCAAAGCCCTGTCGGCCTCAGGTATAAAGCTAAAACGCACGGTGATGTTCCTCCTGATTGGGGGTGAAGAGGTCGGACTGCTGGGCAGCAAATTCTATACGCAATATCCCCTCTTCCCGAAGGATAAGACCGTCACCTACATCAACCTTGACATGGTGGGTAACGGCACCGGGCTTGCGGTAAGCACATCAGCCACATGCGCAGGGCTGGCAGAGTATTTCAAGCGATCAAATGACAAATACATCCACAGGCCGATGAGAGTATCAACCTCGGGAGGCTCGTTCTACGGCCGGCCCCGCAGTGACGGACTGGTATTCCTGGCAGACGGATTCCGAACAATGAGCCTGTCAACCACAGACGGGGTGAAACCGGTATTCTACCACCTTCCCGGTGATGATGAGACGGCCGTAACCCCTGAGATAATGGAGGATATTGCGAAGCTTATCTACCTGTCGTTCATAGAGATGGCAAATGCCGAAACCCTGAGTTACTGAACCAGCATATCCGGCCATGGCATACAGGGTCCTGTTCATCAGTGATATTTCTCTTTCTCCTTTCAACACCATTGCTGACAGGATGCTTATCCGCGGACTCCGTGCCAGGGGGGTCGATATCAGCGTCGTCACCCAGAGGCCGACAGCAGAGACAAGAGACCTGGAGGAGAGCGGAATAAGCGTCGAATATGTAATATTTGACAAAAAGATCAGTAAACGGGTCATCAAAAGGCTCAGGGAGATAATTGATCATGGCAGTTTTGACATTATCCACGTCACTTTCGGTAAGGCAATGACCAACTGCCTGATGGCATCGAGGGGAAGGAAGATAAAGATCATCGGTTACTACGGCTCCCTCAGCCTGCACTGGCATGATCCGTCCGCCTGGCTCGCCTTCCTCAATCGCCGTATTGACAGTCTCATATGCGCCAGTGACGCGGTGGAGGCTCACGTAAAGCGACAGCTCCCTCCCTGGCGCAGAGACAGAACGGTCAGGATTTACCGCGGATACGATCCGGCATGGTTCTCCGGCATTAAACCGCTGACACGCGGAGAGATGGGGGTGTCAGACGAGGATTTTCTGATCTGCTCGGTCGGGATACTCCGAAAGGTAAAGGGGATAAAATATCTGACAGAGGCCGCCAGCCTGCTTCCTGCAGAGATGCCCTTCAGGATCATACTTATCGGTGATGGCACGGACTCGCCTGATACTCTTCACCTTGCACAGAAGAGCGGTGTGGCCGCAAAATTCATTCACAAGGGACACCTGAAGAATCCGCCTGAGTGGATGGCCGGCTGCGACCTCTATGTGCAGCCCTCCCTCAGCGAGGGGCTGGGAAGGGCCATAACCGAAGCGATGTGCCTGGCAAGGCCGGTGATAGTCACCGACGGCGGCGGCGCCAAAGAACTGTTTGCCAGGGGCGATAACGGGTTCGTGGTCAGGAGAGGCTCAGCACAGTCACTGGCTGAGGCTATCATACACTGCTGGGAAAAAAGGGACTCCCTCGGCCTTGTGGGTGCAAGGGCGAAGGAGACCATACTTCATGAGTTCAACCACAGTGAGACAATCAGCAGAACATACGAACTGTATTGCAAACTGCTCGGCTGAACGGGTATTATTTCACAACCAGCTTAACGTCGAGACTAATCTCATCTTTGATGGCATTGTCTCCGAGATTGGAGAAGAATTTGCCTGATCCGAACCTTACATCGTACAGTGAGCGATCAAAAATTACTGTTGCCGAGTAGGTTGCAACTTCACCGGTCTTTGATTCGCGAACAGTGAATTCAACGGGTTGCGTGGCTTCCTTGATCGTCAGATTTCCCTTGACAGTGGAGGTGCCGTTTGCAAATTTGCTGCCGCCGGTAAGCACAAGCTTCGATACGGGGAATTTATCCACTCCGAAGAAGTCCTCTGACTTAAGGTGGCCCTCAAGCTTTGCACGCATCTTCTCATCAGTAATGTCAGTGTTTTGAATACTGTTCATGTCAACTATGAACTCACCACCTGTGATAGCATTATCTGCAAGTGTGATCCAGCCGGACTTCAGATTGATGGTGCCGACATGTTCACTGCCAATAATTTTATTCCCCTTCCAGGTGACTTTTGTTCCGGAAGCATCAGCCTCATGCCTCTTCTGGGCTGAAAGATGGGCTACCGTGAACAGAGCGATAAATAATATTAAACCTGCCTTTTTCATTTTATTTCTTTTCTATTTGTTTGAAATAAAACCAACCAGATGGCAATTTTGTTCAACAAACGTTGAATAAAACAAGACGGCAAGAAAATCCCGTAATATTTAAACTGCTGTTTACTAAATGCTTATGATATTTAAGCCACCACTGACCTCGAATACCGTGCCGGTAGAAAATGACCAGTCGCCCCGTGCCAGAGAAGCCACCGCTTTGGCCACATCATCAGGAGTGCCCCACCGTTTCTGAGGAACAAGTCCCTCGGCGATCAGTTTGTCAAACTTGTACTTGCTTCTGGATGTGAGCTCGGTCTTAATCAGTCCGGGCCTGATTTCGTAAACATTTATTCCCTCCTCGGTCAGCCTGTCGGCAAAAACGAGGGCAGCCATGCTGAGAGCAGCCTTTGAGAGGCACACCTCAACGGCATTGCTGAAGGAGGTGTAGGCCAGGAATGAGGTCACAAACATAATTGAAGGCTTGTAATCTTTTACCTGATCTTTCATCCATATCATCTCGCGGGCCACCCGGCGTGCCAAAAATACCGGACCACGGAGGTTGACGGCCAGAACGCGGTCATATGTCTCCTCATCAAGGTCCAGCAAATCTTTGCGTTCTATCGGTGCGATGCCCGCATTATTCACCAGGACATCAATCCGGCCGAAATGTTCAAGAATGCTTGAGATCGCCTCGTCATGGAGGTCAGTGTGGGCAACATCGAGCCCCACCGGGAAGAAGTCGACTCCCTGTTTTTCTGTCTCAGCCTGAAGTGATAACATACAATCGCTGTCAGGGGTACGGGCAATACCTGCGATATCATACCCTTCGGAAGCAAGCCTCAGCGAGATGGCCCGGCCGATGCCCCTGCTTGCTCCCGTAATGATCGCTACTGGTTTTGAATTCATATATAACCTGTTTACGGTCTAAGGTTTCTTCCGCAGCTTCAAAACAACCTCGCACTCACCGCTTACATCGGCATCAGCGATAAGGTAATTGCTCTGGTTGATGGTTGCCATTATGTATTTCTTCTTCTTTCTCCCTATGGTCAGGTCTCCTGCCTCATAGTTGCCAGGTACGGGCAATGAGAGCTGGAGATACTCATAGCTCCCTGTTAGCGTAATAGTAAGCCTGTCAGCTGTATGGTGGTAGTTGTACTTTACAAATGCGCCTGAACTCTTATAGTCGATCTTCACATCTGCTTTCTCAACTCCGGCTGATATCCATTTGGGACATATGCGAACTCTCCTGAAGAGTTTGTCCTTATCCTGTACTCCCGCCAGTCCCTCCACAAAGGCATAGAGCATGGCCGACGATCCCCAGCCGTCAGTAGGCTTGGCCTCAGGCGAGGTGCTGGTCTCAACCGTGGAGGGCTTCCCGTCAGGGAAATACCACAGATATGTCTCCCCGTTGCGTGAGATCAGGTCATAATAGCGCATCAGGATGTCAATCCCATACTGTTCAAATCCGTACTCAAGGGCCGCCCTGGCCAACTCGCCGCCGGTAAGTGGCATGATGCCGCCATTACAGTATGCACCGCGCGACAGCTTGTAATCGCCGAAGATGCCTGCCGGGAACGGAGGATCGATGGAAAACCACTCTGCAAAAGCCGAGGTAGTCTCACGCCGCTTAATGTATTCATTGATGATGGAGTTTGCGATATGCGGCGAGGCAGCACCCCTGTTGATGGCAGCCGGATTACTCAGACTCAGCTGTGAGGCCTCATCAACGCCCTCAATGGTTACAGGTGTCTGTTTGACGAAATGAGTGTAGAATGAGCCGTTGAAACAGGTGGCGTTAAGGCTCTTACGAAGTTTCAGGGCATGATCACGCCACTGTGCCGACTTGACCTTGTCTCCAAACATGTTATACCAGTATGACATGAAGTGGAAGGCCTCATAATAACCGCTATTGTCACCGTGGAAATATCCCCAGAAGGTGTTGTCATCTATCTGGAACTGAAGCCAGTCATGATGCCCTGCATGATATGCAAAGTCCCATGTATCAATGGTATAGGGCCTGCGGAACAGGTGTTTATCCCTGTCGAAATAGCGCCCGCCCATGACATAGGCAAGGGCTCTCTCGAATGATGGCAACAGGTTTCTGATGAAGGCATCATCACCGGTGGCCTGCCATGCAAGCCAGGCAGCCTTGATGAACCTGAACTCTGTATCAGCCTCTACCGGGCTCCGGACATACTTCGTCCAGTTTTCACGCTCGCAGGGAAGCTTCTCAGGGAAGGTGGTAAAATAGTCAAAGATGCGTCCGTTCCTTGCCTGGTTGTCGGCAAAATGCCTTACCACGCTCTTAAGATCAGCCTCGGAATAACGGAGTGCCCGCATCATGTCTGAATAGTTCCTTATCCAAACGGATCTGGCGTCGGGCGACCTGTATCCTCTTATTTTCTCACCATCGATATTCAGTTCAAGGAGATCCTGCTCAAGGAACCTGTTAATTCTCGGTATGAGCTCATCAAATGCCGGAGTACCAGTTCTGACGTACATTACTGGGATTTTAGGTTAGTTTTAAAGGCCTTAAAAATAGCAATTAATTCACTATATTCTTCGCTGCAGAATCATTTTCTTCAGGGGCATCGCCCTCCTCCTCATCCTCTTTTTCGTAAAAAGGTACAGGTCTCTGCGGTCCTTCGGCACGGTACCATAAGGCAAGCAGTAGTCCGGCGGCGGCCCCGAGCATGTGCGATTCCCAAGAGATATCAATCCTGAACCCCGGGAAAATGCCCCATACCATCTCGCCGTAAACAAAGGCCACCAGCAGCGAGAGTCCCATCAGCGGTATGTGTCGTCTTATGATGCCGCTGACGAAAAGAAATGATGCCAGGCCGTAGACAATACCGCTTGCACCGATATGCCATGCGGGCCTGGCTGTCAGCCAGACGGCCAGGCCCGTCAGGAGAGTTATCCAGAGCAGTACCCTGAATGATACCTGCGAATAGAAGTAGAACAGAGCCGTGCCAAGGATAAAAAGGGGGAGGGTGTTGTTGAACAGGTGCCTGAACCCGGAATGGATGAAGGGCGAGGTGATTATCCCGGTGAGAGAGATGACCTTCCGGGGGAAAATACCCATAAAATGAAAGTCGGTCTCAAAGATCACCTCCGCTGTCCTTACCAGCCACATGAAACTGACAAGCAGGAACGGGATTAGCATGCTGAGTAACAATCTTCTCTTTTCTGCCGCAGCAGAGCCCTCTTCCATGATGCAGGAACCCCTCTTAAAAACTACCTGTCACGTCCCGGGTACTTTATGCCGGTCTTCTCACGCACAGCATCAAGCGTCCGCGCAAGCATTATGGAGAAAGAGAGCGGAACAACCCGGCTCTCCGTCAGCCCCCTGTCGAGACAGTTCATTACCTCCACCGCCTCATACTGGTAGCCCTGTGCGGGCGGAGTGAAGATCCTGTCGTCAACGTCATTGGGATACTCTATCAGCAGATGCTGGCTCCGGTCACGCCCCCGCGTGAGGTTCAGGTTACCGTTCTCAAAGTTGAACTCGGTTGAGACACCTCCCATGTTCCCGAAAGAGCTGTATGCCTCCGCCATCCGGCCGTCACTGAACCTGAAAATAACCGAGGTGCTCTCATCAGCTCCCGTTGGAGCGAGGACAGAGGAAGCTATAACAGATTCGGGCTCACCCATATATCTGAGGATGTCCATAATCGGATAAATACCTATGTCAAGCAACGATCCCCCGCCAAGCTTCAGGTCATAAGTCCTGCGTTCAGGTTCGTATGGCGAGACAAAGGCAAACTTCCCTCTCATGTGCAGAAGCTTACCCAGCTTGCCGCTCTTCAGGATTTCATCAGCCTTAACATACGAAGGCTGAAAAGGCGGCCATAGCGCCTCCATAAGGAAAAGTTCCTGTTTTCGGGCCTCATCCGCCATCACTGTCACCTCCGGCGCATTCAAAGACATAGGCTTCTCGCACAGAACATGCTTCCCGTTGCGCAGGGCGAGCAGCGTGTGCTCAAGATGGTGCGAGTGCGGTGATGAGATATAAACCACCTCCACCCCGGGATCTGACAGCATCTCCTCATAACTGCCGTAATGCTTCGTGAACCCGAACTCGGAGGCAAATGCGGCAGCCTTTTGTGCATCACGTGATCCAACCGCATAAAGATGGCCGTTGTCAAGCAGCATCAGCGCCCGCGCAAACTTGTGGGCGATGTTGCCCGTGCCCAGAATTCCCCAGTTATATGCTTTCATGATAATAAGTTTGCATAAAGTTAGTGATTCCTTGCTATCTCCCGCAATCATTAAAACAGGTTGCATGTTGCAAAATAAAAATATTTTTAAATATTTGGTACTATGTATTGCATGGTATTATTTTTTGTTTATATCTTTGCAAAGTAAAATTAATATGTATTAACAGGTACCTTATTAAAAAAACAATGAAAGTAACGGTTAACATTAATCTCGGGGGATACCCGTTCAACGTGGACGAGGATGCCTATGAGCGTCTCCGGCAGTACATGAAGAGCCTGGAAAAGGAATTTTCAGGTGAATCGAGTGCTTCGGAGATCATGTCTGATATTGAGGGACGGATTGCCGAACTGTTCCGGATGAGGCTCAGTCCCTACAAGCAGGTTATCACAATGAAGGATGTGACAGAGGTTATGTCTATTCTCGGGTCACCTGAGGTAATCAGTGGCAGCGAACCTTCTGAGGAAAGGCCACCGAGATCACAGCGCCGGATGTACCGCGATCCGGACAGGCGCGTGTTCGGCGGCGTCTGCGCCGGGATATCAGCTTACCTCGACTGGGATCCGCTGATAATGAGGATAATATTCTCAATCCTGATAATCGCCGGAGGGTTCGGTCTTGGGCTTTACCTCATCCTGTGGATAGTGTTGCCGGAAGCCAAAACAACAGCACAGAAGCTGGAGATGAGGGGTGACCCGGTGACGATAGAGAACATCAAAGATTCCGTCAAGGAGGAGTTCGAGACAGTAAAAAAGAAAATGAAACTTTGATCTCAGCCAGCGGCGGATCAATCTGATAATAATGGAATTGCTATGAATACGGACAACACAAAAGCACAAATGCGCAAGGGAATCCTTGAATACTGCATACTGGCGGTACTCTCACGGAACTCCTGCTACGCCGTGGACATCATCAACGAGCTGAAAAAAGCCGAGGTGATAGTCGTGGAAGGCACTCTCTACCCCCTGCTGACAAGACAGAAGAATGCGGGGTTGCTAAGCTACAGGTGGGAAGAATCGCCGCAGGGGCCCCCACGCAAATACTATGAACTTACCGAACTGGGAAACATCTATCTGAATGAGCTTGACAAAGCCTGGGAGGAGCTGGTCGGGTCGGTCAACCAGATACGCGACAAGAAATAACGGCAGCCATGAAAAAGACTATTGACATCAATATTGCCGGGCAGCTCTTCCGCATTGATGAGGAGGCCTGGGAGATCCTGAAACTCTATCTGGCACATGTATCAGCCAGGTTCAGTTCAGAGCAGGGCGGTGATGAGACTGTTGCAGACATCGAAGCCCGGATAGCCGAGATCTTCGGAGGCGGCAACGAACCACCCACCCTCGTATCAAAGGAGATGGTGAACAACATGATCAACATAATGGGTGCTCCCGAGGATTACTATGACGACAGCACCATGTCAGTCAGGAGCGGGACCTACAGCCGCAAATCGATGTACGATCCTAACAGCCTGTCGGCCCGGGTTGGCAAAGCGTTATCTGAATTCTTCAGGGTATTCGGCAAACTCATGTCGGCAATATTAAGGGTGATTGCCATTTTCTTAGGAGCAATTTTCACCACCATGGGTTTCACTCTGCTCTTCGCCTTTACTATTCTCATATTCTTCAGTAATACTACATTCCTTACCTCGGCAATTGAGCCTGAGATGACCAACATCCATACACTTCTTTCAATTGTACTGAACAGCAATATGGTATGGCCTGTTCTCATTCTCACGGCGCTGGTTGTGCTAATTCCCCTTGCCAGCCTCACCTGGCTGGGGATAAAGATGATCTTCAGGATAAGGGAGAAATTCAGGGTGCTGAGCATTGTTCTTTTTGTAATATGGATTGCTTCGCTCTGCGCACTTGGCGTATTTCTCAGCCTGCAGCTCTCGGTCTATTCCAACAGGGAGAATGTTGAACAGCGGATCAGTCTTGATCCCGCACCAAAAACGATCTGGATCGCTCCGGGAGCAAGGATGGCTGAGATTGATTATGATGAATCTGCATCAGTTGACAATTTCAAATTCCTGCGCAGCACCCAGACCAACAGACTATGGGCCACTCCCGAACTGAACATCTATGGCAGCGACACCACCGCAGGGTGGATCTCAGTAGACAAATGGGGTTGCAGCAAATCCGACACCGAGGCCCGGGCCAACGCAAGAGAAGTCGGTTTCAACTGGAGATTCTCAGGTGACACCCTCTACCTTGATGAGTACTTCTCGCTGCCAGAGGGCCGCAAGTGGAACGGCTCCCTTGTCGATATAGACATCAGCCTTCCCGAGGGGACGGAGGTGCGTTGCGTTCCGGGAACCTCCCTGTCAACATGGCTCCTGCGCAGTCATGACCCCGAAGTAACAGAATGGCTCATTGAGGATGGCCACCTCAGAAAAATGACAGACTGATTCAGGGTACTATTGCTGTGCCCGCGTTTTTTTACTCTTCAATATCCCGGTCTGAACAGCCGGGATTTTCTTTGTTCGGCAGGCCCTGTTTTTATACTGAAACAACAAAGCTCATCTTTTCATATCTTTAGTGCCCTAACCGCGTTAAGAAAATGGAACTGGGTGTCCTCAAGGATATCGTTATCATCTTTGCACTCTCCACCTTTGTGAATTTTATCTTCACCCGGATAAAGGTCCCTGCACTTATAGGGTATCTTCTTACCGGGGTTATTGCAGGACCCTATTTGCTTGGGCTTATAAGCTCTCCGGAGAATGTGGAGGTGATGGCCGAGATAGGTGTGATACTCCTGATGTTTACCATCGGTCTGGAGTTTTCCCTGAACCATCTCCTGAAAATCCGCCGGGTTGTATTTTTAGGGGGATTCATGCAGCTCCTGCTCACTGCGGGCGTCACCATGCTGGTGGCCAGGGTCTATCGCTTAACCTGGAATGAATCCGTCTTCGTGGGCTTCCTCACCGCCCTAAGCAGCACGGCAGTAGTACTGAAACTGCTCCAGGAACGTTCGGAACTGACTACTCATTACGGAAAAACAATTGTCGGGATACTGATTTTCCAGGATATTATCCTTGTGCCGATGCTGCTCTTAACTCCCATGCTTGGAGGTGATACGGGAGATGCAGGTCATGAACTCCTTCTGATGTTGCTGAAGACTATCGGCATAATGATATTCATCTGGGCCGGAACAAGGTGGCTCATGCCCTGGTTGCTGCACCTGATAGCTATGACCCGGAGCCAGGAGCTATTCCTGATGAGTATCCTGCTGATCTGCCTCGCTGTGGCCATGCTGACGCATGAGCTTGGAATGTCTCTGGCATTCGGGGCATTCCTGGCCGGACTGATGATCTCCGACACTGAGTACAGCCACAGTGCCTTTGGAAACCTGATTCCATTCAAGGATGTCTTTACAAGCTTCTTCTTCGTCTCAATAGGAATGCTGCTTGATCTGGGCTTTGTGTATGACCATCCGTGGCTCGTGATAGCCACAGTACTGATAGTCATTTTTATCAAGGCTGTTATTGCGGGTTTTACAGCCTTCTCCCTGGGACATACCTTTTTCGGAACAGTGGTGGTGGGTCTGGCCCTGGCACAGGTTGGGGAATTCTCGTTTATACTTGCAGGACTCGGCCTTACGCATGATATCATAACGCCATATCACTTTCAGCTGTTCCTGGCCGTTGCCATTACTTCCATGGCGCTGTCGCCTTTCCTCATACAGGTTTCCAGACCCCTGGCCGGAATAATCATGAAGCTGCCGCTGCCCCCGTTCCTGGTCAACGGGCTCTTCCCCCTGAAACAGGTGGAGATACCCGAAATAAGCAAACACACTGTTTTGATAGGCAAAGACTCCAGGGTCATCAACCTTGCATCAATGATAAAAACAATGGAACTGCCGTTCACCTCAATCATCTTTGATACCGACCGTGCAAGGCAGGAGATGGAGAAAGGAAACCTGGCTGTTTTCGGAGATGCAACATATGAGCCGGTCCTGCGCGAGGCTTACGTTCACACCGCTGAAATGGTTATCCTGTCAGTGGGAAACCTCATTACGGCTATGTCCGTGGTTGAACACATCAGGGCACTGAACAAACATGCCCACATCATTGTCAGAACCAGGCATGTGACTGATATTGAAGAGCTATACCGCCTGGGCGCAAACCAGGTGATACCCGAGGAGTTCGAAACCGCAATCGACTTCTTTGAAAGGATACTTGGGAAGTACCTTATCCCGCGAATGGAAATCGAAAGAGCAATTGCCCGGACAAGAGAAGACAATTACGGGATTTTCAGGGACCGGAGCAAGGTTGGAGGTTACTCACTCCTTAAGGATATACCCGATATTGAGATAGCAGCCGTGAAGGTCGGAAAGGAGTCGGTCTTTGCCGGCAAGACCATAGCCCAGACAGCGCTAAGAAAAACCTGCGGGGTCACGATGGTGGCCATAAAACATGGAGGAACAGTCATCCCGAACCCCGAACCCTCCACGGTTATAAACGGAGATGACATCGCCTACCTGTTAGGCAAGCCCGAGATGATTGCCATAGCGAGCAATATTCTCTCAGAACCACTACCCCAGTGAGTGGTCATTAACGAATTCAGCGGTATCCGGAACAATTGCAACATGATGGTTGTTTGTTTGTCAGAAAATTAAATAATCTATATTTACCTGATTTTCGTTATGCAAAGATTTACATATTGGAATTAAACATGCTATCATGAATAATGCTATTTACTCTATTCAAAATCCTGAAAATGAGCCCTTAAAGAGTTATGCTCCGGGCTGTCTGGAACGGGCTGAACTTGAAAAGGAACTTAAAAGAATTTCTTCTGAAACCATTGAGATACCCGTCATTATAGGCGGTAAACCCGTAAAAACCGGAAAACTGGGGAAGGTAGTAATGCCGCATGATCACGGGCATATCCTGGCCACCTATCACATGGCCGGCACAAAGGAGACGGAGCAGGCTGTTGATGCGGCACTGAAAGCCAAAGAGGAGTGGTTGACACTCTCATGGATCGAACGCGGTTCCATCATGCTTAAGGCAGCTGAGCTACTCTCAAAAAAATACAGGTATGCCATAGTTGCCGCCACCATGCTCGGGCAGAGCAAAACGGTTCACCAGGCTGAGGTTGAGGCTGCCTGCGAGACTATCGACTTCCTGCGGTTCAATGCCTATTTTGCCGGGCAGATTTACAGTGAACAGCCGCGGTCGGCCACCGACCAGCTGAACAGGGTTGAATACAGGCCTCTGGAGGGCTTTGTTTACACAATCACCCCCTTCAATTTCACTGCTATCGCCTCCAACCTGAACATGGCCGTTGCCCTCATGGGAAACACAACCGTCTGGAAGCCGGCAACCACTTCGCTGCTGTCAAGCTGGATACTGATGAAGGTCTTCATGGAAGCCGGAGTTCCTGCCGGGGTTATCAACTTCCTGCCCGGGCAGGGATCCGTTATCAGCTCCGTGGTGATGAATCATCATGATCTCGGGGGCATCCACTTCACGGGATCCAACGGTACATTCAACACGCTCTGGAAAACTGCTGCCAACAACCTTGACAAGTACCGGTCATATCCCAGGATTGTCGGGGAGACGGGTGGCAAGGACTTTATCATGATACACAACTCGGCAGCACCTCTGGAGGCGGCCACTGCTATCATCAGAGGTTCATTTGAGTACCAGGGACAGAAATGCTCCGCATCATCCAGGGCGTATATTCCCAGATCTCTCTGGCCTGAAATTTCCGGTCATCTCAGGAGGCAGGCCTCGGAGATAAAGGTGGGAGACCCGGCCGATTTCAGCAACTTCATGAATGCAGTCATAGATGAGAAGTCGTTTGACAACATTATGAGATATATCGGCCTGGCGAAGTCATCACCCTCCTGTGAGATTCTACACGGTGGCAACGGCGACAAGTCAAAGGGATACTTCATTGATCCGACGATTATCGTCACAAAAGACCCGGACTTCATAACAATGAAGGAGGAGATATTTGGTCCGGTTGTGACTCTGTACATTTATGAAGACGAAAAGTATGAGGATACGCTTCACCTCTGCAATGAGACCTCGCCCTACGGGCTCACGGGTGCAATTTTTTCCAATGACCGTCCGGCGATGGTCAAAGCGTGCCAGATATTACGCTATGCAGCGGGCAACTTCTACATCAACGACAAGCCCACCGGTGCCATGGTAGGACTTCAACCCTTTGGCGGCGCAAGGGCCTCAGGCACCAATGACAAGGCCGGCGGCCGGCTCAACCTGATCAGGTGGACATCGCCGCGGACCATTAAGGAAACGTTCCTCCCGGCAACGGACTTCCGCTATCCGTATATGGATTAGAGTCGAAAGTCCGTAAAGTCCGTAAAGTCGAAAGTCGGAAGGATTTGCGATTTGCGAATTTTGATTAAATCGACAATCGAAAATCTGAAATCGAAAATTTCTCTGCCCTCCCTACAGTCTGGCTGCTTTTCCGCCAGCTGGCGGATCGCCCCACTACTGCCTGCTGCCTACTGCCTATTGCCTGAACTGACTGAGGACCACAGTGTAAAAGCATCGGTTAATAAAATTGTTTAAAATTTATTAACGCTGTGCCTATGTTTTAGGTAAATTAGGCATCACTAATCTCTGATTAAACCTAAAACTGATTTCAATGAAAAAAATCCTTCTTTGTGTTGCAGCGGCAGCCATGCTGCTAGGAGCTTGCGAGAGAGCTCCCGAAAACCTCGTGCAGGAAGATGATTACATCAAGACTTCTCTTGAGGTAATCCCCGGCCAGTATGTCGTTCTGCTGAAGGGCGACTTTGGCTATGTAAAGTCTGATGCCTTTAGTTATGATGATGCTCAGCTGGCAATGACCGCTGTTACGAAAAACATCCTTGCCAAGTCAGGCATCTATGACCGTGAGCCTCTCCATGTCTATTCAGCAGGCATTCCCGGTTTTGCAGTGAAGATGAGTGAAATTGAGGCCGTTGCTCTGGAAAAGAACCCGAATGTCAGGGGCATATGGCCTGATATGATGTTCATCATGGCAAGGCCGGCGCCAGCGCCAACGCCGCTACCCGCAGAAGTAATTCCTCCCGGAATCACGAGAGTTGGAGGCGGTACTTATACCGGCACTCACAGGGCATGGATTATCGATACGGGAATCGATCTTAACCATCCCGACCTGAACGTTGATGCATCCTCTGGTAAGACATTCGTTACCCGCACAACAACACCGGAGGACGATAACGGTCACGGCACCCATTGTGCAGGAATTGTGGCCGCAATAGATAATACCGTTGGTGTTGTCGGTGTTGCTGCCGGCGCTCATGTCGTACCTGTGAAGGTACTCGACAAACGTGGCTCAGGGGCTATGTCGGTGATTATTGCCGGAGTTGACTGGGTAACCCTGTACGGTGTCGCCGGGGATGCTGCCAATATGAGTCTTGGCGGTGGCATATATGAACCCCTCGACCTTGAAGTAGTGCAAATGGCAGCCAAGGGTATATTTGTCGCGCTTGCTGCCGGCAATGAAAGTGATGATGCAAACAATCACTCGCCGGCACGTGCAAACGGAACTAACGTTTACACTATTTCTGCCTGCGATAAATATGATGTTTTCGCATCATTTTCAAACTACGGGAACCCGCCGATTGACTACTGCGCCCCCGGCGTCAGCATTCTCTCAACTTACAAAGGAGATGCACTCGCCACAATGAGCGGCACCTCAATGGCAGCACCGCACGCCTGCGGTGTGCTGCTGGCAACAGGAGGCAATCCCAAAACAGACGGGTATGTGGTAAATGACCCTGACGGTGAACCCGACCCAATTATACATAAATAAAATTTCCGATATTTTCAGAAAAGACCCTCCGCCAACTGCGGGGGTCTTTTTTTTTGCCGGGACTCCTTACTACGGGGTCCAACAGGATCATTCAACTCTTTCCTTCAAAATGTCCGGCTCGCAGGCACCGCATAGCCGATACCGAAGACAAGATCAGGTCATATCCCAAATCAGGCTGAGCCTTTTTCATCATGCATTAATACTCAATTTAATATCTTTACCGTCTGAATTCTCACTGCTCCACACAATGGCAAAAAAGGAACTTAAGCTTACAGACGGCATTGTCACTCTTAGGAATTTCAGGCGTACTGACAAGTATCGGATGGCCGAACTGGCCAATAATGAAAAGGTTGCTATCAACCTGCGTGATGCCTTTCCTCACCCCTATTCCGTTGCTGATGCACAGCAATTCATTAGTACCTTCATCGCCCAGAAGCCGGTACAGGTCTTTGCCATCGAATATGAAGGCAAATATGTAGGTAACATTGGTTTGCACAAACAGGATGACGTTTACGGCAAGTCGGCAGAACTGGGATACTTCATCGGTGAACCCTACTGGAACAGGGGTATAACCACCAGGGCCGTGAATCTCATCTGCGAATACGGCTTCCGCGAGTTAGACCTTATCAAGATTTTTTCGGGAGTATTCTCGTTCAACACCGCCTCGCAGAGGGTGCTTGAGAAGTGCGGGTTTGAGAGAGAGGCATTGCTCAGGAACGCTGTCATCAAGAAAGGGGTGATATGTGACGAGATCAGATACGCCAAGCACCTCAACCCGTCGGATAATGCCGTTGCCGGGGTTGGCGAGGCCGAAGCCGAAAAAGCCGGAAACGGAAAGGATGCCGGTAAGGACGCTGCAGGAAACACCGGGGAGGGCACCGGGAACACCACCGGAAGAAAACAGTGGTACGAGTCCCTCTTTGAGAACTATGGCAAGAAGTACGACTCAGAGAACTTCACCGCTGGTACCATGGGTGAGTGCGACTTCATTGAAAAGGAACTCGGATACAATAAGGGACTTAAGATTCTTGATGTCGGATGCGGTACAGGCCGCCATTCAATTGAGCTGACCAGGAGAGGGTACAATGTAATTGGTATCGACCTGTCGGAATCGCAGCTGCAGAGAGCCCGCGAAAAGGCAGCGGCAGAAAACCTGAATATCACATTCCTGAGGCATGATGCCAGGCACCTGCCTTTTCAGGGTGAGTTTGACCTGGCAATTATGCTCTGCGAGGGAGGTTTCCCCCTGATGGAGACCGATGAGATGAACTTCGAGATACTCACAAGCGCAGCAACGGCGCTGAAAAAACCGGGGAAGTTTATTTTCACAACCCTGAACGGACTCTTCCCGCTTTACCACTCTGTTGAACAGTTCTGCCGTGACTCATCTGAGGATGGCAATGCCACCTACAGCAGCAACACCTTTGACCTGCTGACCTTCCGTGATCACAACATCACCGATTTTGAGGATGACGACGGCAATAAAAAGACACTCGACTGCAACGAGCGGTATTACGTGCCCAGTGAGATTACCTGGCTGTTGAAATCCCTTGGGTTCGCTAAAGTTGACATTTTCGGCGCAAAACTCGGTGCATTCTCGCGTAATGACAGGCTCACCACCGAAGATTTTGAGATGCTTGTGATTGCATCTGATAATGGTTGATTAGCTATAGCCTGTCCAGGGCCTTTTTCAGATGTTCACCCACCATTACGGCCACCTCGGCTACTACGCTGTTGTGAACAGAGATCATTGAATCTGCAGGGTTGACGGCTGCAATTTCTATTTCATTATCGCCCTGTTCTATTACCAGCACGTTGCAGGGAAGCATGACTCCTATTTTATCCTCGGCCTGCAAAGCGCGGTAGGAATATGCCGGGTTGCATGCCCCGAGTATACGGTATTTCTTAAAATCGACCCCCAGTTTATTCTTTATTTTCTCGTTCAGGTCAATCTCTGAGATCACTCCGAATCCC
>JFJP01037553.1_pt1 | contig 43377 bp, 47 predicted proteins | sample 431651 | NCBI WGS metagenome assembly JFJP01 (sample SAMN02602958, study PRJNA72255) | Microbial mat metagenome, whole genome shotgun sequencing project. | biome: fresh water; feature: sink hole; material: water; isolation source: purple microbial (photo- and chemosynthetic) mats found in...
CGTTGCAGTTCCAGCTAACCAAGTTGCACCGGTTGCAGTAACTGCTAAAGATAGAGAATTATATGTTGTAGGAATTCCTGAGCTGCCGACTGTAGCATCACCCCAGTTGCTAACTGTCTGAGGGTGATTTAGAAAATATACATATGATGAATTGTTTTCGAGAACCTTAGCATAGTAATTAGCAGATTGTTGATAAGAAAGCGCATCAGATGCTTTAGATAAAAACTCATATCTTTCTAATACTGAACCAGGAGTTCCAGTGAATTTTCCATACATATCAATGACTACTAAATGTAGTTCATCGTTTGATGCTCCACGAGCTTCAGCGTATTCAGAAGTTCCAGGAGCTACTGAGAAGAAAGACTTATATTCCCATTTGACAAATGTTGCTGAATCAGCAATAGAAACTTTAATACCTGTTCCTAGATTTCCAGGATAACGAGCAGCATATTCTCCAGACGTTTTAGTGTCGCCAGAAACTACTGTAGCATATTCATCTGCGTTTTTGATCAAAATACCTGTGCCAGATGCTGATGCGTTAATGGCAGTGCTTTTAATTACTCGATTGACCCAGCATGAGTTAGCATATTTCAAGAAATTTGCAGCAGCAAAGAAGTATGAAGCAGTTTTATCGCTAGGAGTTCCAAACATAGATACTAGTTGGTCTTCGTTGCTGATGAGAACAGGGCTCATTACTGGACCCCAATTGTGTGCGCCTACCGTAGCGCCAACTGTTGAAGAAAGCCCAACGGTAACTGATGAAGCGTCTTTCTCAATAACTTGTACGCCTGGTGATTGCTGATATGCCATATTTTACTCCGTTAATATTTACTATTATTTAATTAAAGAAAATCCGAGATATTTCGGTCTTTTTTCTTTTTCTTAAGCTCTTGTACTCTTTTGAAAATGTTTTTGGGTTTAATTGGAAGCACTGGAGCTTCGACGCCCGCCGTTGCATTTCTAGGCTGAGAAGCTTCTCCGTCTTCTACTAATTTGTTTTTCATATTCTCTCCAATATATTTAATATATCTGAATTTGGCTTAGTTTCGTCAGATGCCATTTTCAGAAAATACATAATAGTTTCGACTAAATCTTCATTCTCTTTTAAGATTTTGTATCTGATCAATTCGGCAGCAGATTTGCAAAAACTGTTTGACAGTATAACTACATGATTGACACAAATTCTGAGTTTGGTTTCATCTTTATCTTTAGTGTATTTCATCAGCATCGAATTTAAGTATCCAAACCTTTTTAGATCTGAATCAAATTCTGAAGTAGAAACCATCCTAGGGTTGTCGTAAGACTTAAATGCAACTTGCAGAAAATGCTGATCGTTTTTGATCATCAAACCATTCCATATACTGTCGTGACATTCCAAGACGAATTAGCCCAGATTAAGCTAATCGTAGAACCTGGACCAGCAAAAGTAAACGTTGTTGGTAATAGTTGCAAACTTACTGTAAGAGTACCAGAAGCAGTAGAAATAAGAGAAATTTTCTTGCCAACGACAGTAGAAGAATCTAACGTTACATCTCCAGAAATCAATGCTACGTCAGACGTTACAGGAACAGCTGTTCCAATAGTTGTAGTAACCGTCAGAGTGTTTGTCAGATTTGAAACTTGTCCAATCGTAGCGTACCGATTAATTCCGCCTTGAACAATCGGAAAAATATCAATTGGAGCTAGACTAACTGCTGGACTCAAAGCAGAAATCTTAGTATCAGCCATTAGCTTCTCCGATTACATTGGTAAGTTTGTGCTCAACAACTTCACCTAAAATCTTTTGCTTACGCTTAGGTTTTTTGACGACTACTTCTTTTATTTCAATCTGATCTTCTGTAGCTTTTTGAACTTCTTCTTCTTGAACTTGATTCGCTTCAACATCTTTTGCTGTTTCTTCTTGCTCTAGTAGAGTTTTTAGATTGCGTAGAGAAACAAGAAGTTCTCCTGTTCTAGAATTAATCCATCCGTGATCAGTAGCTTCTACAGTAGCGCACCATTTCGGTTTAGTTTTCAATAATGACATATAATTAGTTTCCTTGACTTAGTTTTGCACCATTGGCGATGATTTTTGCGATCGCGGCCGCATCGATCTTGTTCCCCATCATTTTTTTGACTTTTCCAGTATTCTGTGGAGCTTTTCCATCTACTCCGCCGTGTTGAGCGATTTTCCCACTTCCACCAGAATGATTTTCCAAAATGTATTTAACTTTGTCTAATGAGAGCAACTCTCCTGTTTCGACCAGATGCTCTTTCTGAAACAACATAATCATATCAAGTTCTTCAGATTCATTGGTTTTGCCGAACCGCTGATACATTAAGTTAAGCGAAGCAGCATGAGTCAAACCTGTAGAACGACCTTTGGTGTACTGTTTGCGAGCTCGATCGCGTTTTTCAGGATCAATGTTATCCATCGCATTAGCCATGTTTTTCTGAGCTGCAGCTTCATCAACTGCTTCTTCGTTCTTTAGATTAGCTGAAAGACGCGCATTCATCTTTTTCATCTCATCTGAATGTACTCTATCGTTAGCACGTTCTTTGCCAGCAAAACGTCGAATAGTTTTTACTAAATTCATTGGACGATCTTTTTTAGCTTTCTCAAGATACGAATCAACTGTGTCGCGAGAGATTTCGTCAAGAACTTCTTCCTTGACGTAAACATGGACAGTTTTGCCAGTCGAATTGTTGCGTAGTTCTATGCGCTTACCTTTTTCTACATCAGTAACAGCTTCATGAGAACCAGATTTGATTTTCTTCAATACTTGATCATGAGTATACACTGGAAGGCCATATCTTTTTTCAATTGCTTCGTCCAGCTGATCTTCTACTTCTTCTGATTCAACAGAATCACCCATGTAGCGTTCTTTTCCATACCCACGATTTTGTAGATCATCTGCTTTATCAGCCTGAGTTTTCTTATGAGCTGCTAGTTGTTCAGGAGTTGGCGGAACCGGAGGCTTAGGAGGAGTTATTTTAGATGGTTGCTCTGTATGACGATACTTAGCATTATCAGACTTGCGTAAAAGATCCATGGCTTTAGCTCGAGCAGGATTATTGATTCCAATTCCGCCTGCAGCTTTAGATTGATCTAAACGTTTTTTGGCTACAGATTGTAGTGTAGAATTGGAGAGTTCGTCGATAGACTCAACTTCTTCTTTTACACCCTTTGGTACAGGACTTGCTTTGTGGAAAACTGTATATGTGTGATCGCCTTCGCCATCAACGCGGTCACCTGATTTATTGTGAAACATATAAGAACCAAAACTATCCTTGGTACCAGCTTTCCAATTTCCTTCGCCATGAACACTGTCAGCTTTTTCTTTAAATTTTGCTAAAGCGTCTTTTCCATAAAAATAGCTTGATTCGTCTAGTTGATTAGTCATTTTTCGTTCTCGTAATTCTTTTCTGATTTAACGTGATCCCACCAAATATTCTTATTTCCGTGAGTGTGTCTTTTACCGTCTACGTTGTGAAGCAGATGCGCATTAGCAACAGATCTGCCAGAATACTTCAGGTCAAACTGTACCATGCGCCGAATCTTTCCGTGCGCAGTATCAAGCACCTGAGAATTTCCCATATATACAGTCTTAAACCCAGCTTTACTTTTAGTTACTCTGGCGGCAACGGTTCCTCCAGGAACATAATTACCTACATATTGTTGAAAATATGGATGTTTCTGAATACTTTTGATTTCGCTTGGAGATAGATGTTTAGATAAATCTTTAGGATGTATGGTTCCGGAGTCAAACTCTTCTGATTCTTCTGCCAAGTATTCTTTGAATGTTTTCATTTTGTAACAACAAGAAGTTTCCAGTTAAATTTCTTTAGTTCGTCAATATAGCTTGAGCAATAGTCAGCTAGACCTTGCTCATTTGCTTCTGAAGCAAGTTTAAACAATGTGTTCATGTTTTCAAGCAAAGCATTATTAAGAACTAAAATCTCAGAAACCATTTCTTTTGGCTTAGAACCGACTATAATTTTAGCCTTGACAGTTTTATTTATTTTTACTACATCGACCGACGCGTTAACGTATTCTTCTGCTTTAGAAATAATTCGAATATATTCTGCCAATCGATCAACTTGGTCATAATACATCTCATAGATTTCACTGAAAAAATTGTGGTGATGATTAAAACCATCACCCTCTACATTCCAGTGATAGCTTTGAACTGTTAGCGCAGACTCAATATGATTAGCTAACGCTACTTTAAGTTCGTCTATCATTTCTTACCCAATCCAGCCCACATTGAGAATGCTGTGTCTTGTTTCTTCTTAACTACTTCTTTTTCTTGAGATGCAGATTTAGTAGTGCCAACTGGTCGGCCAGCTTTTGATACATGATGATCAGCAAAATCTGGATGATTCTTCAAATGCCGGACGAAATGAATTTTTTCGTTTCTATCAAATCCGTCAGTTGGTCGTTTTCCAGCTGCAATATTTTCATGAGCTCTAGTTTTAAGAATATCTCTGTCAATGTTGGTTGGCTTGCCACGACCACGCTTAACAGGTTCTGGAAGACCTAGAGTTTTTCGTTGAGCTTTTAAAAATTCGTCTTTTGCTTCTTGCTCTTTAGCTTTCCAGTATGCATCACCTGCTAAAGGTTTTGCTGCTTCGTCAACAGATTCTTTTACTTTCCATTTATCAGTTTTTGGCTCTTTTTGTGACTGAGCTACTTGTTTATATAAAGATTTCTTTCCAGATTCAGTTTTAGCTGTATTTGTAGTCTTTTCTTTATCGTAAGTTGTAACTACATCAGATTTAATTTCATTCAAGTATTCTTCTACGATATCTTCGAACAAACCTGTGGCAAGGTAGTGAGCTGCGACGATGTCATCTTCATGAAGCATTGATTCAGCACGACAGTCTTGACGAATAGCTTCAATCGCTTCGTTATGCTGAGCAAGAATAGCATCTCTAGCGGCAGCAAGGTGTTTCGGACCAACGATAAGTCTACCTTTGTTATAATATTCTTTGTCTTTTGGGTCTTTGTCTTTGGCCAAGGATTGAGCGATTTCGCGAGCTTTAGATAGAGCCAAAGCTGCTGAAATAAAAGTTCGCGCTGGTTTAGCATATGAGGCAGCGATTGTGCGCACAACATTAGATTCATCTAAATGTTCTTCGACATATGTATCTTCTGGAATATCGGTCACCCCATAAAACGCGCCTAGATCGTCTAGTTTAGTAAGACCATCTGCAATGGCTTCTGCCAAGCTGGAGTGAGAAATATAGCTTTGCGGTACATCGAACGCATTAGCACCAGTTGCCAATTTAAGAAACATCGGAGAAGCTCGCCAAAAATATGAATCTAGACTGCCTTGCTGAACAACAGTAAGACAAACCTGACCAGCGAAATATACTAAAGCGCCTGTTGGAGTTTTAGTTATATTGACGTGTTTTTCTATTTGCATCGTGAATCCTTATTCGTATTTTCTATTTAATTTGGTTATTTTATCAGAATGATAATTCTTTTCTACATCTGAAGTGGCAGAATTCGCTGCGCGTTTATGGTGTTTAACCGCTAAGTCAATTAAATCTTTGTTTTCTGGATCCATATTCAGCAAGTTCTCTGCTTGTTTAGCAGCTGCGGCATGTTTAGATGCTGCATATTCTAGAACCATTGTGCGGGCTCGATGAATGAAGCATTCTAGCTTAAGACCAGAGCGAACTTTATGATACATCTCTTTATGAATCTTTTCATCGCCTTTCGGTAAGCCAGACTTAAAAGCTTCATAATTTCCAGATACTGCATGCGCTCTCAATTTAGATGCAGACATACCTTCAGCACCTTCTGCATCTGGATCTCTGTCTCCGGCCGACACTACAGTGATTTTTTTAAAGTTATGATTCTTGCCTTCTCCATTATACTTATGAAGCAATTTATGATATTCGTCAACTCGATCAGAGCCAGCGACCATTACTAGATGCTCAGTACCAGTGTCCGACAATTTCTTGGCTTGATGAAGAAAAGTTGGATGCTCTTTAGAAGCACCTTCTATGTTAGCATCAGGAAAGTAATGTTTGACGAACCTAACTTTATCATCGACATGAAGAGGATTCTTTTTATCGTCTTGAGTATGCGATAGAACGATCTTATGATCTCCACTATGTTCTTTTGCTACGTCTTTAACTTTTTGAACAAGCTTAGCGTGGCCCACGCTTATCGGATTCATCCTACCAAACGTTAACGCCGTAGTCTTCATATTAGTTTCATCAATTTGTTCCACAATTTACCTCTTCGTCTGCTATGTAATAATAACCTAATTCTGACGGCGTCTTACCGACGCCGTCAGCAGTGAATAACGGAGATCTTTCTGCACGTATTTTGCTGATCAGTGTAGTATTCAATTTAATTGCATTGGCTAGACCTTCTGGGGTGATTAATCCAATTTTCTTAGTAAATTCTCCAACAGAATAAAAATCTCCATAGGGAGTTCTGATTGATTTTCTTTTTGGGTTGTTTCTACTAATTAAATTTTTAATGGTGTCATCATGATGACACCATTTTCTTTTAGATGGTTTACCAGATTTAGCTTTCGAAATTTTTTCTAAAGATTCTTGAGAGTGCTTCTTGCCATATCCATCATCTAAATTACCTTGGTGCGATCCTAAGTAAAACTTATTTCTTTTAGTATCTTTCCATAGATAGATAAACCCGAATTTCATTTAATCATTCCAATGCTGGGAGGAGAAAGTCGGCCAAACGCAATTACTGTTGTTTTCATTCTGCAGACCCCTTTAGACCAGTAACCACAGGAGTTGATTCTGGCTTTAATCTATGACGTAAAAACGTTTTTCCGTTGTGTTGAAATTCTACTGAATTGTTACCAGATTTTTTAACTGTGATTTTTTCATGATCATTTAAAATATGATCATGATGAGTCACAGGATGTTCAATTTCAACTGAATGGTCTGCGCCAGACCCACCCGTAGTTACTTTGTACATAGCAATCTTTGTTGGATTAGCATGAAGTAAATTATTTCTAATATGATCTGATAGATCTTTACCTTTCATTGAAGATAATTTAGAATGCCATTCATCTCTGATTTTGCCAATTGCTTCATTAGAATGTTTTAGCGCTGTAGCATGCATTTCTGGCGATGCTTTGATCATTTGTTTTTGTTCGCTTTTAGTTTTTCCTGAAAGAACTGGATGATCTACGACTAATTTCTTATGCGCTTCGTCATAATGTTTAGTAGAATCTAACCCGAGCTGTTTATCAGTCTGTTTGGCTCCTGGATTTCCTACTGGAATGTGACCATTCTTTTTCTGAGTTACTTTAAGCGAAATTCCTATGTGAGCGCCATTTTTATGTCTTAAAATGATGTCCGAAGAATTCTCTTGCTGAGTTTCGTGTGTCCCAGTAATTCGACCAATATCGCCCGGCTTAGAAGACCAATGAGCAGACTGAATGTCAGAACCGAAATGTTTTCTAATGTTTTCTGCAGTACCATGAGCCAATTGTTCATGGTTTCTGTATTCTTCTGGTGTAATACTTTTTTTGATTTCGTCATGTTTAGCTTCTGCTTCAGGGGACATGTGCTTGCTGCCATTAAGCGCTTTTCCAGTCAGTATTTCGTGAAGCACGCCTTTATCATTAGATGAAATAGATTCACAAAGATGCGCGCTATGTTTGCACTCTTGTAAGTAACTTAAGAACGTTTTCATGAAGATTACCTTTGAAAGTTTGCGCGGCTAAATTCTGCACGGTTGACGAGCTTGCTGCTTTTTCCAGCATGATTAGAAACATATCCCTCGGGCCCGACTTTCTTGTCATTAATTCTTGATTCAAGACCTTCGTGGGAGGAATCCATGTGCTTCACAAGTAGATTCTTGGCTGCCTGAAGATGTCCTTGAGCTTTTAGTGCATGAGTGATAGAATCTTTATGCTCTCCATTTGCAGAATTGATCGTAGCCTGATGTAGATCAGCCTTGGCTAATTTAGCCTTCTCTGTCTTAACAGACCCTACAGCTTTATTCTTAATCGTTTCTACGTGTGCTACATAACCTTCATGATTAGGTGTTTCACCAGATCTAACAGTACTATTGATGTAAGTGTTTAGATGAGCTTGGTGTGGTGTAATGTGATCATAATTCGTCTTTTCATGAGATTCACCTGCCTTACGTAGATGCTCATGGAATTTCTGGTTGTCATCTGAAGACATTTTCTTGCCAGTAGACTTATATGCTACAGACGGAGAATACACATCTGTGTGACTCTTAAATTTAGAATGATCTTTAATTGGTTCTGCTTTCATATCACTTAAAGTAGAACCATGATATTCAGTATGTAAAGCTACACCAAACTTAGACTTCTTAACTTTTTCTGCCTCATCTCCGTGGGCAGTATATTCAATTGTGTTTGGCTTAAACGATGCTGATGTCTTTCCATGTTTTACATCAGTTCCCGAATGAAGAACATCGCCTTGAAAGACGCCATGTTTAGGTAGAATTTTATGTCCATGATCAAGCGCCGACTTTAATTTTTCTACCAAACCTGGAGCATGACCGTGATTCTTTTCTATATCAGCATGCGTATAGTTTAACTTTGGATTCTTGTTGAATGCAGATTTTGATGCAACAAAGTACTTGCCATTTTCTGGGTGATGACCAAGTACCAAACTTGGTGAATTGTGAACGATGACTTCTTCACCACCAACAGATACTACGAAATTATCGGTCGGCGTTGAAAGATCCCACTGATCAAATTTTTCTTCTAGTAATTCAACATTTAATATTTGCATTGAAAATAACTCTTTATTTTTCTGTAACGTTTAAACTGTAACAATCTTTTATCTGTATTTAATGATTTAATGATTTCGCCGGTGTTTTTGTCTATCATATCAATTTTATAAATGATAACATCATGAAGTGAAGAATCATAATCGACTAAATTTATTGATTTACCAGCTTTTAATTTTAACTTGAGATTAGATACTTGAATATAATTTTCATCTATGAAACTGAGTTTCATAGTTCGTTTAATTAGATTTTCATCGTTTACTGCTACCATATCTTTGTTTGGTTTGATACTCGCTGAAGTTGGATATACTGTGCCTATTCTTGAGTCAGATTTGTGCAAATTGAAATGTTTGTCATTAGCTTTATCATAAACTGTAACCATTCCAGAACAATAAGATATATTCTCCACTAGTGACTAACAGATCTTTGTTATGCAGCATTCTTAGCTCATTCGGATCGCAAACAATAGAATCTTTTAGTCTGTATTGTTTGAACGCGGCCGTATACTTCACCCACTATTATCTAACAGCTAATCCTTTACAGTTAATAGCTTCTACGTATTCATAACTGCCATCATAGTTTATTAGAATTGGATGATCTTCTGTCAAAATTATTTCACTATTATTTTCTAATGTGAGTTTAACAAATTGTTTCTTGCCTTCTGAACTAGATGGATTACTATTTCTATAGAATGAATATTTGTTCGTGTCTACGTCATAGCATTTGACGTAATCATCTTCTGTTAACTCAGATATTTTCTTTAAACCCGTTTTAGTGACAACTAAAGTATCTCTATGAACACAACCGTCTAGTTTTTGCGTAACTGAAGAGTTACTTTTACCAGATTCAACGTGTTCCTTAACGCGATGCAGTTCGGAGACTGCATGTTTAAAACCTGATTTGCCGTGGTCGATGTGGAGATCTTCTACATGCTGAAGATGTTTTAATTTACCATCTGCTTCATCGGCTTCTGTCAAATATTCTAAAAAAGTTCTCATGCTTGTAATTCTTTTAATTTAGGGATTAGGCGTAGCGATAGTTTAGCAGTTAAAAGCTTTGTTCTGTTAGAGATAGAATCAAAATGATCTTTTTCTTCTTGTGTCAACATATCAGGAGAATTCAAAAACAAATAACGTTTTACTAAAGTATCGGCTAATCGTTTAGCACGATCTGATATAATAGAAGTGTTGTCTGAATGAGTTAAAATGCAAGGAGTTGTTTTCATAGCTTCTTGAATTTCTTCTGGACCATATTTTAATTCATCTGCAGAAAATGTCTGAATTATGTCTTCCAGTTTTACCGATTCAGCGATCTCATCGACGGAAGACTCCATCTCTTGCATGATGCTTTCAGTCATTTTAACATCATATGGTTTTGTGTAAATACTGTTGTCGATCTTTGGACTATCGAATCGATATGGAAGCGTGTTTAGAATACCAGCAAATCCGGCATTGTTGACTAACACGAAAAATGGCCACAAGACTTGCCATTGTTTCTTTTCGACATATTTTTTTCTTAACTCTATAACAGCGTCTTTAATGTTTTTATAAGAATTGCTGGTGATCGGAGTTCCAGCTACTGTAGCAATGATTTGACTAAGCCGCATTCTTTCGATTTCAGACTTAAATCCTTCAATAATAAGAGGTTCTTGTACTGATTGTTTTTTATAAAAGCTTGAAACTTTTTCTAACAGTTCAAACTTTACATTCACATCAGTTTGAACTAATGCAGAATCCAGTAATTTGATAATTTGATGTTTTGAATAAAGATCAGTGAATTCGCTAAATTGCTCGATTATAAAACTAGAAAGAAACTGATCAAAATTCTTGGTATCATAACCGAATAATCTGATCTGACCTGTTTCAAGCAATACGAAATCTTCGTTTACTGCTTCTGGCTGATTCACAGAAGGAGCTTCAGAAATTACATCTTGAATCCACTTTTTATGAATTCCCGAAGAAGACTCAACCGTAACATAGTTAGAGCCTCTGTCTAAAATCTTTACATCTTCGCCTGTAGTTTGATCTTTTACAATCTCTCCTAACAGGAGAATTTCGTTATCTAAATATCGTTCTCTTAAAGTTTTAGTCATTATTGTCCATCGATTAGAAAATGCGTTATAAATCTATTTAATCATCTGACAATTTAATGGATTTGATGTAGCTTGCCAAGTCTTTTGTTTGACCTACAAAAACAGTATTGTTATTGATAGTAGTTGCTTCTTGACCAGATGAAAGATCTAATTTTGGTTTGTGAGCTACTTCAACATTTAGCAGCTCTATATTAGTTTCGACTAATGTTTTCATCAATGTAGACAATACTTCGAAATCTCTAGACTTTTCTGTGGAGTTTGCTATGGTGTTTAGATCAGACATAGCAGTCATTCCACGTTCTATGATTTTTACCAAATTAGATTTTACGTATTCACGTTGCGTCTCTAATGAATTAATTTCTGCAGCTTTAGCTTCTGTCTGTAATTCTACTAAAGATTTGCCAGAAGACTCTGGCAAATCTACATCAAATATAGAACTTAACGAAGTTTGCATTTTAGGAGTAGTCATGATTAAAAATCAGTTCCAGGAGAAATAATGATCCAATTTTCATCGATAGAATATGGGTCTGTCTTAGCTGCAGCAAAAGGATTTACTACTGCAGTGTATTTATTGCTGTTTGCTACATTGATATTAACTTGCTTAATAACTTGAGAATCTGCAGAAGATGCAAAATGACCTTCTGAGTCAATAGAATTCAGTATTGGCCCGTAATAGTAAGCTTTCATAGAAAAGCTGTACGTGCTAATAATGGTTCTGGTGTTTTCAAAAGAACCTGAATATTGATCATCAGTGCTGACGTTATTTAATACCATTGGAATGTCTTGAATTAGCTCTGGATCTTCAAGCATCTTAATAGATAGATTCATTTCAGGAGAAAAGAACGGCAAAATCTGTTCCATAATCTGCAGATTATCTTCTACAGTTTTCGTATAAGAATATAGATTGAACGATACTACGTATGGAACTGGCGCATAATAGTATACACTTCTATCTTGTGTAGATGCAACCACTTTTTGCATTTTATTCAGCTGTCTAGACGAATCGTAATTGATAGACACAATCTCCGCAGAAAGTCTTGGCAGCAAAGTCAGCATGTCTTCATTTAGACCAGGATCTTGAGTAAGACGAACGATAAATTTTTCTTTAGATATAAAAGAAATTGGAACGTTTACAATTTTCTTAGCAGCACCTTCTGAATCTCTGTTCCGGAGGAATATATTAGAAAACAAACCACAGAAAGCGATTACTAAATTTCTAGTTGTTCCGTGATAAAATGGTACACTTGTTATCATTGATTATGCCCCAGCAAATGGATTAGTCGATGAAAAATCCATTATTTTGACGAACTCTTGCTTAATCGCATCATTATCACCATAACCTCGAACATCATCGTATTCTTTCGAAACTTCGTAATCTTCTTGAAGCAAATAACCTCCAGCTCCTTCTAGAGTCAATACACCAGAATCAGATTCTAAAGCAAAACCCGCGTCTAGTCTATTCAAATTAGCTCCAAAATAATTATCAACTTCTTCGTATCCAGTTTTGAATTTCTCGCTATTGAGCTGAACCAATTCACATCTAAGATTCCATACATATCTTTTGTTTAGCTGGTAAAATGCCGGTTCTTCATCTTCGACGAACTTAATTTCAAACAATGCTTTAGAAAATGGAGCATAAATCAGATCTCCTTCATTTGGTCGCCAAGCTACCTTTGGATCTCTAGTAGAAGGAACAATTGGAACTACTGTTTCAGTGAATCTTTTACGAGATACTAAAAATGAAGCAGTGTCTTGAATTTCCATTCCGAAACGAGTTAGTATTTCCGACTGCCCGCCAGTTCCTTGAAAATCCAAGATGTACATCTCGATCTCGGCATATGTATCAAACGAAGAAAGAACGTCTTCTCCGAAGATTTTATCTAGCTTGTTTAAAGTTCTCGGAATATAAATGTAGTTTTGACCAGATATTTGAATTGCTTCAATGTTCATGTTCTCGACTAACGTCTGTTCTGAAGCATATCCAGGAACGGTAGACTGAAAATAAGGATTAATCATTTGCTTTTCTCAGAGCTTCAGCAACAGCATTATATTGCATTTGACACGTTTCAAGTTGTATTCTTAATTTTTCTGCTCGGGTAGCTTCCCCGATAAGAAATTCTGCATCGGCTCTATAAAGCTCGGCTCCGGTGGCTCCATTTGAAGTGCAGGTATTTGTGGGCATGTCTGTGTCACTTGGACGGGCGGGACGGTTTGACAACCCTGCAATAGCAACAGCAAGAGACTTGTTAAGATTAGCGATTTTTTCATTTAAAGCTTTCTGTCTTTGTTCATAAGTAGTTTTTAACTCAAATTCTGTTCGATCTGATTTTAATTTAACTTCAGCTAGTTTTTGTTCGCGCGCTTGTTTATCTTTGTCCCATTCTAGTTGGACAGACTGAGCACCACGATCATAGATCTTGTTATAACCAACATACACTGCAAATGAAATAATTAGAGCTACAGCACCATATGCCACAAGTCTAAGATTTAATGCATTTATAAATGGAATCATGTTTTAGCCTCATTATTTTTCTGAAGTACATTTGCTGCCAAATAAGCACCAACTGTAGCAATGATTACAGACGAAAACACTCCGTCTGAAATATTTTCATTCCAGCAAAGTAAAGATGCAGAAAGTAAAGATAATATGGCTATTATGAATTTTCTAGAAACTAAACGATTGATTATAATTGATCCGGTGTCTTGCATATTTCTGCTTCCTTGTTTCTGCGTTTAGTCAACCCGGGAAGAGCGATCATCATTCCAGCGACTGATGCTTTATTCCATCTATAAATCTCGTTGCATGCGCCAAGAATATCGTCGACACCAAGTTTTCTGGCCAACGTAGATTTATTTTTATCACAGACCGGCTTAGGTCCAAGATTGTATACCATATCTGAAAAAGCAACAGTCTGATTAACAGTTAGTTCTTTTCCGACAGTACATCTTTCAACAATGTCAATAGCATTTAGCATATCTGAATCGAGTCTGGCTTTACATTCCTCTAAAGAATATTTTTTGCCTTTGACAACATCGGTTGTCGACCCGTAACAAACTGTAAGAATTCCGGGAGGATCGTAATATGCATATTGTCTAAGACCTTCCATCGGAGCAGCTAAAGCAGTAGCCATGGCAAGCGCCATCGCTTTCTTTTTAGCAGGAGACATTTTAGATTCGCTCATAATCCATCCTTAGGCTGAACCAGAAGACGAGCCCAGATCGCTCCGGCGACTGAAATGAAGCTAAGAATACTGAATACGTTTTTTGGCATAGCATCGATAAACAAAGGCAGAACTACTTCTAATCCAGACAAAATTCCTGCCAGCACTGCCCAGCGTATAGACCATGACTTCTTTAGAAGATGCTTATAGTTTTCGTGAAATTTTGGACTCATCCTATAAACCCAATTGGGCTCTCTGAATATGAATTTCTTATTTCTTCTTCTGCTGCTTCAATTTCCGCTACTGCTTGTGCCATTAGAGTAGTTGAATCTATAGTCACTCCACCCAACAGCTGAATTCCCTGATATTTTTGTGTGTTTGACGCCCACTGAAGTTTTATTTTTGCAGTAACTAATTTCTTAAGCATACGATCATTGTATATGCTAGTAAACACTTCTGGGTCTAGAATTCTGTAGCATTCAAAGATTAAAAAATCTCCAGGGTTGGCCATCGACCAATCTAGATCTAAAAATACTCTACCCATTTTTCGATTGAATCTCAGAGAATCTATTGGTCTAAGAACTTGATCGATTAAACTAATGTGCTCCATTAGTTGCTCAAAGTAAATCATCGATGAAGAACTTAAGTTCTGAAATGTCGACATAATAACTTGATATTTTGGATCAAAAATAAACGATGCAGAATTAGTTCCTTGAAACCACGGAATCGCTCTGATGATTCCAGTTACCATATCTGAAATCGGAACAGATCCTTGCTCTATATCTCCTTGAATATGAGCCACGAACGTTGCAACCGATCCAGACGACTGGCCGGTCAAAACTGCATTTGCAACAAAAGTCGAATTTGACACATTTGAAGAAGAATACACTGCTCGAGTAAGCAAACTAGTAGGAGAAGTTATGGCCAGAATTGAAAAATAAGTTCCAGTCTGAGCTAGAACTATTTCATTTGGAATAAATCCGACAGTAGAAGATACATTAATCGTTGAAGCAGTTACTTGATGCTTTAGATAAATTCGTTCTGTACCATCATAATGGAAATCTTGAAAAAACTGAAGCGCTTCATCAACTCTATCTTCTATTTGCTCCGAAGCAACTTCAATGTTGATCAGAGGTTTTCCGAGCTTTCTTAGAGAATAATCAATTAAATCAAGTTTTGACAATATTGCCATTATTTAAATCCTTTTAATCATTATTTAATCAAGACTCTTTTATCTAATTAATTGGCCTCGTTGATACATATCTCCATTTGGCTTGATTTCGAAGACGATTTGACCTGAACTGTTCTTAATGACTAAAGCACTGTCTCTGATGTTTCCGCCAATTTCCACGCCAGTTCCCCAAGTTGCCCATGGTGTTGCCGAAGATTGTCCAATTCGTATAGCTGCGGTTGCATCGGCTCGGTCAGATTTTCCTAAGTTTCTGACAAATCTTCCATCGCCAGAAACTATGTCTAGACCAATTCGGTTCCCGTCATCTGACCCAGTAGTGAACAAATCGAACTCATGAGCGACTAGAGCTCCACCTGCGCCAACTGTATCTGTAGCTTCGCTTACTGCAGCCCATGTCGGGCCTGGAGCAAACTTATTTGCTTGCGAATATGTCGCAACATTTTCTCCGTACTTAGAATAATTGTCGAGAATTGAGAGATTGGCCCATTCGAATTGAATCATTTCAGATCCAACTAAACTATGAGTTAAAGATGCGGTGTTTACGTACCCGCGAGTTCCACCGGCCTGATTTTTGGTGTCTCTAGTTACAGACAGTCCACCAGAATATCCATCATATGCAGTTGCAGGTTTAACTATGCGAAAACCTTCTGTGTTTAATGGCATCGGAGTAGTCACGACATCAGATGCAGCTACATTGATAACTGAGTCGCTTGGCGATCCTCCGCACGAGATTAGTGACAAACACGAAGCAGCAGTCAAAATTGTTTTACGAAAGAATGTCATAAGAAAAGCCCTTGATTTTAGTTATAGTTGTATAATTATTTAATCTAATCATACATTAGGGCGTGTATGTTATTTGGCTCTAGGCCAAAAACTATTCATTTGCGTTCGTTCGTATGTAGACTCAGTATTTCTGACTGGAGACGAAACTAGAGCGCCAGAACCACCGGACTTACTAGAATTATTCGTTACATGATCGCCAGAGTTAATAATGATTGGTTGTGAAGATTTTTCTTCTTTTTCAGTTTTAATAACGTCTTGTTTTTTGATGGCAGAATCAATCGCAGGAACTTTAGATGTTGATTCAGGAGCGAGTTTAGCTTTGAGCTTATTTTGCTCGTGTGTTTTCATCACCTCTGGAGAATATGTATTTCCAGAAGAGATCGAAGAACTCATTGTGTCAATCTGTTTAGGACTTAGCGGTTTTCCTAGAACGGCTGGTTCTTTGGCAACATTTTTGACTGTAGCTGGAGCGTTTTCTAATTCAGGAGTATCATGAAACTTGTCGTAAATCCAACCGCCTAAACTTGTTTCTTGACCAGTCATTGCAGACAAACCAGAGTCTATTCCTTTGCTCAGCAAAGTCCCGACACCATACCCAGCTGCTCCTGCTAACAATGCACCGCCGGCCCACAAAGCACCTGTCCCGGCTGCCGCAGATGCCATAGAAACTCCACGCGCAGCTGAACCAACTGTTTTTGAAGATTCTATAAATCTTCCTCCAGATATTTTCTTGGCTGCTTCTGGTTTCGGTATGTAGTTTTTATCTTTTCCGGCTTGTGTTATTTTGTCTTCTATCGGGCTAGAAGGTCTAGATCTGCTCTGAATTTTTTTATTCTGTCTTTTAGATCTCTTTTTCCCACGTCTAGTATCATTTATATCGTCATCTTCGTTTGAAATAGCGTCTTCTGGAATAGGCGACGAAATTTTCTTAGATTCTAGTTTATCTATAATGCTTTCAGACGGTTCGACTGAATTATTGTTAACTTGGATTCGATCATTTAAGCTTTCTGAGCTTTTTTCTTCTTCTACTATAGAATTTAGCTGATTTACTTTTCTTTCAGCTCTTAGAAAGTCATTGATCTTTTTTAATTCGTTCAGCTCAGACGAATTTGCTTTTTCTTGATTATTATCTGAAGTTATATCTTGGGCTGAACCAGAAGGACTTTCTTTTGGAATTCCTAGAGAATCTTTTAGCTTGTCTGAATAATGTTCTAGAGTCTTATCAGAAAAAACTTTTGAAAGAAAATTAGAACTAATTGTAGAAACTGCAGACTGAATCGTCTTCGGAGATTCTGTTTTAGAAACATCTTTATTTTCTTTTAGAATCTTTACTGTTTCTTCAGTATTGTCGGCAATCTCATTTAGGATTTTGATGTCAGATTTTTTTTCTGGCTGAACTTTAAGACTTTCATCAATTTCTTCTTTCATTCCAGTTTCGACACCAGTCAGAAATTCTTGCTTTTCTTTTTCAGACAGATTTTCATCTTTATCTAATTCTTCTTTCATGCCAGCCAAAATTTCAGAAATTAATTCTTTAGAATTATTCAGGTTAGGCTTTTCAGAAGTCTGCTGTTTCGTTGGTTTTTCTGATTTGATAGATTCTGATTGATCTTTCAAAGAGTTTGAATATGCTTCAAAATTCTTTTCATATTTCTTGTAAAGATCTGATTCTTTGGCTTTTTCTGAATCTTTTTCTATAGATTTTTCAATCTTTCGAATAATATTCAACGCAGCTTTGTCTAGTTCTTTTTGAGATTTTAGACCAGTGTCGTTTTTCTGTATTTCAGATCTAAACTCTTCTGCGCCTTCTACGTCTTTTTGTACAAAAGCTTTGTAGTTTTCTGCAGAAAGTTTTCGACTAGCTTTTATTTGATTTATTTTGTTTTTAGCATCTCGACCGAGCTTAGCTGTTCCAGGAGATCTAGACTCAATTTCATACACTAATTCGTTGAGCAGCAAATCTCCGCCAGCTTTAGCTGCGGTTTTTACACCGCTAAAAACTTTAGAGGCAGTAGATTTTACTGAATCACTGATCATGCGATGAACTTAAAGTATAGATGCATTCAAAAACAATTCGTCTAATTGTAATTCAGTCATACCCAGTGCAGACGCCATCGCGTTGATCAGCGGGTTGTTGCGCTGCACATCTTGCGCGTACTCCCACTCAATGGCAGCCGCTTCCTTTTGAGGACTTGTCAGGCTGGCAATGGCGGCATCGACACCTGATAACAGGCCAGCACCTAACAGGGCTAGGCGGGCTTGGCGCATCGTTACTGACTGCGGGATAGCCGTAGGTGGCGGGACGTAAGGAAGGATCGGCTCATCCTCTGGAACCAGTTCCGCAAGCATCGACATACGGCTAAGACCGTCATCGTCAATGACGGCAACCACGGTGTTTTCAGGGGATGTGTATTGGTAAGTTTTCATGGTTTATAGCTCCGCAGAAAAGCCTAGATACGAGCCGTCGACCCCAGCCGCTTGGAGCCCTTCCCCGGCAGTGAGTCCACTGGCGAAATCAAGCCTGATGATTGCTACATCAGTCCCGCTTGATGAAAATGTTGGCACCGCGCTTGAAGCTACCGTACCGCCACCATTCCGAGCGATAACGTAATTTGCGGCTGTGCCGTTTTGCTCAAGCGCTGTGGGTGGAATGCGCATAGATGCTCCAAACCCAATACTGATACGGGCTTGTGTGGCAGTAATGGCGAACCCGCTATAACCAGCAAAGACCGGAGATCGTGTGTAGTACCTTTGGCACAACGCCAACTCCAAACCATAAGGCCGATGCTCAAAGGGCGTAGCGACGGAACCTATTTCCAGTTGTGCTGCTGCAACTCTGACAGTGGCCGCCGATGTGGTGCTGGTCATAATTTTACACTCCAACCCATTTGCTCCTACTGCTGGGACGGTAATAGTTTTTGACAATCTTATCCAGCTCGTTGAAGTAGTGGAGCTACTTGTCCCAATCTCTGTTTTTGAAGTAAAGTTATCTACTGCATTGGCTGCTGAGATATATAATGAAACGCCAAGTGGCGCCGCTGATATATTCTTTACGTACGCACTGAAAGTTACTGTTTTACCAACCAAATCTAGACAATTTGCGCTTTCAATTCTGTGATCAATCCATTGGGAGCCTCCTGTATTGACTACTTGCGCGCAGTACCCGTTAGTTCCTTGGTGCGGATGATCAGCCACTCGAGTTACTGCTTGCCCCGCCGCACCAGGTGCTACCCATCTATCAGCAGTGTAAACACTCCCACCACCGAAAAAACTCGTCCCTCGCTGCCATACATTAAAATTGCCATTGATGATCCGATTACGCAGCCCGGCGAGTTGACCGTCATTTACCGACGCTACGTTATTGAGGTCAGATCCGGTGGATTGGAATGATATAGCTCCAGCAGTATCAATCCGCATCCGTTCTGCGCCACCTACACTAATAGGCAACGCATTTGTAGAAACGATTGAACATGCGGCTCCTGTGAAATTCAGATTACCTGCGTCTGTGATTGAGGTGAAGCTGGCGGCTTGAGTACCACCTGTAATATCACTGGTCATCGCCACCGTGCCATCCTTGTCAGGCATCGTCCATGTACGTGCTGCTGTGGCTGCTGTGGTGAACCAGCTTGTGATGGTGTTGGCTACATTTCTCAGAGTCAGCTTGATCAATCCAGCTTGATTAAAAGGAACAGCGTCAACACCATTGACCTGAATTGCTCCAGATGTTCCATCTATATTTGATTTAATATTGATTGTCATTGTTTACCTTGTTTATACGATGGTCCAAATTCCACCAGACGGAATAGTAACAGTAACTCCGTCTAGTACAGTAACTGGTCCGAAAGTTCCTGCATTTTTAGTAGTCGAAATCGTATAGCTTGAGCTAACTACTTGATCGTTTTCCCAAAACACAGAATTTCCAGATGCTCCAGTAGCACCTCCACCTACAGATCCCCACACAGAACCATCGTATCCTTCAAATTTTCCTATTGTTGTATTGAATCTGAAATAACCAGTCAATGGAGAAGCATCTCTGTCTGCATCTGCTCCAGTTGGAATAACAGCAGATTTTGTAACAGCTGTTTGACCAACTTTGTTATTTATTTGTGTCTGAATGGCAGATGTTACGCCGTCGAGATAACTAATTTCAGTGTTTGATACTGTTCCAATAGAAGTAGTAGAAGGAAGTGTTACAGTACCAGTCAGCGTTGGGCTAGCTGCAGGAGCGGCACCGATCGTATTGTAAGAAATAGTCTGAACAGATCCGCCGTTGAATGTAGTTCCAGAAGCTGCACCGGTCCCAGAATTATTGAATGTAACTGCATAATCTAGATCGATAGAAATAGCGGCAGTTCCATCAAAATCTGTTCCGTTTATCGCTCTTGGAGTAGCTAATTTCGTTGCAGTAGCTGCTACGCCGGTTATCGCAATCGGCCAAGTTCCTGTTGCATTCGTTCCTGAAGTTTCGGCTTTATTATCGTTCAGAGACTTAATGTTGGCATCCATCTCCAAATTAGTCAGTGGAACGTTTTTAACCGTCGTAGATGCCGGATTAGTTTCTGTAGACGAAATTCTATATGTTATATTTGCCATGATACTTTACGGTTTTCTCTTTATTTGAGTATATCAGCAATTCTGTTTTCAGCTAGCAAGCCTAGAGCAACTAAAGAATCTAAACCAGCTTTAATCAACGGATCATTTAAATTGATCTCTGTAGCAAGTTTAAATTTTTCTAGCCAGATTTCCAACTGAACTACTGTTTTTGCGCTGGTATAGATATTTATTAGTTCTGAATCAGTGAATCGATTCATATACTCTAGCTTAGTAATTATTTTAGGAACAACTACTGGTTCTGGCGGGAAGAAATCAATTCCATCATAGCTCCATCCGATTCCTGCTCCAGCACTCAATTCAACCCAAGCTCCGTTTATTCCATCTGGATCTTCTTCAGAGTCGATGACTAAAACTACTATTCCATTTTCAAGCTGTGCATATTTTTTCATGTGTTAAGCTCCAAAGTCCCAGATTTCGATATAACCAGATCCACCATTTCCGCCGTATGTATTATTCTGATATAGATAAGATCCACCACCGCCTGCGCCAATCCCACCAACCCCACCAACGGTTCCGTTAATGTATACGCCGCCTGCGCCAAAATAACTTCCCCCTCCTCCAGCCAGACCACCGCCTTGATGAACAGAGCTTGTTCCTAGAGAGTTATAAGACCCGCCGTTGCCGCCAGAAACTCCTGCGCCTTCTACAGCAATTCCACCATACCGTCCTGAAGCTGGAACAGATATAATAGTGCCTAGAGCAGACGCTGAACCGGCCAACTGCAACGAGCTGTAGGTACAGCCGCCGCCGCCAGATCCAACAACATATGATGTCGCACTAGCCATTCTAAATGAGCATATCGTCGTCGATCCGCCTCCTCCACCAATTCTATAATATTCGTTGTACGCGTATGAACCTTTACCTCCACCTCCGCCAGCACAAACAAATGCTAAAATTCTTGCGTTAGCTACAGTCGGAGTGTATGTTCCAGTTCCTGATGTAAAAGCAGTAACTTTTCTAGGTGCTCCGCCTCCGTGTATGACTTGACTCAAAACGCTCATAAAATTCCTTTATCTAAAATCGTTCAATTTAAAATTTTGATGAACAATCCATCCATCTTTCTTATTTTTAAATTCGCAAACAAACATACCATTCGGCATATCACACGTCATATTTTCTTCTAACCCAGCTAATTTATTGCCATTTCTGTGCACTACTAACGGATTATAAACCCACGTATTATGTCTGTCAGAAATCAGAGCTCTAAACCCAATTTTTGGATTATGTGGTAAGACTATTATGCCTTTTCTAAGTCTAGTATCTAGAGCGTACATTCTTTCTTCTTCTATGTTTTCGTATACGACATCATCAGAAGAATCTTGTCTAAATGAAAGAGATTTATTTCCCCAGTCTATCATACAGAAGAAATCACAGTCCACCCGTTAGTAGAATCTATATAGCAAAAAACTGTAGTCGTATGCGCATAATCGATCGTCATATTTTCAGCAAGTCTATGTATTTTTATACCGTTCCCTGAAACAATTACACCTTCGTACAGGTTAGTAACAGTTATTTTATCTCCAGGCACTGGCGAATTATTCAAATAAATGACAGACCCCGCGCCACCAGTAGTGTATACATGTTCATTAATATTTGCATTATAATTAGTATTGGTGTCAACTAATCTTTGCTGGCCAAGCGGAGACCATTCGTTCCATGTAGCGCCTTCAGATGTACGAATGTATGCAGCATTGCTCATTCTACCAGACGAACTAAGTTCTACAGCAATCTGAGCAGCGAATCCATTATTATCTCCATGTTTAAACACCAATACGTGCCACCAACCAGAAATGTATGTCGCCGAGTTAGTGCTGTTTGGAAGACCAGAAGAAATAGTATACATTCCTGGAGCTAAGATTGCAGAGTTTAGCTGAGCCGCAGAAATAGTATATGTACTCTGTAGAGCATTTACATCTCCTGTTCCAAATAACGAAACACCTTGCAAAGTCTTAAGACCAGTATTAGCGCCTGCAGATCCAGAGACGTCAGTGTTGATCAGCTGTCTAGAAGAATTGATGACTGCAGTTCCAGATACTTTAAAAGTGCTAGTTTCGGAAACAGCTGAATTGACAGTAGAAGCTGTTACTACTGTAGCGCTAAGAGTACCTGTTGAAGGAATGAAATTCAGTTTAGATGACGATGCTTTTACTGAATACGAAGCACCAATATTCGTAGTCCAAAGAGGATATACGACATCTGATGATGATAAATCATTCGTCGAAGAAATTCTAGATGCAGTGGTTGCAGTTAAAGAGTTTCCATCGCATGTATGCGCTAACGTTGCTGTGTTGGCAGTAGCAGAATTTCCAGCGATAGAAATCGGCCAAATACTACCCGGAGTCGCGCTAGAACCATCTTTGGTCGGAGCATCAGATGAAATCTGAGAAACTACAAAAGCAGTAGACGCAATTTGCGTCGTATTTGTATCAACTACGGCAGTCGGAGCAGTCGGAATTCCGGTCAAGCTTGGAGACGCAATCGAAGCCTTAAGAGCAATGTCATCGTTTAAAACTTTGAAATTGCCGTCAATTTCATCTGACGTAAGAGGAGATCCAGAAATAGAACTTGACGATCTATTTGGATTTACATCAGAAACTCTGTAGACTATGTTTGACATTTTTCTTAATTCTGTATATGATTATTCGTTTTGCTTATACTTTCCATTAAAGTATTAACTAACTTATTTAATGATTCTATTTGATTTTGCAAATCGTTTATTTTGTGTGCTTGAACGACTGCATTTTTAGCTTTCAAGTATTCAGATTCATTTTTAACGACAATTGAACCATTGCTTCTGAAATGCGAATTGATGATATTTCCATTTTTATCAATTAGCTGCTTCATGATGCAGTTATGATACATCTGTAGTTATCGATGATGGGAATCATGCTTCTGCTAGTCGAGCGCATAACAATTTTTATATCATACACATCGAATGGTTCTAAGTTCATCAGTTCAAACTTGTAATCTTTATATTCATATTCGTACGTAGATTTGTTGCGATCTATTTCGCAGAACATCATTTGGAATGGACGTGCAATATGAGGAGTTTCTGATGCCTGAGTCGATGTTCTAATATAGACGTCAAATGCAGACATATTTCCAGAATATACAGTCACGTAAACAGTAGCTCCGATCGACACTGTAGCTAATGTCATTCGTTTGGTAATGTATTTAGATGCAGCAGTTCCGCCAGTAGACAGTAATTCAGTATTAAAATCAGTCAATGAAGGAGTTGCTATGACTGCTCCGACTCCAGTTCCAGCAACAGAAACGCTTGGTGGTTGGATGTAACCTGATCCGTGATTAACGATTGTTGCACTAGCTATGCTAGAACCAGACAGTGTTACTGTTCCTGTAGCTTGAGTTCCCCAAGAATAATATGGAGCATCAATGACTAAAGTTGGAGTTCCTGTATATCCAGTTCCGCCTGCAGTAACAGTTAAGCTAGTTTCGTTTATAGATCCAGAACCAGACGTGACAGACGAATTATTGACTTTTTCGTATTCTGTTTGGTTATTGATATTGTAAGATAGAACTTCTAAATTATGAGCTTCTTTCAACGAAATAACTGGAGATAGATTTTCATGCGGGGTAGTCAAAGCCAATTCGAATTCAGTAGAATTTACACCCGGAGTTTTAACAGCTTCGTTTGATTTTGATAAAAGAAGAGAAGCAACTTTCAGTTTATTCATTTCGTTTATAGAAACATCTGATGTGCTTAGATTGTAAGTTCCGTCATCGTTAATGGTGTAACCAGTTGTTTTGATGTCAGTGCTTGGAGGCAAAAACGCAGCTAACTTCGGTAAAAACGTGTTAATATTTTTGTTAGTTTCAATTTGCAAGATGGCTTCAGATACAACAAACAATTCAGCTCCAGAACCAAAAGATACAGAACCAGAAGAAGTTTTAATCACCGTAACGACAGGCGGATCGATGTAATACGGAGGATATACGATCGTTGCCTTCGTAAGAGATGTTATACCACCGAAAGTATCAATTTCTGTTACAGTTGCAGCATGAGTTTCTGATCCACCCGGAGGTGCTGAAACATACACTTTATCTCCGACAGAATATCCAGAACCAACAGTGTCAATTTGAATCGTATTGATAATTCCAGAGCTGTTTAGTGTTCCAGATGATGAAGCGCCGGTACTTGCTGAAATTTTAAACGTATAGTCATCGACTATATCTGTGATTGCTCTGTCTCCGTTGATATCTGCTGACGATATGCCTCTAAAATTACAATTAGGCAAACATTTTACAGTAACGATATCGCCAGAATCTAATCCATGCCGTACTTCTGATCTAAAAGACAATGAAGTCGATCCAGACGTTGCAGTAATACTTGTCCCTAAAATCAGATATTTTGGAGAATTCGCTTTTAACGCTAGAACTGATTGAGATGAGAATGAAGCTCTGTTGATTCTGAACTTAATATCTCGCGTCTGATCGGCCGTCCATGTTTTGTTATTTTCTGATTTAAAAATAGAACCAATATAAGGCTGTTCAGAAACTACTTTTCCAGTTTCTTTAGATTTCTGACCTAGTTCGGCAACATATACGTTATACTTATTCGAATTGCTTAGTAAGACGAAGCAAAAATCGCTGTTGTCTGGAAGATAGACTGGATAATCAAAAGTAAAAGTAGTTGCTACGTTTGGAGCGCTTCCTGTAATCTGAAGGTTCACTTGCTCAGGTTTCAATGAAACTTTTGAGTTAGTAGATACCAGATTTGGTCCTGGATAGCCGTTCACTAATTCTCGTATTTCTAGAGATACTGGTAATGCTGCATCTTTAGTATCGAAGAAAATGTCGATCGAAGTAACAAACACGCCGCCGTTAGTTCCGTACGTAAAGAAACTCTGTGCTAGAGGATCTCCTAAAGCGCCAATCAAATTGTTGACGATTTCGCCAGACTCAGTAATCGTGTCTTGAAGTGTGTTTACCACTCCATAAGAAGTAAAATTAGCAGAGCAATGAGTAATCTCAGTGTTAGAGAAATCTCCAGTGAAAAACTCTGGTGTTGACTGAAAAGACAGTGCTTTTGTGCCAGTCTCATAAGTGTCAGGAGGAATATGAAATACTCCTTCAAAATTTCCGTTTGAATCTGTCGTAACTACAGCTGTGTTCTTGGCAGAATTAGAAAAATTCGCAGAAGCATAACTCCAAGTGGCCTCTAACTCAGAAATTAAGTGATTAACCGGTTCTCCGTTGAAAAACGCATACAGTTTAGTTCCGGGTTTAGCATCGTATATAGTAAACGCTACGTCTAGCTCTCTCATAAGACCGATTGCAGTCTTAGAGCTTGTTGTTACTTTAGTTTTTTTAGTAGCCAAAATTCGTCACCCACCAATCGCCAGTCTTATTAGTGTCGCCCTTATGGACTCTTACTGCAAACCGAAGGAATCGCCAGTCTTTAAACCCTGCAGGGAATGTAACTCTTGATCCAGGTTCTGGTTGGTAACCCCATGTTCTAGGAATCTCTACGTAAGTAACATTATTTATGTTGATGTCAGGAAGTTGAATAATTCTTTCAAAATTATCAAACGAAGGAGTTAAAAATAACTGACCTTTCCATGAAAACACCGCATAAGGATTGACATTCATAGTTTCAGTAGACTTTATTTGTTCTGCAAAAACTTTAGTCGTATAAGGCAGCGTAATTACTCCAGAAGAATAACCGACTGAAGGGTCAATGGTATCAACTGATGTAGGAAGAGTCGTTACAGTTTCTAAATCGACTATGCTTCGTTCTATGGCTGGATAAAGCATTCCGCCGATATATGTCGCTGCAAAATCCGGATTCGTCATATCTGATATAACGTCTATATTCGAAAAATCATCTACCAAATAACCAGATTTAAATCTTGCCAGACCTGTCGACGCATCAACGATGTCTTGATTGATAATGTCTTTTTCTGCTTGCTGAATCAAAGAATAGTTCTCAATTATTTCAATTCGATCTTCAAGCTTTCTGATGTCTGACATTTTGTAGCCGATGTAATCAGAATTTCGAATTTTGACATCATATGCAGAAAAAGTGTATGCAGGAACAAGAATTGTTGCTAAAGAAACACTGTTTTGAGCGGGCACTGGAGCGACTGGAGTTTCACTAGGAATTCCTTGTTCTACTCTGCAATCACCAGATGAACTAACCGCTACGCTATCGATTCTAGGTAGATAGATCGTTTGTCCAACGCTAATTCTAGAACCAGGAATGACAAACACCGAATTAGAAAATGGTTCATCTGTTCTGAAATCCAAACAATTGCGTAAAGTGTATGAATCTCCGGTTGTTGACGATGTATACTCTAAAATGTCAGTGAAATTGCTATATGAATCTACGCAGAAATAATCTCCAGAGCTTCCTCTAGCATAATATTCATATGTAACTAGAAGAGTTCCAGTGTAAGACGTTCCGATGTCTCTAGAGATATATGCTTTCTTATAACTATAGTCGGTTTGACCGCCATTGAAGCTAAACTTAGAAGTGACGTCAGATCCATTTAGCGTAATTGTTTTCAGTCTAACTCCGTCGACTTTAGTTAAAGCAAATTGAGTAGCTGTAGATGCACTTAGTACAAATGAATCGGTGATCGCAGTCAAAGTTTTCGTTTTATAAGTTACATCGGTTTTAGTTACTGTAGCATAAACGTGAACTGTGCCCGGAGTTGCAGATGCGATAGTGAGTGAGTTTCCATCTACAGTAGATGCAGAATAAACACCCAAGAATCCTAGCGAGCTATGATATACTGTTATGTTTCCTGTATCTGGTACGTCGAACGTGAACCCAGATGCATTGAACGTATACGAGCCAGAAGATAAAACTCCAGAGCCATAAAATCCCAACTTATATGAAATTGAAAGATTAGAACTTTCGTCTCTAATTGATTTCACAACACCAGTTCCAATTTTCATAATATTAGAACTGTCTGGATTCGAAACCAAAGTAGTAGAATTTGAAACTACAGCTGTTGCAGACGAACCAACTTGTGTGATAGTCAGACCTTTAATAGGAATGTCTTTACCGTTGATTTTCGACACATATAGTGCGCCAATAGTTTTATCATATTTTACTACACTAGCTCCATATGAAGTGTCTACTGCTGCGATATCTGCAACAATAAAATCTACAGTATTAGAAAAAGCAGTTAATGTATGAACAACTTTGAATGATGAAGCTGTTGGAACAGTCCAACTAACAGTTGACAGATCAGAATATTTTATTGAAGAGTCGACAACGATGTATAGTTTGTATACATCATCTGATAGATAATCGATACCAACTGCTCGACCAGTTCCAGCCAAAACACCGTCTGAATAAAAATTAAGAATTGCTCTAGTAGAAAAACTAGGTATGCTCGTTCCTGAATTTTCTGTCACGAGAATATACTGGCCAGAATTTAAAATCCCAGTTGTGGTTCTATATGTTAGATGATTTTCTGATCCACTAAGACCAACGATGTCTCTTGCTTTTGGCACTTTAATTGAAAGCTCAGCTCCCAGACCGACTTCAAACCCATAAATGTAAGATTTGCCTTTAGACACGTTAACGCTAAGATAGTCTTCGTCTCCAGATACATATCTGCCACCATTAAATCCGGTGTTTTTGTTTTCTTGCACAGAAATTCGCATTCCTTCTGCAATATAATTTCCGGACTCATCGTAAGTTCTTCGCGCTAAATTCTTTTCTAGTTCATTATATTTTGCGAATCTGTTAAATTCTTCTAAGTTTCCTTCATTGAAACGCATCAATTCAATGTAGTCACTTTCTTCAGTAGTATCGGACAGCAGTCTAGATACTAGTGTTAAATTAATTGCTAGACGATCTGCACCAGGAGCAGCATAGTTATTCGTTCCCTGAGCTGGATCTAACAAAGTAGAATCTAAAGTTGTGTCTATGATAGACTCTTCAATCTTTAGCAAAATTTTAGCTGAAAGAACGTTTGTAGTGGTAGAAACTACAATCTGCTGAGGTTCTACTTGAGCAAAAACTCCATTGACAAAGAAAACACCTCTGTGAACGTATGCAATTGCAGCTTTAGTTGATACAGCAAGCTCGTTGACATCAGGACTATACGTAGTAACATATATACCGGCTGGCAGAATAGTTAGCACTTCACCTGAAGTATTAAATTCTGTCTCTCCAGAAGTTCCAGTGTTGTAATAGCTTACGACTAAAGTAGCTGGAGATACAGAGTTTCCTGGAATCACTGCCTTTATCATTGCTTTAAGACCGGACGCTCCAACAATAGTATCACCGACATAATTTTCGATTGTCGATATGTTGTTGACTCGTACAGCCATCACATTCAAATCGTATCCAGAATTTCCGGGAATTACAACTGAGCCGTGTTTAAAAACGTGTGATCCAAAACGAGCGATTTGATCTTTAAGAATAGACTGAAGTTGAGTAAGCTCTCTAGCTTGAACAGCATATCCAGGTTTAAAAAGAATCTGATTAAACCCTTTAGTGTGAACTAAAGCATTGCTTTCGTCTACAGAATCATAGTAATCGTCATAATAAGGAGGTTGATTTAAATCTATTGTCATATGTTTTTAGAATTTTAGAAACGTTTTAATATTCAACCCCTGATTATCAGCAAAAGTAAAAGGTTCTTCGTCAGATGTATACAACATTTTGCCTGAAAATCTATCGACAATTGGTGTCGATACTAGTTGCAACGCTTTATAGATAAGTCCATTTCTCTCGCACAACATATCTCCAAGCGGTTGAGTATATTTATTGTCAATCTGCAAAAGAAAAACGTTATTGTCTACTTTAGAAATTACTCTAAATCTACTTTGGCTGATGGTTAAAATATCTTCTGAATCTGTTCCGATAAATTCAGTTAGTAAATCTGAAGCATCGTCAAAAATTACTTCAAAACATAAATTAGCTATAGATTCTCTGAAAGTAACATTGGTAACTTTCTTTAATGGATTTTTCATAATCCCTAGCTGTCTATAGTCTTGATTGAATTTGTTTAGTAAAACATCTTTTTGAATAAAAGAATTAATACACACAGTGTTTGAATTTAATTCAATAATCGCATCTCTTCCATGTCCGTTTGAAGGCGAAAAGATTGGTCTAAATACTGCGTTTTCACTATATGTAGTTTGATCAATGACTTTGATGTCAATATACGTATAATTTTCTCCAAAATTTGTAATATCTAATTTAGTCACAGCGTTGTTTTGAACTACTGCGGTAGCAGCAAAACCGGTCCCGTCTCCTGTAGCTACAACAAGCGTGTCTTGAGTATAACTAGATCCGCCGTCTTTTACAACAACAGAATATATAGATCCAGCTTGAGTGATGGCAGTTTGTTCTACTACAGACTGAGCTGATTCATAATCCGATACACCTAACACTGGTAAAATCTGAGCCTCAAATCCAGTTCCGTTAACTTGCAGTAACATAATGTTATAACCAGTGCCTACGTTTTCAGTAACTACGTCGACTAATTTTCCATCAAAAATGATTGGAGTAAAACTAGCATCTTTCCCGTCGCCTGAAACAGTAATGAATGTTTCAGTATCTACAGAATATCCTGCGCCCGGATCTTCAATAGTAACATTGACGACTTTGCCTTCATGTATAACAGCGGTAAATTTAGCTTCAGTGTTCCCGTAGATTCCAGTACCATATCCATTTACGTCGTTGATTGTAATTGTCGGAGGCGTTGTATATTCTGACCCGGGATTTTGTATCACTACGTTTACAACGGATCCAGCAGGTCTAATAATCGTAGTTCCAGTAATGTCATACATATCTTCAGCACTGATAGACGGAACTAAGACTGCATACGTCCCTCCAGCGCCAGGAGCAGATGCGGTCAACGTAGTTAATTGCTGAGAAGAATAACCGTATCCGGTGTTTGTGATTACGACGTTTTCAACTGAACCTTTATTGTAGAAACTGTCAGACAGTGCATTCTGAACGGGAATGTAGTTAGGTGTTACGTATTTAGTAACTTTGAATGACGGAACAGTATACATATATTTCCATACATAACCATCATTCAGCTTGATTGGCGTATTGTCGATGCCAGTCGGTTTTTCTGTCGAAATAGCTCTAGAATTATTATTCAAACATTTATACACGTTCCATTCATCAGTCACACAATAATGATCTTTGCCCTTCATATCAACAGTATCATCAAATTGATCATATATTTGTAGAAAGGATTCTGACCAAGTTTTTCTGTCAATAACCATAGAAACATCATTCGGCGTAATGAGTTTCATGTACACCATATTATTTCTGATTTTTTTGTAATCGAAATAAGAATTTGTTTGAGGAATTTCAGGAATAGTGTCAGTGTTATCCCACGGGTCGCATTTACCCAAAAAAGTATAATAATTATATCTTCTATATTGTATCTCGTTCAATATAGACAGAGCTAGCTCTGTCTTAAATTCAGATTTAACGTATTGCGTCATATTAGTTTATGGTGATTTGCCAGTTAACAATTAAAGTATCTGCAATAGTTTTATTGACTGGTAAGAATACTGTTCTGCTCAGCATAGTTCCGTTATTAGCCGTAGTAGTACCGCTGAATAATGCAGCTTCAGTTAATGCGCCAGTTGCAGTTCCGGGATTAAACGTTGCAGAGTATGTTACGATATTATTAATCGCTGTGGCAGAAGTAACAGCAACTCTTCCAATTTCAGTAATCAATAGTTCTTGACCAATTGCAGCAGGAGTTGTGCCAGTACCGACGCTCATTATTGATGGGGCGGTTTTAGTATCTCCAGCCAACCGAGTAGCAATCAGTCCTTTACCAACAGTGACTATCAAATTCTTCATGTCTTTTTTGTATTTGACATTTCCGAATTCATCTTTCAGAATAATAGTTAAAGCTCCGCTTGCTGTTATTTTATCGTTAATCATTTTTGTTTATCCTATAGTCAGTGCTATGTTAAGACCCGTGTAGTTTGAAGAGAAATAGTCAATCGTGTGAGAAGAATCGGCGGTGTCAGAAATATATTGATCAACTGAAGTCGAAACTGAATCTTCGATTAATGATTTATTTAATGTAATACCTAGAAGTTCAGAAATTGTCACGATTTCTTCTAGCAATTTGATAACATTAATGTCTAGTTTTTCAGACTGAGACAGCAATTCATCGACCGGATTGAGATAAACGTCATTAGTGATGTATGACACATCTGAATTCACATCAACAGAAAATTCATTAGAAAATATTTTATCTAATGCAGAAAATCGCATCATCCCAGCTGGATGTGTGATGTTAAGAAGTTCTTTATAGTCTTTAATGTCTTTAGACGTTTCTATTAGATACGAAAACGCTTGATAATAAAAATTGTCTTGAAGTTTGATGATATCATTAGACAATTGACCAGAATTATCTAAAAATCTTCCGACAGTTTTTCCGACAGGACCATATATGCACCCGAACTTAGCTCTAGATAGTAACCAAGATTCCATAGATATCGTTGAATCTTCGTATATGTTTGCAGTCTTCGTATTAAGCAAAAGAACGTTTATCGCTTTGTGTCCAGCATAAAAATCAGTGTTCCATTCGTTATCTAAACAATACGTGTCAGGATATATCCCGTCAGAATATGCAATAACAGATTCGTCTATACTAGTCATATAATCTATGATAGACAAAACGATTACGTTTCCTACAATTTCTATATCGTATTTCGTCCCAATTGGCTTTTGTGGATAAGAAGAAACGAGTACTTGCTGGTCTTTAGGATGCTGCCACCCATAATCTACAATAGATACTCTATCGACTTGTCCATAATTTTTTGTGCTTGTTACTTTAACTAATGTGTCTGATATAGAACCAGGAATAGTAAATATTTGACCATTCATCCAAGATGCGCCAGGTTCTAGAACGCTAATTCCAGTTAGTGTATATTCTAGCGTGCCGACATACACTAAAATCTCATCTCTAATGCATTTGAGTTTTATACCATCATACAGATTTGTGGGCTGTGAAGTTGTAAAATAAACTTTATATTTTCTTTCTGCGACATATTCTACTTTGTCTATCAACACAAATGAGTTAGTGTCGTCAAACAGAGTCAAATACTCACCAACATTTGGAATAGTTCCAAATTCAGTGTTTAAGATAAAAAACTTGTCTTGAACCCACTTGCCTGCAGACGTTCTTAGTATATTATCTCCGGGATATGATACTTTGATTTCCGAATTAAAAACTAGCTTAAAAAGAAGCTTAAGAGCTTTTTCTGTTCCTTTAGCAGTATACAGTTCGTTCAGAAATTTTAGCAAATTTCTTTTGTCATATGCTATATCTTTAGGTAAGTATTCTCCATATGTTCTGTAGAACTTATCTACTAAAGAATCGTCTGTTAAATCTACATCGTTAAATTTTTGATGATTGCTTAAAACATAATAAGAATTATTTTTGCTCTTAGCATATTCAAAATATACTTTTAAAAATTCTGAAAATAGTGGATACACCGAATTAACATATTCGGAAATTTGAAAATCTAATGAATTACTGGACATAGTTTTCAACTAACACTGTTATGTCGTCTTTAGATAAACTAGAATCCATACTTGAAGCAATCACCAGAATCTGATTTTTTAGAGTGCTTATGTCATCGTTAACTAAAGAACATCGTATGCTAACATGATTCTTAGAATTAATGTATCTGACTAAGTTTATGTTAAATTTCATATAGCCAGACGTTAAGTTAACTGTTCCTATAGATTGTATTAGAGTACTTGTTTCTACAGAATATATTCCTAAAGATTCAGTTCTACTTAGATTAACTGTGTTATCTATTTCTTTAATGACACAGTTTCTATAAATTTTTCCGCTTAACGAACAATCAAACGGATCTGATGTAATAGATCCTTCTTTTATTTCGTTAGAAATGTTTCGTTCATATAACGTGTTAACGTTGATCAACGGAGTGATATTAAATCCAATAGTCTTCTTTAGATTGACAGATACAACTCCGGGATCTATGTATACTAATTGACTGACCAGAGTAGAATTATAAAAATTCAATCCAAACGTAGCTAAATCATCCATGAAAGTTTTAATTTTATCTTTAATTAAAATCGCAACTTCAGTAGAAGAGCTAGTAGTTTTAAATTTGTTAAATTTTACTTTTACAACGAACTCAGTAGGAAGATATTCAGGATCTACGATTTCGTGAGTCACAGTTAGCATAGAATTCTTGCTAATCTCTGGAATTATAATATTAGATTTAGTTGCTTCGCTTATAGAATAACCGCTAACTGGCTGAAGAGAAGCAAAAACTTTTCCATACACTGGAGGCACATTCTTTTCTCCACCCCAAACAATGCAGTTCTTAACGAATGGAAATTTGCTCATGAGCAAAGTTCTATAATCATCTTCAGTGACTGTTCGGTTTTTGGCAGAATTATTTTTTACAGAATTAGATCTAATTGATTCAATTGTTTCTTGCGGTTTATATCCAAAAGAATTTTGAGTTGTTACAACACTTACAGAAGAGCCGGTGCTAAATGAAAAATTAGGCGAAAATGTTCGGCATCCATCTGCAGAAATACCAGACGATGTTGCTACGATATATTCAACAACAATTACGTTTCCATCTTTTGGCTGCTCGCCAAGAATATCATTACCAAAATAAATTTGATAGTAACCATCATATGATTCTTGCAAGAAAAATACTTTAGAATTGGAAATCAGTTCGTACGCATTAGATGATTTAACAAAATATGTTTTCGATGTAGAAGATGCAGAATCTTTTACATATACGCTAAGAGATGACGTATCTATATTTTTGTTTGGAATAGTATACATTCCTCTGATGTTGCTAGTTGTGTCAACAGTAAATGTATTCGAAGCCAAGACTCCGTTTAGCAATTTTACGTCAGTGAAAACAACTGTATTATCAGCGTAAGATCCTTCGACCGTTTCAGAAACAACGAATGAAAAATTTCCGTTTTCGTTATATGCAGAAAAAGTCTGTCCTTTATCCAAATATAGGTTAGTTGAAACACCAGTTACGTTGACATTTACATATGCAGTTGAACACACTACTGACGCCGGAACATAACCAAGTTCTTTGGCAATAGAAACAACTGAAGATCTTTTTTGAGCAGTGTCAAGAAAACTTTCATTGTGTATCATGTTCGCATAATATGCATTCGTATGAGTGCTGTACGCTAATATGTCTATCAGCGCATTAAGAGCCGATCCTTCGAAATTATAATCAGAAAAAGTCTGATTCGTTTTAATGTATTCAACAATGTCTTGCTTGATAAGATCAAAATCAAGTTCTGTGATCGGTTTGATATTTGTTGTCATGATAGTTATAGTAATTCTTTGAATTATTTAATCATCGATCAACGCAAACGATCGACCAATATGTTAACAGTGAATGGTTCAAACGTGTTAATCAAAGATCCAACTATGGAACAATCTAAAGAATTAGGATCTGGAAAACTTAGCTGAATCGAGTCAATAAGAAATCTAGGCTCATAAGTGTTCAAGTACCTAACTATGTCTTTTTCTATCATTACTCTTTCCAGAACACCGACATTCTCAAACAAATAATTATAAATTGGAGATTTGATCTCTGGGTGGAACGGCTTATTCCCTTTTTCAAGAGTCAACAGATTAATGACAGATTGTTTAACTGCATTGATATTGCTTTTAACTAAAATATTTTTCGTTTCTGGATGTGCAAACATCGAAAAGCTAACATCTTTGTACTCTCGAGATTTTTGTGATAAAAGTGTAGTGGCCATAATTCTTTAGCAAGTTACTTGTTTAAACGATCCTATATCTGATATTCTCTCATCATTATCCATACTAAAATACATTTTTCTGTTTCCAGATTTATTATATGATACATGTATCCATGTAACTGGAGAGCCAGACTTAGAATTTGCAGACTTAGTTCTAAACTCTAACAAACATTGATCTACGTCTAAATTAGCAATAATCCACTTGGCAATGACAATGTATTCAGATGAAGATCTGCTTGTGAATTGCATATCAGCTGCTTGGCCTTTAGGATGTTGAGATCTTGAATTAGAACCCATCGGCCGTAGACCAGACGTAATAATCATGTCTGGATATTGAGCCTTGATCGGATCTAGTACATTAACAGCCAGATATTTTAAATTAGAAGCGATCTCAACAGCCGTTAGACCTTGCTGGGCTGGAATTGGTTTATTTTTATTCAGCATTCCCAAAGTAAAGCTCTTAGAAATGTATTCATTCAAGTTGATCTGACCTTCTTTAAAATCTATAGTTGGCTGTTCAATTGTAGCAGGTTTATCCGAAGGAATTTCAGATTTATCTTCGCTAACTTTTGGTGGTAGTGGGTTAACCGCGTTCAGACCGCGTTGAACTAATATTTTTTCGTGCGCAGCAATTTCTTCTGGGCTTGCATCTGGATTATCATCAAAATCAGATATAGTTTCGAACGAACGAGGCGGAGTAGTCAGAGGTTGAAATTCTTGAACATCGAGTTTAGAAGGTAGACCCGGTGGTTGCCAGTTGGGAAGAGAGTACGCTTGCTTTTCCGATCCTGCGGCTGCATTAGCTAAACCAGAATTGAAGTGTAAATATTTTCCGTCTAGAGCAATTGTTTCAGGAGATCGAAGATTCATTTGGCTCTTAGATCCAATTTGCATAGATGAATATGTTTTCAGAATCATGTCAGCTTCAGAGTTAGCAGTCAATTTTCCTTTAGAGTCTATTTTAAATTCACCAATGCTTTCGAAAGTTGCTGACTCATCAGTTTTTACTGAATAAGCACCAGCGCTTCTAAAACTAATTGCGCTTTTAGAAGTAACTCCGTATCCGCCATGAACAGTATATGAAGCACCTGCATATGCTTTTACATTCCATGCTCCTTCGACATTCCAAGAAGCATTTCCAGTAATATTGGCGTTTAAGCTTCCATTTACTTCTAAATTTAGATCGTTTTTGACGCAAATGTTTGCTTTTCCTTCGACAGTGATATTAACATTTCCAGAAACTGAAACATATCCGTTTCTGTCTAAAATTGTATAATCGTCTCCTACTATTCTGGTAACTCTAGTTCCATTGCAGTCTATTTCAGTGAATGTTCCTTTTTTGTGATACACATGAATACGTTCATTGTTAGGAGTATCATCGAACTCCATAATGTGCCCAGATTCAGTTTCTAACACTTGATTGTATGGATACACAGTATTATATGGAACTGGAGGTTGCTCCCAAGTAGATGTAGATCCTGCGATTCTGACATCTTTTATTCTAGAATTATCTTTTTCTGGTACGATAGTTTCTCTAATATTCTGGTTTCTCATTAGCCTAGATGTATCTGGCTCATTAGTGTATCTGGGAAACTTTCCAGTTGGATCTGAAAATCCGACTCCAGGAGATCCGACTCCAGGCAGTTCTCTTGATTGAGCTGGTGTTACAGTTTGGCCAACTCCTGGAACATTAGACGATTCTCTCGAAGGATTTTCTAGTTTAGCTTCTGTCGGAGCTACTGCTGGAACGGATCCTCCGCCAATAGCTGCATATCCTAGTTTGTAATAAATTTCTCCAGTAACACCATTTCCGTCTTTTTTGACTATGCCATTCTTCATGTCTCTAGCACCGCCAGGTCCAATTAAATGAGAAGTGCAAATAAATCCACCGCATTCCTGAGCTGTGGTTTCGTTATCAATGACTTTAATACGCAAAAGAGTTTTTTGCAGAATTACAAGCCACCGATCCATGCATTTTTCTTGAACTTCTGTTCTGTCTAGAAATCCTTTTTTGGTAGACCATACTCCGTCTTTTCCAAGCCAGTATTTTGCATTCAAAGCCAGTACGTATTTGTTTCTTTCGACTTGAGCTGGAGTTGGATTGCTTGGTAGATCTTCTTCGCTTATCAGTTTGGCCAGAGTGTTCAACATCTGCTGTGATGTGTTTTTTGCCAAATATCCTAAATCTATTAGAGCAGGAGCGCCAAATTGATATTTTCCAAGATATCCGAACTGGTTAACTGCTTTGTAGTTGTTTGAAGACTCGCGCATGCCGAGAGCAGCTTTGAGTTTGCCATAGAAATCAGAGCTAGTAGGTGAAAGGTTAGAAGATGCTGTCATAATAGCTCAGTTGGAAATTGTAATTTGAGGTTTTCTATAGTTTCAGGACCATAAGGTATTTTCTTAACTGGATTTATTAAATAATTATCCCAGTCAGTTTTTGTAGAAATTTTATTTGATCTAGCTGCATCATAAGCATTACCTGCAACAGTTGAGCCGGGCCACCAATTATCATCACTATGACTTTTGAAATTTTCTGCTTTGACATATGCATTAGCGTTAACCAATGCTGGATATTTGACTAATGCGCCAGCAGCAACAATATCATTAAGAATCTTAATTTTTGGAGCCATCACAGCAGCAGCATTAGCCGGCGATAATCCATACAATGCTCCGTGCATAAATCCGTCTATCCATTTTTCCAACAACGGAATAATGTATGCTATTTGAACAGCTGAAGCATACACTCTTCCGATAGTAGGATCAACAGGAACTTGAGTATGATTTTCTTCGTTGAGCTCTTCTGGCCAAGAAGTAGGCCATGCAGGGAAATTGGTTTTTCCTCCTGCACCATTCGCCAACGGATTATCAATAAAGTTTTTAGTCCATTCAGTCTTGTTAATAATCTGTCTATTTTCTGCATTTGTCATGACGTCAGCGAACCAATATTTATAAACTTGATCTTGCGCGCTTTCAGAAACTATAAAATAGTTCCAGACTGCAGTAACATATGCTGTGGAGTTAACTAACAGAGAGTATTCTGCAGTTGAATTTGAAGATCCAGAAATTTCTTGTTTTATGCTAGTCGCTGTTTCGACATACTGAACGTATGAATTATTTTCTACTTCTAAATTATCTTTATATTTGGCTGTAAAATCTGTCAAAAATTTATCTACAAGATCTGTAGTATATATCAATGCCGGAGTGTTTAGCGATTCATCTGGACCGGTATCAGGATTAAATGGAGGCGGAGTTGTATCTTCATAGTCTGGCGGTTTTGCCTGGCCGCCAAGAATAGGTTCGTCTTTAGCCAAAGGTGGTTCTTCAGGAGGAACTGATTCTGGATAATTTCCAATCTCAGCAAGAGATTCTTCGAATACAGTTCCACCAGGAAACGTTTTTTTGTCAATCGGAACGCCAGCGATAGAACCAACGATTATCGGCAGTTGTTTAGATTCTTCGTCTTGAAAAAACACATATACTAGAGATCCTTCGACAAAATTAGAAGAAAGACCAACAGATGACATGCTAGCATTTTTAGACAATGGGATTGCCCACGGTAACCGATTAGTCGGTATGTCGATCAGAGATTCAGTGTGCACTCCAAACACTCGAACTCTGTATCTACCGAGTTTAAGCGGATCAAACCTATCTTCGACGATTCCGATATAAAATTGAGTGCTCATCAATCACCAACCTTTTCTACAAAAGAATCTGATGAAATTTCCATTTGCATTTTATGAATACCTTGACTGATTGTATGACGTATGGCAGTGATCAAGCATTTACCAGAAAAATCTTTGGCTAAAATTTTGTTCGGATCAATCATATCTTCTTCACCAATTTCTCGACGAGCTAGCATTTCAAACTCAACCATGTCTCCAACTCTAATATCAGTACGACCAAAAACGTTTATGTTAAAACGAAATGCTTGCATTTGTGAAATCAAAGAATTTCGTTTTTGATAAAAACTAGAATACGTTATCGGTTGATTATTTCCGTGAACGTGATTGTTTTTTAGCAGATGATGAGTTGAAGCTTGTTTTTTATAAATCAAATCTTTAGAATGCAATGGATATAATTCAGCATGATAATTAGAATCAAAATCATCTAAATAATCATACAAAGTTCTAGACATCGTTTTCGACGTAGTGTCAAATGTGTATAAAACAGATCCATACATTCCTGACGCTAAACTTCTCAGATAATCGAATCCTACATCAGTTTCTACTGACTCAACTACACTAAAAGTCTTTTCAAAATCTTCTTCTGGAGATACTGTTCTAGAGCCAACATCACCATATGTATATTTAGCGACTGGTACTGAATGAAGTAAGCTGTCAAGAGAATAAAATTCAAAGCTTTGGTTTGTTTCATAAAACAGATAGTTAGCAACTCCTCTGTAGTTAATAGCTTTTTCGCATAACCAATTAATCGTCTGTAATGGAGTCCAGTACGGAGCAATAAAATCTAAAGAGTTTCTAGTTGGATCGTAATAAAGCTGTTCTTTTGAAGCAATATATCGATCGTCGCCGCCGTATTCAGAAGAGCAAAACAAAGTTTTTACAGTATCATGAATTTTTCCAGAGAATGCTCTAGAAACTTTAGAATTTACTGAATTGATCATTTCTACTGTGCAGAATTGAAGCATATACTGTGAAGAACGTGAATTTAGAATAATGTGTTCTAGTTTATAGATGTAAAATCGTTTTTTGATTGTCTTCTTAAATGACGGAGTTTGTAGCTCAATCATTAAAACTTCTTGACCAACTATCGGCAAAGTGTTTACTAAATTCAGAGCATCTTCAAGAAATACGTGTCCAGACATTGTGTTTGAAAACAAATCTTCGTAGATAGACATCACTCCCAAAATAGATGAAATATCTACTACCCGTCCAGAGTGAGATATCAAGTCACATCTAAGGACATTGACTTGTCCTGGAAAATTTAGCGTATCTAATGTACTAGTTGTCATTTAATAATGATCTTCTAAATTGTTTTAAGAAATCTGCTAGTAACTCTTTTCTAAGTAACTTGATGCTTCGCTTTGACTCGTTGGTATCTGATTCGTAATCTGCAAATGTAACAGGGATATACTTTTCGTTTGGAACTGTACCTGGGTTCAGCGGTTCAACATAGCCAGAATAGTATTCTTTGCTCTCACCAGCAATTAAATTTGTGTCGATATCGACATAATGTTTAACTAAATTTTTGCCTGAACCGTATTTAGAATCAATATAAGTTTCCAAATCATTCACTGAAAATGGGAATTCGTATCTAGTATCATGTATTTCGTTGAATAAAGAAACTACCCAATAGTAGTTGACTGACCCATAATACTTTTCAGCTATAGACTGAAGTGTGTCTGAATCATTAATCGTGTATTCTTCGTATAATTCTGAATACGGCTTATATTCAGAAATAAACACTGATCTTCGTAGTATATCTTTAACAGTAAAGCCTTTTCCATCAAGTTCATACACAAAATTGGGAAAATAAGAAAAGTACGACATTAGTATCTCCCTTTCACATTATCATTAGGATCGACTCTAGTTCTGTCGACAATTTCGATTTCTTTGATACTCATTGACAGTCTAATGAATACTGGAGCTCCAGTACTAAAAGAAGACCATACTCTTCCGTTCGGAGAATAATCGACAGCAATTCTCGTTACTACAGATGTGCCGATTCTAGGAATCCAAATGTTTTCAGTATCTCCAGTGTAAAATGTAAATCTAAAGACGCCAGGGAAAATGAAATACAATCTACCTAAAGCTAATTCTGGCAAAGCATAATACCTCAATGTTGAGATTATCATCAACAATTGAGCAGATTCAGCTGCATTCTTTGGAGAAAATGTGTAATCAAAATTATATGATCTGAAGTCCATATCTTCAAACATAACTTCTTTCATCGGATTCTGAGCAATTCCTTGAGAAGCTTCTACTTGCGCTTTTGCATCTCCAGAACCACCAGATGTCAAAAGGTTAGTCAAATTGTTAATTAATCCGCCTTCTTTAGAAGCACTGCCTATGGCTTTCCATGCCACGGCCCCACCAACCTTCGATAAAACAGATCCATCGCCCATGGCAAAATTTGCAAACTTAGTTGCATCAGACGGCTGAAAATTAGCATTATAACCGATCTCTGTACTTACATTATAATTCGCTGGCATAGGCAAAGCTACTGCTGTATCGACTTGAGCAAGTCCGCCAAACATTTGAAACGGTTTCTTGGGAAAAGTATCAGAAAATGCTTGACGACCATCTTCTGTAGATGGAGGCCCTGGTTCGGCTACAGCATCAGATCCCATCAGAGTTCCTTTTTTAGAAGAAGAAATCTCTATGAGCATAAATTGGTTCGGCTGACCATTTGAGTCAGTCGGATTCATGCCAACATGTTCTGGAAATCTTAGCAGATTGATTCCTGGATTTAAACCGATTGCCATTAATGATCCTAGTTTGTTCTTTGTTAAATAGTATTAATTATTTAATAGGTATGTATAAGTCATGGCATCTATAACAGAATTTTCAGCAAATCTTAGAAAAAGCAACGTTTCTAGACCATATCTATTCTACGTGAATATTGTTCCGCCTGCCAGATTGCAAAATCAAAATTCGCAAATGGTTTCGATGTATTGTCAGGGAGCTCAGACTCCGATACTAAATTTTCAGACTGCCGACGATTATTTCGAAGACGGAATTCAGAGACATGCGGTGTACGATTATAACTATCAAAGTCTAACTTTAGATTTTTTAGTAGATATGGACTACAAAATCAAAAACTTCTTTGACGAATGGGCGGCTATAGTCGCTCCGTCTAGAAGAATCTTCGCATATCCAGATGAATACACTTCAGACGTTCTAGAATTGAACATCATTTCGCTAGAAGGCGAAGGAAAAGAAGATAACAAAAAGACATATCAATATACGTTTAATCGCGTATTTCCAAAAACATTGACACAAGTTAATCTAGATTCTAGATCCGCCGGATCAGCGACATTCGCAGTAACGTTTGAATTTGAAACATATTCTTACAAAAAATTATAATCCTATCATCAACAGTGAACTTTAATTATGCCAAAAATTGTATTACCCACATATGTAGCGTATCTTCCTTCCAATAATAAAAAAGTCGTTTTCAGACCTTTTACAGTTAAAGAAGAAAAAGCATTGCTTCTTGCATTAGAAGAAAATAATCTAGAAGGTGTTTCTCATACTATTTCTGCAACTGTAGATGCATGTACAGACGGAAAAGTTGATGTAAATACAACACCATACTATGATGCCGAATATCTGTTTTTACAGATTCGTTCTAAATCGGTAGGAGAATTAGTAGATTTAATCGGTAAATGCGACTGCGATCCGTCTGTCAGAACATCGTTTTCGATTGACGTGTCTACGGCAAAAGTAAACGGCGCCGTTGCATTAAACGGCGCCGTTGCAAAAAATACTTTCCATATTCTAGGAACTAAGTACACAATTGAACTTAGACATCCATCACTTACTGACTTTACTTCAGTGTTCAAAAATCCAGATTCGTCTGGTGTTGATACTTTGGCAAACTGTATCGTTAAAGTCTATTCAGACGAAGAGGAATATTCTTGGTCTATGTCTGAAAAACAAGAATTCTTAGAGTCGATGAGTCCATTACAACAAAAAGATATTTCTAGATTTTTAGATACTATGCCAATGGTAGAATTGGACGCTAGCTATACTTGTAGTAAGTGTGGAAAACACCATACTCAGATACTGTCTGGGTTTGAAAATTTTTTTATCTAGCCTTGGGATATATCTCGCTTCATGATTATTACAAGGCTATGCATCTAATGAGGTACAGATTTGGATATTCTTCTGACAGTATAGAAAATATGACCAGATGGGAATTAGACATTGAACTAGCTTTGATCTCTCAAGATATAGAGCAGAAAAATCTAGCTAAATCTCAGTGAAATTGTTACTAAATGTAACTTTTTAGAAATAGTCTTTAAAATCAATAGATTATCGATCTAAAAAGAATTGTACACGCATAGAATCAGCA
>JFJP01027025.1_pt1 | contig 43328 bp, 44 predicted proteins | sample 431651 | NCBI WGS metagenome assembly JFJP01 (sample SAMN02602958, study PRJNA72255) | Microbial mat metagenome, whole genome shotgun sequencing project. | biome: fresh water; feature: sink hole; material: water; isolation source: purple microbial (photo- and chemosynthetic) mats found in...
CAAAAAAATGAATTTTTCTACAGTTGATTTTTCTCTCAATGACCGTAAAAAACTTATGCTATCCCACTTTGATCATTTTGAAGGAAAGCAATCTGATTTTTCTTTAGATGAGCTATACGATTTTCTTGACCGAAAAGTTAACCAGAAAACTTATGAATTTTAGTTAATCATAAACATTTTTGTAGATGGGAAAGCCTTTTGATCGAAATATTGGGTTTCAGATCGCAGAAATAGTAAAAGGAGACAACGATAAAATGAATTTATCAGACTTTATTACTCAATATATCGACACAGAAGACACATTAAACTTCAGAATTGATTTAGACAAAAAGCGAATCGAAGAGTTAATCCAGAAAAAAGAGACTTTTTTTCATGAAAAACTTGATTTGAAAAGCCTCTACGAGCAAAAAGGAGATTTGTTAAAGCTTTATTCAATTTTGAATATAAATATCAAAGAAGCCAATAACTTAGAGCCGAAAAACTTCAATAGTGAGATCAATTCCTATGTGAGAATTACGGCTGGTGATCGTGTTTTCTATACAGTCAGAGTCACTGATGAGAAAAACCCTGAATATAATCAATCATTTGCAATGTTTTCCAAAAAAAAACAATAGAATTTATTTATAAAATTATAATTATAAATAGAGTTTTAAAGAATGATGTGAAAGAGATTTTGATCGAAGTTTGTAACTGCGAAAAAGATGGAGTTGAAGAAATGATTGGTTTTACAAGAATGGGTATTGATGAGATATATGAAAAAGCCGCTGATGAAAAGGGTGAATATTTAATCCGGGAAGACGGTTTGAGGACTAGAAGCAAAGTGAATTTTTCATATAAATTGGAACCCTCAAAAGTAAATAGAAAAGAAAGCAAATCCTTTTTTCTGAAGTTTGAGGGGGGTTTTTAGTTAAAAGAAATAGAACAAATATCGAATAAATTAGATATAGAGATTATGGATATTGAGCAGATTATGAAACAAAATCAAAACGTTTTGTTTTTGCTAAGAGAACCATTCTCATCGACTTTCAAACCTATGGTTCCTATGAATTACAATTATAAAATGGCCAAAGATAATCAGATTTATCATGAGGATGTGTTTAAAACAAATGATGCTGATTTGGAAACCAATGATGATGATGATAATATGAAAATTAGTCCATTTGAAGAAATCGTCAAATTAAAAATGGAATATCTTTTAAGAAAACATGGGGGTTTTAAAATTTTATTCTTTAATTTTCTACAATTAATGAATTATGCTTCTCACAATCGATAATTTTTATTTAATTAGTGAATAATTGGCATCATATTATAGTTTATTCAACAGCAATATTCATAAGTTTGGCTTTATTTATTTCTTTTATGAGATCATCTTTTTATGATGTAATTTTATTTTTATTTTTTTTATTTGAATTTTTTATATAGATAATGATAATTGGAGTGATTTTGTTGAAAAGTAGGATGAATTTTGAGAAAATGAACTTCTTATTTATGCGAATTCTTTTAATCTTATTTATTTTTTCAATTGTTATGGATTTAATCTGGCTAATTTTTTATACAAATGTACACAAAATTTTATTAATTTTGCTTAATTTATGAATAGAATTGGGAAGATGATGGATATGAAGCCAGCCTTAATCAATTGAAAACCTTTGTAATTGTGATGTCTTTCTTTCAATTTTTTTATAAAGTAAATTAATAATAATAAAAAAAAATATATAATTTGCTTTTAGTTTTATTATGGATTATTGCTATGGAGATGCTCAGTTAACCTCGGAGAATTCAAATCTTCTTTAAAATTATTTGGATTTAATTCTGTTTGAATTATATTATTAATTTTTATTAAAAAATTGTTTTAAAGTTTTATTTGCTCATTTTCGACCTCTTTTTTAGTGCCATGAAACTCCAAAAACATCTTTGTGTATTTTCTATCTAAATTTTCTGTTTGTTTCGTAAAAGTGCTACCTGCATAAATAGCATGTAATATCGCTGGAACTGAAATAAACATCCCATAATAACCATATCTATATGTTTTAAAGCCTGGTACAACATTCCCAACATCAAGAATACGTGCCCAAAAGGTAAAAAAAAACATAACGGCACCTTGCATTTTCAAAATGTTATAGGAGTAATTGTTGTATTTGTCAATATCGTGTTTTTCAACCATATTAGCAGATTTTAATGTAAGGAAAGCACCTTTTTGAAAGTCGAGGTCATAAGTCTGAGTCATATCCAAAAAATTGAAAAAAATTATTTATTTATTTTAATTTATTTATTTTGAGAGAGAGAGAAAGAAAAAAATTTGAATTTTTTTGAATGAAATCTATATTATTAAGAATTTAAAAAAAAATAATTAAATAAAATAGAATTAGGATTGAAAATTATAATGAGAAAATGAACTTTTACAAAATAAAAATGCACTTTAAATTCTGAAAATTTCGTTTTAATTTTTTTTTCTTTTAAATATTTTGCAATTTTGGAAAACATAAATTTTTGAACAAAATAACAATAATTTTTTTTTTTTTTCATTTTTAAAATATTTATAAGTTTTATTTAGAAATTACTTTATGATCTAATCTGAAAAAATAAAATAATGTTGTATAAACTTTAAAAAAAATTCCTCCAACCTTTTTTTTATCATTTCTTCAAATAGACAATTGATTTTTTCTTTAATCTTTATCGTAACGAGAAAAATATCTTCCGTAAACATCAGATTCATTAAAAATTTATATGGTTTTTCCTCCAAACTTATCATAAATAGCCCAAAAAAATGATTTTTTCCATTAAATTGATATTCAATCAAATTCGAGAATTCTTTTAACTTCTTATAAACCTTATTTTCATTTTGTTTTTCTATCTGAAGTTTCACGAAATCTTTACAAAATTTTGAGATATTGAGATCAGGATTTTTTTTAAATTGAAGAAATTTCACAAATAAAACTGAAGGTAAATTAATTTCCAGAGTGAAATTATTTTCTTTTCTTCCATCAATTCTAAAAAAAATTAAACATTAACCAACGAATAAATAAATGTTTAAAACATAAATATCTTCAAAAATAAATAAATAAGGTAGAGAATGATAATGAAAATATTTTTATTTTTTTTCAACTGAGTGAATAAAACAGAAACATTTAAATTTTTAAAAATAATAAAAATTTTTTCGAACAAACCTCAAAAAAACATCGAAAATCAAATAGTGTTTCTCAAAAATATTCAAACTTTCAAGCAAAATTTCAAACTTTTCCTTTTTCTTTGAACCCAAATTTTTCCAATCAAATTTCGACTTATTTGAAACAATATCTAAACATAATAATAAATAAAAATCCAATAGAAATTTTACTTGGGGATGACTCTATTTTTATCGTAATCTCTTCAAAATTCTCACATGCATTATTTTTAAAACTGCAATTTATTGATAAAATTGAGACTTTATGGCCTTCAACAATAAATCTTTTATTTAGATTCAATGTGAGTTTTGGCATAAAATATTTAAAGGGCTTATTTTGAGCAAACCAACAAGAAATTAAATTTTCTTCTTTAATTGTTTGATTCAAATCAATATTTTGTTTTTTTTGTGATGAAAACAATTCAATTTCGTGATCTTTTACTTCATCTTCAGGAAAATAAGAAGTTTTTTTATTTATTTTTAATGATCTGATTGAGTCAAAATTTTTTGGTTTTTTTTGAAAATACTGTAATTCAAATTTTAATTGATCAGTTAATTCTTCTAAAATTGATAGTTTTTGCTTCGTTTTCTTTAGATTTTCTTCTAATTTCTTAATGAATTTGTTTTTTAAATCAAAAATTAATCTGAATTCTTCAAGATTTTGTTTTAATTCATCGTTTTCTTGCTTTAATTGATTGTTTTCTTTCTCCAAATTCAAACTAATTACATCAATTTTCTTAGAATTCGTTTGCAAATCAAAACTATTATTATTTGTTTTAAACTGTCTCAGTTCAGATAATTCATTTTTTTTAGAATAATCATTAAACGAGCTCTCATTCATCAAAAAATTTGTCGGTAGCTTCAGGATTTTATTCTCTTCAAAAACTTCATCAATCTTTTTATTTTTATTCCTTCCTAAAGTCAAATCCTGAGGAGGAAACACCAAACTTCCATTATTATGTGAAATTTGTGAAAGAGCATATTTAAACTTACTGAAATTTGTTTTTCTCTTTTTATTATTTATATTTGTGTTAGGAATTTGCTTCTCAAAATGCGGGTCCCTCATGAAGTCAAAAACACTTAAGGTTAAAGCAATATATTCTATTGATAAAATTTCAAATAAAACTAGTCATAAATTTTAATTTAAAAGACCTAAACTCAATTTTTCGAAAAATGGATAGAAATATTTTAAATATTTATTTTTCAGTAAAGAGTTGCTTTTCAAGATTATTATTCTTCTGATCCAAATATACAAAAAAAGAACATTCCCACCTAGAATACATGAGATAATCAATGCGGTTATCACATCGTTTTGCGTCACATAAGAAAGCAATCCTCCAAAAATCGTGCAGAAAGCTGCAAAAGTCGCTTTGAAATCAACTGAATTCAAATCATCAGTCAAATAGGGATTGTCTCTAGCTTGTTGCCATAATAAAACAAATAAAATCAATAAGACTATCATAGATTTGGCTTCATTAGAAATTTTCGCATATTGTATCAATAAAATAATAAAAACCTTCCTATAAAAAAATATTGATTCCCTAAAAAAAATACTCAATTATTTTAAATTCTCTCTAAAAAATGTAATAAATTACCAATAGAAATTATTCAGACTATAACCATTTGAAATAAACCCAACTCTTTTTACATGCAAAGGTTTATAAATCTCATGTCTGAATTTTATCATGTATGCGAGAAAAAGCAAAGGCAAAAGAATCCCATAAAAAAAGAATGCAGGAATAAATAACTTAAATATCCATGACTTATGTTGATCTGTATAACATTCTTCTTCTAAATAAGTTCGTAAATAAGATTTATTCTCAATTTTATAGCAACTGAGGATGTTTATCAAAGAGTTTATTATAGAGGGTTGAATAGATGATATTATGATAATCAATGTTGTTAATATCTTTTCATTATAAGATGCGATGGTTTTCCTGAATATAGCAACCCAAAGCCAGCCAAAAACAATCAGAATAATTATCAAACAGAAAGGCAAAACACTTATAAATAAAGCCTCAACATAAGGATAGGGAATTTCAAAATTATCTTTATAAAAAATTTTATTAACATATTAATAAATTCTTCTGATTTTTTATAATTTTATACTTCTGATCAAACAATCAAATGAAATTACTTTTAAAACTGAGCCAGACAAGGTTTTTTGAAAAGAGAAGAAATTGTTTAATGTCTTGCCCCAATTCAATTCCAAATCGTTTAAAATCGAGATTATTTGTATATAATTCATAAAAATCTTCAGATAGGCTGAAATCAGAAAAGCATCAACAACTTTGCCTTTCGGCTGAGCGATAATTTCATCATCGAAATTCACAAACAGCGAATTTAAATTCGATCTTTAAACATTTTTATTTTTTTTCTTTAATATTTTTTTTTTTAATTAAAAAAAAAAAATACCTCACAAAAAGAAAAAAAAATATTAAGAAAACAAAAATTGCAAAAATTGAAATTGGCAATAAACTCCCCTCATTTAGACATTGTTCACATTGCACCCCTTCACCCTTAGAATAAACCATTTCTTTTGTTTTCGCGCAAGCTTGGCATGATGGCCCGATATATCCAATTAAACAATCACTTTCAATGCCTCCTCTTTTTAAATTTTTTTTTATTGACAATATAACAGAAAAAATAATGAACAAGCAGCTATCTTCAAACGGTTTACATTGAATAATTGAACTTGAATTGGTATTGTTTCTCCAATAGCCTATTTTTTTAATAAATAACTCAAAGATATTATAAATGTTACCTGGTTTTGGGGTCAGTATTCCTAAACTACATTTACCGCCTAAAGGACAATCTAAACAAGAACCGTAAAAACTTAAAGTATATTTTCCAGATTCACAATAAACACAATTAAGCCTTTTAATTTTTAATAAAAATCTTTTATTTTATAAAATAAATTACGTTGTGGATTTATTTTCCAAAATTTGTCCTATTTCACATAATTTTAATTTAATTGGGATCATATAATAATAAGAATGGTTGAGGTCATTTTCGATTATAAGCTCGTTCTTTGAGAATGGTTGATTGGGACTGACATTGGTATTTATCACAGAAGAGCTTATGAACAAATTCGAGAAAATTTGCGGAATCGCTGATATTGAAAGATGACTGAAAGTAAATTTTCCTTAAAATAAACAAAAATTAATTAAAAATAATATAGTTTTTCTCAAACAACCGTTAAAAAAAAATGCTGTATTTGTCCCTGATATTGTGGGGATCATGTGGTTTTTGTTGTTGGAATAATTATTTAGATTTTTTATTTCTATGAGGCATAAACTTTTAAACAAATTAAATAAAATTATTGTAGGAAATAAATTAATAAAATACCCTTGGTTCAAACTAACAACTGTCTGATTAAAGTAGTCCAAAGCAAGAAACTCCAAAGAAATATTCATTAAAATACCAGGAATTTGATTTAATATTGTGAATTGCGTTTTATTTTCAATCAAAGAATTATATAATAATTGTTTTTTATTATTTAAAACATAAACCTTTAACCCCAATCTTATTGCATAAGATGCTTTATCGTTTCCATATGTAGCTGAATTGTTCAGAAAATAATTATTATTCATCTCTGTAGGCATATATTTGTAAATTTTTATTGCTCCGCCATCATTAGTGGCTTGATTATCAATAAATTTTGAACTAAGAATTCCAAAAATTGTGTTACTAGAGCCTTTATTAAAAGTAAATTAAATTTTTATTTAAATTTTGATGATAAAAAACCAACAGCCCCTCCATGAGAATTAGCCCAATTTCGAATGAAATTGCAATTATCAATTAAAATGTCTCCTTCATCAAACACGTAGATTGCGCCTCCTTCTTCAGCCATATTATCATAAAACGTGCAATTGAAAATTTTAACAATGGTTGTTGTTGAAAAATACAAAGCCTAAAAAAAATTTTCATTAAAATCAAAATTTATAAATATGCAGTTACCCCTCCACGTAAAGCATAATTCGAATTGCCAAACTTACAATTCGTGAAAAAAACTGTATCTATCCTATTGAATTCAAACATCGAATAAGAATAATAAAGTTTGGTGTCCAATAAATTTCTCTCATTATTAACTGAGATATTAGTAAAAGTGCAATTAGTAGAATAAAAACCTAACAAAAGACTACGATAAAATTTTTCAATAAACATATTTTCCATAATAATTTCAGCTGATTGTATTAAAAATAAAAAAAATTCTGTATGATCGCCATAAAGAAAAATTCTATTTAATGAAGCAGAAGTTATATTAAGGAAGGCATCATAAACTGCTATTGTATCAATATCCGAAGAAATATTCGCAATTGTTAAATTGTATGCAAAAACTTTTGTATATGACGAGATATAAAATAATGATCCCCCTTCCTCATTGGAACAATTAATATTTTTGACCAACAAATTAGAAATATCGAATCTACTATACATTTGAACATCGAAAAGTCGAAAAATAGACATATTATTTAATTGAAAATTACTCATTGATACCTTTGCTTTCCATATATAAACGATTTTGCCATCAAGGTGTTGTTTTGCTGAGTTATTGATCTGAATATTATTACAATAGAAAGTCTCTTTCAAATAAAGAAAAAAAAATGATGATCCATCATTTGAAGTGTATTCTGAAAACGTGATATTTTCTATTCTTCCTGTGACATCAAAAACCAAAGATATTGCAGCTTCCAGGCTTTGAATATTCTAATAAATAATAGAATTTTCATCACAGAAATTTTTCGAACTTTAAAATGAATATTATTGAAAGAAATGGAAGACAAATCTGAAACATAGATAATCCCGTTATAATTCGATTGTTCATTTTCAAAAATCACGTCTGATAATGTAATATTTGACATTTGAATAAATATAGAACTTGTATAAAGTGCAGAATTATCTAAAATTAAATTAAAAAATCATAAATAATTTCTATAAATTTACTAAAATAATGTGAATTAAACTCCTGAATATTTCCTGAAATTGCAATGTAAACACCTCCTTTTGAAGCTGCTGAATTACTCACAAAAGAGTTATTGTTCAAATTGAAGAAACTTTCAGCCGAAGCCTTTAAACAGAAAACTCCTCCACCAGAAGTAATACCATCATTCTCAGCAGAATTTTCTGTGAAAGTGTTGTTTATAAACACAATCATTCCAAGGGTATTGTCTAAATAAAAAGCCCCACCATTTTTGGCAGTATTTCTCTCAAAATTACTGTTAGTTATTAATAATGAACAGTTAGCTCTTTGAAAGAAAACATATCCACAACCAGCCACTTGAAAATAAAAAATATAAATAATTCTTCTTTTTTTTTTTATTTAAAAATGACTTTTATTTGCTTTATTGTCTATGCAATTTAAATTAGTGAAATTCCCATTTAACTCCCAAAATGAAGGACCAAAATAAAACGCCCCTCCAGAAAATGAAGCAATGTTTGAGTCAAAAGTTACATTTGAAAGATTTGCTTGGATTGTGACAAATTTATTGTCGCTGTCAATATATAATGCAGCGCCTTTGCTGTTGAAGTTTCTAGAAAAAGAGCTGTTGGTCAAATAAATCGATTGACCGTAAAACGAAACTGTTCCTAACCCATAGTCTGGATTATAAAAGGTCTCAAATTTTGTGAGTCAATTGTCAGTGAAAATTGAATCTTTTTAGACGTTTTAATAAAAAATAAAGAACATTGTAAAATAGGCTTAAAAAAACTTTCTATTGATAAAACGCTGCCGAAAAAAGTAACACAACCGCTCTGAACATTTGTAGATTGATTCCTAAATTCGGAATTTGTTATTTCCAAACTAAAAAAATTGTGATGCTGGGAGATAATCCAAAGTTATTTACCTTAAAAAGGAGCCTTTTGATATTATGCACGTGGATCCAACTAAATTTGAAGTTGAATTCGAAAATAAAGAATTTTTCTTTATATTTTATGAAAGAAAATTAAAAAATGTTTAGAAAAATTAAAAAAAAATAAAACTATGAAGGTAGAATTCTGTATTTTGAAATCCAGGGCATAATCTGCAGTAATATCAATAGCGCATCCTGATCTTTCAAGATTTGATATAAAATATGCTCTGTTATTCACGAATTTCGACATTTTTAAATTGATCTTTTTAAAAAAAAATCTATAAACACTCAAACAAACAAAAAACTGTGTAATCAGCAGAAGAAAGAATCGAAAATTTCATTTGGATTCCAGTTGAATAGCCAACACTTGAACAATAATAGATCAAAATCGAAATTAAATCAATCATTAGAATTTCGCTAAAATAAAAACAAGCTCCAAAACTGAATAAATTATCATTATTGTTGTTTAAACCACAAGTGATATTTTGTGCAACTAATATATTAAGATTTGATATATAAATCCCAAACACATAAAAACTATTTGAAATAGTAATAGAGGTGAGATTTGCACTTAAGTAATCTCCTATTATATAAATAATATATGGGCCTAAAACAAGGATTCAGAAGGAAAATTAAATTTTTTTTACTCCAATCAATTAGATCAAAATTCAATTTATTTAGAAAAAAAACCACTTTTTTTTGATTCGAAAACAAGAAGCTGGGGAATTCAGTTTTAGTTGGAATCATCTTTTTTATAATCACATCGTTTATTTCAATTTTTTGGACTGATTCAACTGTTTCTATAAAATAATCACTCGTTTGAAAATAATCTATCATTATAAATGCTTGATTAAAACATATTAAAGAGATATTTTGCATATTTAATGACGATATTGATATATTGCTTGTAAATGATTCAATAAGAGAAGGAATGGACAAATTTCTAACGGTAAAAAATAATAATTTTTTATTAATATAAATTAATAAATAATTAGATTTGTGATGAAAATATAGAAATATATGTTTTTTGATTAAAATATTTATTAAAATTTGATGAAATTAATAGATGTAGTATGTATGTACGTAAAAATTGAAGCGTTCAATTGGAAATTTGCTTGGAATAAAACAAAAACAAAAAAACATTCTGTTCCTAATAATGAGCGAAAATTTAAAGTGAGATTCGAAATAAGTATTGTATTGTATTTGACAAACACAAAATTGGAGGGATAATAAGATGCTTCCAAAGTTATACTTACGGATTCTAAAGAAATCTTTGATAATGAGTCATTAGATTCACTTCGGATGATATTGGAATCCGAATTTCTTTCAAAAGCATAAATGATTTCTGTATTCTATTAATGATGGTTAATAAAAAGGTTATTTTTATTTTTAGAGTCAAAAAATAAGATATCATACGAAAAGAGAAAGTGAACTGCTTCTTTGCAAAACAAAAAGAGAAACGGATGAGGGAACTTTGATGATTAATATTAAATTTTCGAAGGATAAAAATCCGTTTGATATCAGCAGACTTGCATCATTAAATAAAATATTATTAAATGATGAACTCATTTCTGATCTATAAAAATAAAATTTAAAACTATTTATGCTTTTTTAAAAATTACTTAAAAATTAGTTCAAATTTCAAGTCAAACTCCCCTAAAAGCTCAAAATTTTCCAATATTCCAAGTAAAATAATAGTTTTTGGGGGAAATAATTGCTTTTGTGGGTTTAGATTTATCAAATAATTCAAAGCTTGAGTGATTGTCATAAAGGGATTTTCAATCGAACCATCAAATAAAGAAGATGAGGTCTTTAAAGAAACGTAAATTTGATCAGAATCAGCATTCGAGATGTTTTTCTCTAAAAAATCTTTTTAAAAGTTTGTTAGGAGAAAAAATTCACCAAGTAGAAAAACAAATATCAATAGTAAAAATGCATTTTTCATTGTTTAAAAATAGATTATAAATTTTTCATAAAAATAATAAAATAAAATTAAATCAATTTTTAAATAAGAAAAAAAATTTGTTTATTTTTTGATTCATTGGATTTCCTAAATTTATTTTAAAAGTTTTTCCTTTGTTTTTATGTATTAATTTTTTTTTTCTCTCTCTAATTTTGCAATTAAACATTGGAGGAAAAATAAGGGTTTTTCTTCAGTTTCAGCTGAATCAGGAATAGAATTTCTTAAATCCTGGTGACTGACTGCTTTTGAAATTGAAATTTATTTTGTAAATAAAATGGCAAATCTTGAAATTAAAAAAAAATTTCCCTTTAAACGAAAAAATATTAAAATAAGAAAAGTAAAAAAGGTTTTAGAATGAAAAATGCAGTAAAAAGCTTAAAATAATTAAAATTCCAAAATAAATTATAAATTAAATTGATATTGAAATTGATGGGGATTGGCATTGATGGGAATTCTTAAGGCATTAAAAATGACTTTTCATTTGAAGAGGGATTTTTAAAATAATTTTTTTTTTAATTTAATTTAATTACGTAATAAAAAAAATGAGTTTCCAAAGTTTTTTTGTCTTTTAAAAAAATTTTAATTATCTTTCTATAATTGTAATGAATTATAAAAAAATTTCTCTTTAAATTTTCGCTCTTTCTTTTTCCCCCATCAACTTCCCCAAAAATGCAGAATATATTTCAGTATTTCTCATCCCAATTGGCGAATTCAAAATTTCATCAGGCACACACACGCTATCTATAACAGAAATAACCTTGCCTTTAATCTCCGAACACATTTCCAAAATCAAATCTTTAATGTCATTTAAATTTTCTTTTGTGAAATAATTAAGAAAATCTCCCATATTCTCATAAATCAGACAAAGTGCCCACAAAATAATCATTCCTTTGAGGGTTTTGACTGTATCTTTATTTTGATTGGAATTATTGATTTCTTTGATATTTTCTTTCAAAATAAACAATTCCCCATAGGCCATACTCATATTCTTTAAATAATAGACCTGGCTTTGATTCCAAGCTGAAAAAACATTTGGTGAGTCATCGATATTCTTATTAAGTTCATTGGACGATTTTTTTATCAAAAATCTGAGTCTATTTTCGAATATTTTTTCAAGTATATTCAGATTCAATAGGTCTTTTTTATCCTTTATTATATTGTTTTTATTCTTGAAATCGATATCTTCTTCATTCTTTAAGAAATCCATCAAATTCTTCTCATTTTTTTTCAGATCATACCCTTTCAATTGTCTTGCAAACTCCAATATATATCTCGCAGTTTGTTGGATAAGCACATAGTTATCTCCTTCCCAAATAACATTAACATTATTATCCGAATATATCTCCCCTAAACGATTATAAGCAGAAAAGCCCAATCCTCCGCATATCTCTCTACAATTCATCAACCCGTTCCTCGAAAACCAGCTTGTAATCGGCTTGATAATCGAAATTAAAGCATGTAATTCTAGAATCCTTGGGTTATTATACTCGAAGTTAATCGTTTTAAGCTCCTCATAAAGATCATGCAGTTTTTTCGTAGCGATTTTCATCACAATTGCTCCTGACAAAATCGGGAAAAGTCGGTATTGTGTCAAGGGATACTCAATGATCTGTACTTCTTTCTCCTCCTTTTGTCCAGGCTTGGAAAACTGTCGTCGAAAACAAGTGAATCTCGTCACAATCGTCACTCCATTCAATAGATTTATCAGTCCACGACAACTGATCAAAATCCTCGGCTCATTCAGAATCGTTCCAATCAAAAAACCAAATCTTTCACCCTGAATCTTCATCTGTGAAACGAATTCGCCTTTTGGCGTCACTTTCGAGTATCGATCGAGCATATTATCCCGAGGGATCCTGACATTCCTCAAAATAATGAAGCCCTCGTCCTTATGAGGAAGCCCCATTTTCTTTCCACAATCCCCAATGAAAATCCCAGGCAGGAGATTGTGGTTCTTTTTATTCCTTAAGGGCACTACAAAGGCCTGAACCCCGTAATTTTGGTCATTTATCAATAGATTTGCAAAGATTATCGCCATATTAGCAACGTCCTTGGCTGAACCAATCCAGAATTTATAACCCATTTCGCTGACACTGTTGAGAAGGAACTCATCAGTATTATGCGTGTATTCTGCGGTTGTTAGGATATCCTTTATGTTAGAGCCATGTGCGAATTCTCCCAAGGCAAAACAGCCAAAATCTGTCAGATTAAAGAGCTTTTTAATGAAAATCAGGTGTTTATTTGTGCCGAAATTCAGTAATGTTCGTAAATAAAGGTCGAAATCAACACCAAAACGCTGGCCGGTTGAATTGTCAAAGGCGAAAAGCGCATCAATAAATGCATGGGTTTTGCGAGAATCCTGGATAAAGTCATAATAGTTCAAATTGATCATTTTTGCGAATTTTTTAAATAACATAAAGGAGGCTTGTTTTTTACAAAGGGATTTTGAGTGAGAAAATGAGAGAAAATCAGGATCTTGAGCCATTTGGGAAAGAATGTTATAGTAGTGTTGATGGTGGCGCCCAAAGAGAAGGTAACGGAAACTGGATTGGTATTCAGGGTTTGAGGAATGTTTGTCGTATTTAGAAAAGACGGATTTGTGGGGTTTAGATGTTATATGGGGGGTGATATGTGTTATTCGAGGAGTTTCGGCCATTTTATTATTTTATTCACTTTTTAAAGAAAAAATGAAAAAATTTATTGATGATTTTTTTTTTGAAAAAAACCATTGTTTTTTTTTTATTGAAAAAATTTAATAAATTTCCTGAAAAATTCTTTTAAAAACATCTTAAAATTCAATAAAAAACTCGTTTTCTTTACACCTGTTCATAGCATTTCACGATAACCTCAACCCAATTCTTCTGCGCGCCTTTCAAATCAAGTCCTTTGAACTTCTCTTTAAAGTTCTTCAATTCCTTCAAAAACAAAGCCCTAGCTATCGCATTATTTCCTACACTCCCACAGAATTTATCACAAATCTTCTGACTTCCATAACAAATTTCCTTCCAATTTTCAAATGAAAACTTCTCAAATACGACCTCACTAAATTCTTTTAACCCTTGAATTCTATTCGTTTTCTTATATTTTATCGGGTCGATCTTTATATGATTCAATGTAAAAATCCCTAATTCGATCTGTTGTACACTGTTTTTCAAGAAGTTTATGTTATGTCTGACCTCTTTTGCCTCCAAAGTCAAAAGGTTTTTGTTCTTTTGGTATCTTTTTTCTATTTTATCATAAAAACTCTCAGTTTCATGATAAATTTTTTGTAAAGCTTTTGCATTTGTCAGAGAAAAACAATGGATTATCTGTATAATAGCCTCGAAATCAAATAATTGGAAAAAGCGAAGAATATTTTGATACCAATAGAAATAGTACTCCTGAATGAAGTCATTGATCTTATTTCTATCATGAAAGACCAATGGTTGATTCGCCTCATTGGTTTTATCGATTTTCTGCTTGAAATCGAGCAATTTCTTGATAATTTCCATGGAACCTTCATCTAAAGACAGTTTTATCCTATTGCTTTCGAATAAATGATGGAAATAGACTAATTCCTCTATATCAGGCAATAGTCTTGTGATATAATCATTGACTTTTTTAATATCATCTTTCACATACACATAAATGGAAGCGATTTTTTCGTCTTTTATGATCTTTCGCTCTTCTAACTCTAAACTTCTGAGTTTTTCATTGAGGTTTTTCAACATTTCCTTCAATTTATCGATCCTTTGTTCCATTTTCAGAGATTTATTCTTGATTAAATCATCGAGAAAATCCTCGAAATTCACTGCGACTTCACAAGGTTTTAAAATAAGCTCAACAATTCCTTTTAATTTCAAGAGGTTTTCCTTTGTAATTTTGATTTTTTGAGGTTTTTGATTTTCTTCATTCATATCATTGAGTTTTTCAAGAATTTTGAGATATTGATCAATAGCCTTCACGATATTGATCTGTCGGGTGTGGCCTATTGCCATTACCTTGAGATTCTCGCGATTTTCATAGAAACTGTCGATTTTCCCCCTAATCTCTCGAAGAAGATGAGAGGTTTGATTGTAAATATGTTCAATATTCTCAGGAATTAATCCTTGGAAGTAATTTTTAGTATTTATAAAGAAAAACTCAGCACATTGCAAGAAAAATTGACGATCTTCTCGATGTTTTGAATGGGAAAGATTAACGGCATATTGCAGTTTTTCGAGTAAAACCTCATGATAACTAGCCACTATTCGCTTAACTTCTTCGTAATTATCAGAAAAACCCAGGAATTTATCGAAAAACATCATGTAAACCTCTTCGAAAACCTTTAAAACATCGAGGATTTCAGTCATTCTCTTGATAATTGTCTTGATATTTCCATGGATTTTAGGGATATATTTAGCTATTTTAGCGGTTTTCTCGTAATCTATGATTAAATCTGATAAATCCAAAGACTTTTTCTCGTATTTTAAAGACAAAACCACGTTTCTTATACGATTATTATCGATTTTTTCCTTGCCATTCTCTCTCAAATCCTCAAAAACAGTCAATTTCTCGATTTCTATCTCTAATTTCGTGATTTTTTCTGTGCAAATTTCTCGATAAATACCCGGTAAATCCAATAAAAGACTATAATTTTCTAATTCTAGCTTAAAAGCCTTCATTTCAATGAACTTTTCGCTGATTAAAAAGCTTATTGGAAGCTCAAAAGACTCATAATAGTGTTCAAGAGCTTCAAATAATGAAGAAACGCCGCTTTCTATCAGTTTTATCTTCTGTAATTCGCTAGAATGTGCAGAATTAAGGATTTTTAACAGAAAATCGTAGAGTTTATAAGTAGAATTCAATTGTATTTCTATTGAATTTTGAAGGATTTTCAAAAGAGGCGAATTTATTTGAAGGTTTTTCTCAGATAATTGTTTGAGAAAAACCCGCAAATTATGCAATTTTCCTGATAGAAATATCACTTTATCACGAATCGCTTCTTTTGATTCATTTGTCTGGAAATCGGCTTGATATTGTGAAGAAATATCTTGAATTTTCAGTATTTCGAGTTCATAATTGGGAAATTCACTGAAATAAGGCAAAATAGCGATTTCTTCATTAATTTCGACCCTTAGTTGTTTTAATTCAGAAATAAGTAAAATCGCCTGTTTTTCTCTTAGTGATAAAAAGAGGTTATTTTCGAAATTTTCGCGAAGATATTTGATTTTCATGATGAGTTTCGAAATTTTGTGAAGAATTCTCGAGAAAGTTTTATCACAGGTTTCCAAAAGATCAACGTTTTTATCAAGATTTTCATAAAAAGGCAAAGAAATTGACGATAATTTATCATAAGTGGATTTCTTCAAAAGAAACAGATTTTGAACCTTTTTTGAGAAAATCGTTGTTAATTCAGTTAATTGCAAAGAGATTTCATTGATGTTTTTAACGCAATTTCGAAGATTTCCACCCTGAAAATTGATGATTTTCAAAATTTTATTGAGAAATCGAGTAAAAATCGTTAATAAGTCCTTTAAATCGTTTTGATGCTGCTTTTTGACATTTTCAGTGAAAAACTCAATGAAATTTATAAAGCTTTCTTTTTTCGGGATTTTTGAGAGAATTAACAGTCTTTCTTCAGAAAAAGTCGTTAAACCACTGAAGGAATTCAATAGTTTCAGGTTACTTTCGAATAAACCGAAAATTTCCATCACTTTTTCATTGATAAAAACCTCTGTTATATCATCATTAATTTTTTTATTATCGATTTTTTCATCAGTAATTTTTTTATCGATTTTTTCATCAGTAAATTTATTGTTTTTTTCTTCGGAATTGTTTTTTTCTTCATTAAAATTTTCATCGATTTTTTCATCATTAAAAATTTTCGTGAATTTTTCATTTTCTGAGACTTTTCCTGTGATTTTTTCCTCATCTTTTTCTTCATTAAATTTCTCAAGGGAGCCTTCAAGAAAATTGATGATAAGCTTCAATTTCGCCTTGATTTCCTCATAGATTTCTTCACATTTCATCAGTTCTTCCAAATAGCCTTTCCATTTTTTTTTCCCAAAATACTCTGAAATTTCTTCATTCTTTTGATATTTTGTAAAGGAGTCCTTGATTTTATTTGAATCTTTAATGTTTTTCATGAGTTTATTCATCAGAGATTTGGTTTCTTTATGCAAATATAGGACTATTTGCATAGCTTTAAAGAAAAAAAGCCAGATATTTGAGTAATTTGCCAATAAAGCTTGATCATTGAGATTTTCTGAAAAATTCGATTGCTCAAATTGAAAAAAAGCCAATAAAACCTGTTCGAATTCTGATAAACTCCATTTCTTCCTCACGAAATTCTTCAATTCATTCATGAATTTCTGGTTTTTATTCAAATAAAGATCATTTTGGCTTGAAATCCTTGCTAAAACAAGAGAATCCATTGAGTTTTCTTTGACATTATTAACACTTATCTCATTTTCTTTCAAAATCATGGAATTTGAGTTTTTTTCTTGAGCTTTTTTCGAATCTGAAAGGGATTTTTGCTTGTTTTGACGTAAATTCATTCGGTTTTCTTCATCTCCTATGATATCTAATGCAAGATTTGGCTTTTTATGATGATGGGCATCATAACTTGATTTCTTCTGGAGTTTTGGCGTGAAATTTCCAAGGATTCTTAAGGAATTTGAAGAGGAATTTCGCAGTTTTTCGTCTTGTAAACCTGAAAAATTCAGCTTCACTTCTCGATCAGAAATAGAGTTTAAAACATAGGTTCGGTCGATCATTTGCTTGTCTTCTTCTTCAATTATTGAAAGGTTAATTATAGGGGTTTGATTCATTTTTCTATGAGAAAGAACTTAGGTTTCAAGAAAATAATAAGAAATTCGTTTTATTTTTTTGCATTTTTTTAATAAATTCAAGGAAAAAAAAATTAATTTTAAAAAAAATAGTTAAAAAAATAAAAATTTTCGATAAATTTTTTTTTTTTTATGAAAATCAATTCATTTTTACAAATCATTCATGATAAAAACAAAGAATTATCCACAATTTTTCTTAATTTTCGTCCATAATTTTATCCAGTTCTTTCCTATCCAGAGCATATTCGATCGTATACATCCTAGCCATTGAATTATACCCTTCTAAATCTCCTTTTCTGATCAAATTACCTATAAAACCCCTAAATAAATCTCTTTTTATTATAGGAACCCTTTATTTTTATGCATTTTTCCCATTTTTCAATTAAAATTTTTCATAATAATATAAAATTAAATTAAAATAAATTAAAGAAGGACCTGCATCACAATTCAAAGGGCTATCCGGGTTGGGGGCTGTTAATAAGAAACTAATAGCCCTTAGTATCGATTGTAATGTCCAATAAGGAGTCCAGCTTTCTTTGAAAACCTCAAGACAAATCTCTCCTGTTTGAAAATGAATGTTTGGATGAAAGATTTTTGTTAGAAAAAACATTTTAGGGGGTTGTAAAGGGTAATTTGAAAGGTTGATGCTTAATTCAAAGATTCCTGATTCAAATGGTGAAGACTCTGGACCTATTAAATAAGCCTTCCAAGTGTATATACTTTGATCGTTCATGAATAGGAAAAAAGATTTATCTTTAAGCTTAGAGGCCTCTTGAGCTTCTTTGAGAATGCGACTGCGGTACATTATTTTTTAAAAATTAAAAGGAGTTTTTTTAATTTTTTCTTTTGTAAAAAATGAAAATTTCTTTGGTATTTTTTAAAAAATTCCTTTACAAAAGTTCTTTTGTTACAGAATAAAAAAAACTTAGAAATTAAAAATTTTTTTTAAATTTTTTATATTTTTATCATAAATCACTCTTTCCCCATTCTCATGCAAAGAGCTTTTTCTGTAAAACATTTTATCTTTGTTTTCTTTTCTCGCAGTTTGAAGCTGCTCTCTAAGGATTTTATCTGTTTTTTTATTTGTCACAGTTTTAATCTCACTATTTCTGAAACTTTCACTTTCCCTCTGTTTCCAAATTTTTTCCAGTTCTTCCTTTTTTTTCAAATTGATCCCATTTAAAATCTTATTGCAAAAGACCAAAGAACTGGGAATTTGTGAAAAAGTTCTTTTGTTTTTTTGATGGAGAATTCGTTTATTTAAAGAAAATAGCTCGATTTTCTCGCAAGATTTTGAAATAACATGCTTCTCGAATTGATTTTTTATACGGGCGTTAAAATATTGGAGTTGTTCATTCATATGACATTTGCTTAATAGAGCTGAATTATTCTCATTTTTTAATGCAGTTTTTGAATTTATTCGATCAGTGGTGTTAAATTTCATTTCAATCTCTTTATTTTCTTTTGGAATTATTGTAGAAACTCGTGTAGAATTCGGCATTTCATACATTGTTTGAAGATTTACCATCTCATTGAAATGTGCTTCATGCCAAGATTTTGTATTTTTGCTGATCTGTTTCAGCAAAGTCAAGGTTTTTTTTTTTACAAATGAGAAAAAAGCCTATGTTTTTATAAAAATTCATTTTTTAAATGAATAAAAATTATTTTACATCTGTTTTTATTGAAAATATGATAGATGTTGATGAATTGCATTTCGCTTGAGTTTTACGTTTTTCTTCATTTAAAATCTCATCAATGCCGAAAATCTCATTCTCCCCTAAAATGGCTATTGGAGCTCTGATTATCCTATGAATTTTATTGAACTTTTCTTGAAGATTTCTTTCTTTTGTTGTTTTTTTCGTGTTTTGGCTCTCTTTTGATGATTTATTGATGACTTTTGAAATCTGCATTAATAAATAAGATCCATCTTTAAAAAAAAATTTTTACTTCAACTTCTCCTGATTTTATAAAATACAAGTTTTCGGACTCTTCTTCTTCTTTATAAAATATATGATTCTTTGTGTAAGTTTGAACAAGGAATTGATAATATAATTGTTCAATGTTTCCAAGGCTCCACCCATTAAAAATCGTCAGCTTTTGCAAAAATTCCAAATGCTCATTTTTCGATTTATTATAATGAGAAGACAAGATTTTTTGGTAGGATTCTCTTGTCAACACAGCAAAATGGGTATCTTCTTTGCAAATAATTGTTGCGGTTCTTTATTTTTAAATGAAAATTTTATTTTTTTACATGTTAAAAAAATTAGACCCCCTTTATTTTTTAAAGAAAACAAAATACCCCCTTCCCTGATTTTTGGAAATAATTCAAAAAATCCAGTCAAATAACCTAACCTAACCTCCCTCCCCCTTTCTTTTATAATAAAATCGAAGCAAAAAATTGCCTTGCTACATTTTGCCTCAAAGCAACTTCTCCAAAGGATTCCCCATTTTTCATGGTCCTCATGATCAAAAAGCTATGATATTTGGCATCAATATAATTTTCATCAGTGATCTCCTTAATCTCCTTCAAAAAGCTATCATTCCCTGTTTGAGCCTTCACGATTTTTTTTTGGACATTTTCCCTTTTTTTATCTAATGTTTCATCCTCTAAATTCATTGATAGGGTCACATCTTCAGCACTTGGCTCTAATCCAGTTTTTTTCAAAAGTATATATACAGAGCCTTTCAGAATTGTGTAGAATTTCTTGCCGATATCACCCAAATTAAAGACAACTCTTCTTCTAGGCACAAACTCGTATTTCAATTTATAGTGCAAATTGTCAAAAATTTCAACACTCATTTGTTGCTTGATGTCTTGTAAAAATTTAACGCTTTCCAATGATTTCTTAAGTAAATCAACTTCGAATTTATTTCTGGAATTTGATGGTTTCTTTAAAATTTCTATAATAAACTGAAAACTTATTCAGAAATTTTAAGTTTTTAAAGGAAATAAAATGAACTTGAAAATCTTCTTCGTTATTTAAATTCAAATTTTTCGTCGTTTCTTGGAATTTGGCTTCTTCTGGGTGATTTTCTAATTTTTTTGGCCTTAGATATGAAGAAATTGAATGACATCGAAATGATTGCTTTGCAGACAGTATTTTGCCAGAAGTGCCAGGACTTTTTATTTCGTATTTCCTTTTATTATTTGAAGGAGAGGTTTCTTTAAAAAACGAAGAATTTTTGTTTATGTGCAAAACTAAGCGTGGGAGGTCTTAATTTTGTTTATTTGAAATGTTTTTATAGGAGGAATAAAAAGGGTACCTGACATAGAAAAAGAGTTATGTTCTTTTTGTTTTTGTTCAAGTGGCTTTGGTTGATAAAAAATATTTTATTTTATTTTTTGAATTTGATTGAAGAACTTAGTTTTTTTTTTATTTTTTTTATTTTTTATTTAAATGACAACAAAAAAAAAGATTTCCACCCGAACCAATAATTATTTTAATAAAAAATTAATAATATCTGGTCTCTCAATTCGTAATATTTTTTTTTAATCTAAAAAATACATTTTTGCTTAATTTTTTTTAACGGTGAAATAGATTTTATTCTATTTTAAGATAAAATTAAAAGAAAAATTTCAAGTTTTTTTTCAATTCAATTTTTTGATGTTTATTTTTTGAGTTAAATTATTTTTCAGGAGGCTTAAATTCTGCAGCAGTGAATTTCAAAGGCTTTTTCTTTGGATTGCTCATGTTTTGGTCAGTAGCATTCGTTGTTTTCATAAAATAATTGGGTTCATCACCAAGATTTTGTTTGTCTGTTGGAATTTGTTCATTAGGTTTCACTGTTTGCAAGATTTGTTTTGCAATATCTTCTTTACTGTTATCTGAATTATTTGTCTCTTTTCCCGTTATTTTCATCATTTTTTTTTGATCATTCTCAATTTCTTGCTTCTTATTATTTTTCAAAACAATTTTGGGTTTCTGCTGGTTTTCCTTTGGTTGAAGCGTGTTAAATGGATTGAAATATGGATTATTAGAATCATTCATCAGCATTTCATTGCCATGAACAATCTTAGCATAGAATTTTGGCACGTAAGGTTTTACCCAATAATTCCAACTTTTCATTTTATTTCCTTCTAAAAATTCTGGCCATCTAAAAAAAAAATTAAAAGGAAAAAAATTAATACAAGTAAAAACAAAAAAACCTTGTCATATTGAAAACATCAACGAATTCCATAAGACATCCTCTTAAATAATTGCATCTTCCTCCCAAATTGCTTCCCCCGATGAAGGGTTCATCAAACAAAACTTCAATCGACCGATCCAAAATCCCAATAATTATTCCCATACTTCCGAACGGAGGGAAATTAAATCCTAAAAGAAAAAAAAATTTTTTTTCGAATTCAGTTTTGAACTAACTAACCTTTTGTGTTCAAGGATACGACTCTATCTTTCAATTTATGATAAGTAGGATGTTCTTTGTAGAATGGAGGTATATAATTATTGTGGTTTTCAATGAAGATGTTGTGGGGATCCATCTCGATCTCAATTTTTTCACTTTTGGATAGGGTTTTGCCTGAGCTTTTCTCAAGCATCGCAATCTCATCTCTAGATAAAACCTATAATAATTAATCAATATAAACTAAATTAACTAAAAATATATTAACAAAAAAATAAATATTTTACCTTTGAATTAATAGGAACTTGTGCTAAATTACTTGTTTTTTCTCTTAAAAGCCATCCATAAATTTTAATTATTTCTTTATTCGCATCTAGCCCCTCCTTATTAGTAGAAAACTCCTTGGCAGTATAATAAAATTTCGGTCGAGTGTTAATATAGGAGACAATATTTGGGAAGTTTATTTGGTATTTTTTAAGTAATTCAACAGCTTCAACAGATAGTTCCAAAATTTCAAAATATCTTTTCATTGGAGCCTTTCCATCTTCTAATTTTCTGCAAATGACCAGTTCAGGCACAATTTGAAACATTTTGACATTGATAAGATTTAATCCAATATCAAGTTGTTTTCCAAATTTTTCACCTAAGTCCGATTTAGGATCTAATTCCACTATTAATGAATCTAAAATAATCAAAATTGTTTGTAATTCTATTTTCAGCATTTCGCTAATTTCTTTGATATGCAGATAATTCTTTTGTTTTTCCTTTTGCTCCACAAAGACCATTTGGTTTATTGAAGAAGCTTTGACTCTTATTCTGATTTGATTCTTATCACCCTTCCCAATAATTTTTCCAAAACATCCCATATATGTTGGATGTTTGAGGATAATCACTTTTGAGCCCAATGGAATTTCATTTTGATTGAGTTTAGGAGTAAGGACATCATCGAAATAAGGCCAGAGTTTGATATTTTGAACCATTTGAGTTGGGACGACAAATTCTTTTATTTCATATGCTAAATCTCCATTATTTTTACGGCCATAATAATTTTTTTGTTGAATGAAAAACAGCATTAAAAAGGGTTTTTCTGTTTTGATATTCTAAAAAAACGAATGATTTAATGATTTTTTATATTTTTTATCACTATTACCAATTTACTATATTCATACTCAACGTCTTTACTCAATTTCCAAAAAATATCTTGATGATAACGCTTGTCGTAATTCACTGAGTGTATATTCTTTATTGAATGCAAAAAATCGGGGTTTATGAATCCAATCACTTCTCCTTCATAAAGAGTTAATCGATCGAAATAACTTGGAGAAACAAAGAAAACATTTTTCTTTAATAAAAGAATGCATTCATCCTCTTTCATGGTTTGATTGCCTAGTCTTATGGATAAAGTGTCATATAATGGTTTCTTGGGGTTTTTCTTTAGTTTGCCGTGAAGGGATGGAAGGAATTTTAAGGTTGGAAGCCTATATTTGCACAGATTTCTCATCTTTTCTTCTTTCGGGTCTTGAGAAAAAATTTAAAATTTAAAATTTAAAAATTTTTTTAAAATTTTAAAGACAAATTGCTAAAAAGGAAATATAAAATAAATATTCAATAGAATAATAATTACTTGGAGTAAATTGCAAGAAAGAAATATCATTCTTGAAATCCTCAAACAAAAATTCAGTTTTATTGATCTTCCCCTCAAAATCCGGACAGAATTTTATTAAAAATGACGAAATTGCAATTTTATCTCCTTTTTTCTTATATGAGTAAACGACATTCTTTCCAATTCTATTTCTTTCCTTCACCTCCTCCTTCATTTGGCTCTGATCCACGCTCCTATATGCTTTTTCTAGCAATTCCTCTTCCAAAAATGGTAAAATAGCAATGAATTCACTTTCAAAATATGCATCATTTGGATCAATTTCAAAGTTTGTGGGGTAATAATCAATAGGATTTCTTAACATTGAGTTGGGATTCATCAATAAATGAGAGAATTCATCAGGCAATAGATCAATAGATCCCGAAGGCATTATCAAAATAAGTTGTTTGAAGGCATCAAAAGGTTTTCCGTAGACAAATTCAAAGCTTTTCAAATTGTTTTCATTCATATATTTAAGATATTCATAAACATCGGAAATCATTGGAGCGTAATAATAAGGGTAATACCAATCCCATGAGGGACACCCATCAAAATAATACCGAAGAACAAACTGAATACCTTCCATATATTTTTTCAAAAGGTCATATATTTTTTTGATTCCTTCTTCATTTGAAGAAAATTTCAATTTCTCTTCGTAATAGAAAGATTTAGCAGTCAGACGATTTTCATAATATTTCTTCAGAAAACTTTCCAAAAAATCTAAATTCTTCTTTAAACCTTTTTTGTTTATGATTTCTGAGGACTGATTTGGAATAGTTTGAATATTTTCTGGTGGATTTTCATTTGAGACTTCTTTTTTGAATTCTTCCTCTATAGAATTGAGACATTTTAAAATGTAAAAATAATCGAGCTAAAAAAACCTGGTAAAACCAAAACTTCATCCTCTGAACTTGATTCTTCAAATTTTTGATTATCTTCAACAACAGCTCTTGAATGACTCACTCTTTTGTTTTTTTATAAAAAATTTAAATTTTTTTATCAAAAGTTATAAATGTTGAAAAAATCATTTTTTTATTTATTTACTTGTCTCCGATCAAATCTAACTCCCATTCCGATAATTTTTTGACAAATTTTTCTAAATTTTTAAAATTAATCCTATTATCCTGGAGCAAATATCCATTGGTTTCAATCAAAAATTCTTTGAACATATCAAGCAATTTTTCTAGATATCCTTTTCTGATATCAAAACAAAACATTTTTGGAACAAAATCATTGCCAATAAAAAAGCAAATAAAAATGAAATCATCAATTATATTCTTTAATTTAAAAGAATTTTTCTCCATTTTTTGCTTCACATCAAAAAATTCAATTTCTAAACAATCTCTTATCACATTTACATTAACAACTTCCCATGCGGGCGGTTCTTGAAAACGTTTGGCTCCATGACAGAATTTTTTCTTAAAAATAAAGGTTTCCCTCAATATGCATATATTTTTTAAATGAGAACAAAGACTAAGCATGATTAAATCTGCATCATTGCCATAAATACAATGCGTATCGTTCTCGTTCAAATGATTTTTTTCGTTCAGTTGACGAATTAAATCAAATATTTTATGCTCACCTTCTCCTGCAACATCACTTCCGGAATAAACTACTTTTAACTAAGTTTAAAAAAATAAATATTTAAAAACTTTTTTTTCTAAGTATTAAAATAAACATGTTTCCATTTATCATCCTCTTGTAATTTCCTTTGAATGAAAAACTTCATTGCTTTATTCAACTCATTCATGAAATGTGTTCCAGGGCTAATGGAATTATTAATAAAAGTTTCCCCGCTAAAATCCATGCCATTCTGGCTGAGATTTTCGGTTAAACTTATTGTTTCAGAATGGCTTTTCGCTGATTTAAATCTTCTATTTCTCTGATGATTCATTTTCGCTCTCGGGGCCACACCATCAAACGTGAAAAAAATCATTTTTCTTGGTTGAATTAAATTCACCAAATTATTTAATGCATTAATAATATTGGCCCATATTTCATCAAATCTATATTAATAATGTTTTATAAAATTTTTTGGTGGTTATTTACTCTTGAGCATTGATAAATTCCTTTAAAAAAGTCGATTCGTCCTTTACACATTTGTATATAATGCAATTCAAATCCATGTAAAGACAATCAATATATGGCATGTTTTTGTAAATTTCTTGCTTTATAAATGGATATCTGCATTGAATTCAATTTAAAAAAAATTTAGGGGTAATTTTCTTTGGTTTTTTAAAGAAAAAAGTAAAAAGAACCTTTGAACTATCCAGGAATAAAAGAATGGAACTCCCATAAAATTTTTTTGTTGAGTTATTTTATAATTTTTTTTCTCTCTCGATTCAAAGATTTTAATTATAGATATTAAAAAAAAATTTGAAGGTTCGAACTTCTAGGAAAATTTCAAATTTTTGAATTATTTAATTCTTTTATTAAAATTTTTGAATTTATTATCATTAAATAATTTATTTTTAACAAAAAAAGAGAAATTTTTTTTTTTTAAATTCAATTTTTTTTCAAAATCTAAAATTTTTAAACTTCCTTTACATATTGGAGGAGTACCATTTTTGGAAAGTTTTATAATCAATAGAATCTTTTTCTACGTCTAATTTGAACTGTGCAAAGCATTCTTTCGCCGTGGCAAACGCAATCGTATCCGGAGTTTCCTTTTTGAATAACTCATGTTGGTTATCATACATTAACAAATTGAAAATTCCTTTCAAAAAGAAGAACAATTCTTTAAATTGCAATGTCCCATCCCCATTGGAATCGAACTGTTCAAATGCAATCCTGGCCTTTTCACTTTCACTTCCTCTTAGCACGAAAATCAAAGCACTCATCAACTCATCCCATTCTAACACGCCATTCTTATTTGTATCCAATATTTGAAACAATCTAACAATTTCTTTATTGACATTGGCTTCTTCTTCAGCAGTGAATTTCACCCTTTCTGCATCAAAAACTTTCTCCCAAAATATAGCAAATTCTTTAGTGGTAAGGGCCTTTGAATAGCTCATTGCTTTGAAGACTTTTACTGCAGTTCCCACATCAACTTTATCAACCTTTAAGGTTTTCTTCAATGCATCCAAGGTCTTTGTGTGGAGACTGTTGTCAAGAATATCGTTTTTGAATTTCTCTTTGGTAGAAGTCTGGGTTTGTACATCAGTTGAATAAAGTAAGGCATCCAATCGTTTTTTCTTGCTTTCTTTGGCGAGATCCAATGATTTCTTGAAGGATACATCATTTTTTAGCTCAAAAAGATTAGCTTTAGCTTCGATTCTATCATGCCAGATCAAGAATTCTTCTAAGGAAATAGTGCCACTTTCATCATAATCCACTGTTTCGAAGATTCGACGAGCCAAAGACTTCGCAGCAAGATCTATAGCTTTTTGAATATCATAAAGATCAGCTTTATCAGCTGAACCCATATCTTCTCTTAATTTATAGACTCGAATAACAATTTCCATATAATGTGACAGTTCGGTTTCTGACAAACAGAAGGATTTTCCTCCCAAAGATTGAAAAGCAGCGGTGATTTTATCTTTCTTATCACCAGGACCCAACATAATGAACCCTTGTAAAATTTCATCAGTTTCCAAAATCTGATTATGGTTATAATCTAAATAAAAGAACAATAAACCCATATAACCCATTTTGCTCTTTGGAATTTCCGAATCTCCACATAACAAAGCTATAAATTCTTCTAAAGAAAATCCAGGATTATAAGCAGCTATATCTTGTCCAGGTTTCAAAGGATGTAATTCCTCTATTCTGGCTTTAGCTTTGTCCACAAATGCTGCTAAATCTATTTTGTCTAATCTGAGGAAATGTCTGATATCAAGGAAGTTCTCAAAACTCAAGTGAGATGCCATTTCAATCAATTTCTTCTTGCCTTCAGCATCCAAGTAATTGTTTTTGATCTTTTCTGGCAAGAAATCGAAGGTAAAACCCTTTAAGACATTCTCCTGAGGGTTACTTGTATCCTCAATCTCTTTATTCTTGGCATATTCTGACATCCTCTTTAGTTTTTGAATATTCTCCATAGTTTCAACCTTAGCTCGTTTGACACTTTCTGTCAATTCTTTCTTTGGTCTGCCATCATCTATTTTCACATTTTCTTGATAACTAACAACTTTTGATGTACCAATTGTGGAAGCATAAATTGTTGTTTGACCACCATTTGAAGCTCCGCCACCATAAGCACTGGTCTCCAAAGTTTTGCTTATACCAGAAGGTGATGAGTATAAAGTAGTTGTCGATGCTTCATAATTTTTGGTTGAAACATTCGGTGATGTGTATAGTACTTGACCTGTTGAAACATTCGAAGCACCTTGTTTATAATCATAAGAAAGAGATTGATCATAGGGTCTATCTATCTTTTGGAAGGAGATAATATTTTTGAATTTCTGATTTAAGGCTGTCACATCTTTTGTTTGAAGAAAATCGCTCAAGGCAGACATCAGGGATGGGTCACGCTTGATTAGGAGCTCACGGACCAGGTTCTTTTCGGCCTCGGTGTAAGGGAAATATTTGAGGAGGGAGTTGATTGATTCGGTGTCCATTCTAGTTGGAATTTCTTTTTTTTAAAATTTGTTTCTTATGATTTTTCTTTATTCCGATTAAATTTTATTTGGTTTTTTTTTGGGAGGAGGTTAGATCATCTAAAAAGTGAATTATTTATTTGTCTGTTATATAATTATTATTTGAAGTGTTTTTGTTTTATATATTTTTTTAAGTGAAACAAAGAAAAAACTTGAGGTTTATAGAAATCTTAAGAAGGTAGTTTGAATTTTTATTATTTCGTGATTAAAATAAATGAAAAAACTGTATTTATTTGTTTTTTATGAAAATTTAATCATAAAAAAGAAATTGAATAAGTTTTTTTCTTAATTTGATTTTTTTATAACAAAAAAGACATGACTCTTTTAAAATTGAACAACAAATGTTAGCTTTTCTAAGAAGAATACGAGAAAGCAAAAACAAGGCTTCTTCAGAAAATTTATGAACTGAACTATTATCGATGCTTTTTAAAGTAAATTAATTTTTTTCATGAAAAATGTCAAATAAAAAGTTTTAAATACAAAAACAAACGAAATGTTTTAATGAAATCATCGATTTTTTATTTTTTTTTAAATCCTTTTCGCCTTAAATAAAATTATCCATTTTACCCACTAAATCCAAAATAGAAATCTAAAAAAATTTAATAGTTTTTTGCTTTTTTAAATTCTCATTATTTACGAGCAATTTTTAATATGAAAACCCACAGCTTTGATTGGCTGATTTCCCTGGAAATCCGATTGCATCAGAATCCAAACTTAATTTTTCTTCCAATCACAATTCAGGAATTAGAAATAAATGGATAATCCACCTTTTATATATTCCACCCCTTCTCCAATAAAAAAATTATAAAACAAATATCTCAAAACAAAACACCAAAATTTTAAAAATGCCACCAAAGAAAACCCCAACTTCAGGAGAAACCAAACCAGCCCCAGTTGTCGCAAAACCAAAGGTCTTAGTCGCAGGAAAAAAACCCCATCATAAAAAAAGAGTGGAAACCTTCTCATTGTACATTTACAAAGTTTTGAGACAAGTCCATTCTGATATCGGAATTAGCAAAAAAGCCATGGCTATCATGAATTCGTTCATCAATGACACTTTTGATAGAGTTTGCATGGAATCAAGCAAATTGGTCAGATATAGCAAAAAAAGAACTCTTTCTTCTCGAGAGATCCAAACCTCAGTCAAATTACTGTTACCGGGTGAATTGGCAAAACACGCCATTTCTGAAGGAACCAAAGCAGTCACCAAATTTTCATCAACTTAAAGAAAATATATAATTTATTGTTGTTTGTGACGTTAAAGTTTTAGTTTAAATATTTCAAGCTTAAAAGCCTGAAAAAAACTCATTTTTTTTTTGCCAATAATGAAAAAATTTTAAAAAATCTGTTGTGTTTTTTTGCAAAAGGGCATTATTTTAAAGAAAGAAAAATTGAATTTCTTTTAGATTTTTTTTTAAATTCCCTCGAAATTTTGAAAAAAAAATTTAAGTACTTATTTTAAAAATTCCTTAATAAAACGAGAATTTTTTTGTTTAAAACAAACAGCTTTAAATTTTATTTTACTCTTTATATTTGTTTTGGGTATTTTACCCTTTCTTTTTATCTAAATTTTTTCTTAATTTTCCTACAAACAAAACACACCTTCTTTCGAAAAAAATTCGGCTCTCAATTTTATCCTCCTCTTCCTCTGAATCCTCCACCTCGGCCGAATCCGCCACCACCTCCTCTTCCAAAGCTTCCACCTCGGCCAAATCCGCCGCCGCCTCCTCTTCCGAAGCCTCCTCTTCCACCAAATCCACCTCTTCCAAATCCACCTCTATCGCCGCCTCGGCCTCCTCTAAAGCCTCCTCCACGAGGAGCACCACGTCCTCGACTACCACCTTTATTTAATTTATGAAATTTAACAAATTGTCATATTTTAAAAATTAAAATATTTTTTAAAGTTTAAAAACCAAATATTTTAAAATTTTTAAAAAAATAAAATAATATCATATTATTTAATTATATTCATAAAAAAGAAAAATATAAAAAACCAGAAGTTGAGGTTTTTGGTCGAGGAAGAAATCTGTCTAAAGGGAGACAATCCATAGGATCCATATAGAATTTTTGTTCTCCAGTAAAAGAATCAGCCTTGACGCCTTCCTTTAAATTCACTGAAAATAACTTGGGAAATAAATTTTATTGTTAATTCAAGTCAAATTTTGAGCGAATTTCGAATTACAAATGAATCGACTGGTCCAAGGATTTCATCAACAGTGCCGACTTCAGTTTTGTTTTGCAAAAATAATCTTCTGTTGAATTTCGGTACTTGATGTTTTTGGATGGCTTTGCACACCATTTGTTCTTTGCAAGGATGTAAATAGCTTCCCATTTCTAAATCAAAAAACAAAATCATTTTTAAGCTATAATTCAACATTTTATCTATAAATGAAATAAATATCTATAAATGAAATAAATTTGACAATCCTGCAAAAAGATTTTTTATTATAAATGACCGAAAAAATAAAACGAAAATCAATCGTAAATGCTATAAAATTTCAAAGAGAAAAGCATTTTTCTATCAATAATAAAGCTTTTTTAAAAACAAATTAGCCATATGCTTTTCTAATATACGAAATCATAAAATATTAAAGAAAATGTACCGATTAGAGATTGGGGTGGACCAAAGTTTTGAAATCCTCCACCGCCTCCACCGAATCCACCACGTCCCCCTCTAAAGGAGCCACCTCGTCCTCCTCCACCTCTTCCACCTCGGTTTCCTCTTCCTCCTCTGAATTCTCTTCCCATTTTTTTATGAATTTATTTATGAAGATTTTGTATATTTTTTTGTTATAAAATTTTTTCTTATTTTCTTGATTTAAGATTTTGTTTTATTAAATAATAAAATAAAAATATTTTATAATTTTGCTTTTTTCCAAGTTTTTTTTTAATTTTATTGAGGAAACTAGCTCACTCTTTTTCTACAAATGGGACATACACCATTGATTTTAAACCAGGTCATTATACATTCTGAATGAAAAAAATGCCTAATAATTGGGAAAAAGTTAAAAACAAAAATAAATAATTTTTTCGAGAAATTACTTTGAATCACAGGTCAAAGTTATAATCTTTTGGTCTTTTATGTATTCTTGTTTACAAATCACACATTCATCAGAAGCAAAATCCTCAGAATTAAAACTTTTTTCCACCAAATTTTGCAAATCTGACTAAAACAGAGAGAGTGATTTTTATTAATTAAAAACAATTCTAACCTTATTAGCTGGTTTCGCAGAAGCGGAATTGAAGAAAATCCCGAAGATCAGTAGAAAAGGCAAACAAACAGTGAGTGAAACCAACATAATTATGGGATAGAATAAATAAAAATATCCAATTAAAGTGAAAATCAGCACCAATAACGTCAAATTTGGCGAAACTTATCATAAAAATTCTAAATTTCCCTTGAAAAAATTTAAAAATAAATACCTAAGCCGCAATCAGATTCAGTAAAAAAAAGCAGCATATTTCCCCACATAAACAAAAATACATAAAACCTATTAAAAAAAAAAAATATAAAAGTTTTACGATAAATTGAATGAAAACATTTTATTTAGTTCTTTAACAAAGAAAAAATTATTGCATGTTTGATGGTTTCTCTCATTGAAAACGTAGTCAGGATTAAAGAAATTTGAGTCAAAACTATCATTTAAAGCAACATTATTGAAATTATTTGTTTGTAAAACATTGAGGTATTTATGGCACTCAAAAAAGCAGCATATCAATTGGATACTCTCATTCAAGATCATTAAATAGAGCCAGTTTTCTAAAGGCAAATCACATTTTATTTCATTAAAAAACAAGAATATTGATGTGATTATAATTTTTGAAATCGAAACAATACAGGATAGAATCGATATTTTGATTTTCCTCTTCAGTTTCGTCAATATTTCTTCATGGTTTATTGATCTATTTTCCTATTTAAAGAGTAAATTTATAAAGGAATTAATAATAAGAATTTATTTATATACATACTCAAATGGGTTTGATATTCTCTCTTCTGAATCATTTGAGGTTATTAAATTTTGAATTTCGGGGTCATTGGGCAAAAGTTGATTTCGTTCTAAATCGATCATAGTTTTTTTTTAAAAAATATGTAAATGTTAAAATTATCGTGATTTGAGAGAAAAAAACTATAAAAAACGAATACATTTATTAAAGTTTTGTTTCGGTTTACTTCTGAAATTTTTATTTTTCTTTAATTTTTAATTATTTAAAATGTTTATACAATTAAAAACAGGGCTTTCACAAAAACTATCTCTTAAATCATTTTAAAGAAAAAAATAAGCTTTATAGCTCAAAGAACATGCAATATTTTTTTTTAAAAGTTTAGAAATAAAAAAGATATTTTTGGTGGTGAAAAAAAAATTTAAAAAAACAAAAACTTATTTAGTTATTTATCATTGGTTTTTGAAAAATAAGCTTGATCCCACATCGTTTTTTCTCTGATAAAAATGTGTTATTGTATTCATACCCCTCTTCCATTTTAATTTTATCATCTTGAAATTCCATTTTATTTTCATTCTTCTCAAAATAATTATCATAATAAGCTCCAAGTATTTGATTCAATTGAACATTCCTAAAGCTTTTTTTTGCTCTATTCATCCAATTTTCATTTCTTTTCCTCCTAATATTCTCCATTTGCTCTTCACTAATCTCATAACTCATTATCGCAACTATCTCATTGATTGGACCTTCCATAAACATCTTTCTAAAAGGTGTTGCAGCAATATTCACTTTATAACCTTCCATAGTATTTGCATGTATTTGCATTGGTTTTGGAGCACATAAATAGTTTGTCAAAGAATCAATCATATAGGGAAAATATGCCTTCTCATCCACAGTCCAAATATCCAAAACCCCTTGTTCTAAAATTAAATGAGAAAAGGTCTCTGCACTTCCCGCAAAAAACTCCAGTGTTCGCTTTGAATGTCTAATTTCTTGAAGTTCTAAGCCTTTTTCTAAAGATTCCATCTTGTACCTGAAGAATGAATAAAACGAATTAGCATTGCTTTTACAAAATTCTTCAAGTTCATTACAAAACTCTTTGTAATCTTTCTTAATATTTGTGAAATTTGCTGGATTTATTTCGTTTTTAATTTCAATTTTAGACTGGACTGCTGTTATATTATTGTACATTTTTGACATCACGTCCCCTAATTCATGAGCGTCTTTATCGTTTAATGAGTTCAAACGGGAGATTAGGAAATCCCAATGATGCAATTCATCAGTAGTTTTTTCAATTAATAAAGAAATAAAATCCTGATTTATTACCATACTACCCACACGCTTAAAATAGTTATAATTTGACAAAAGCCCAATCTCCCCATCATCATCAAATTTCAAATCTTTATTGAAACAAATATCGCCATATAAACGAAAACATTTGATTGGATCCAAAAATTTAGGTATGGTCAGAGATTTTTTTTTGGAGTTTTCTGACGATTGTAAAGAAATCTCGGATATATGATGGTTTACATGTTTATTGTGTTTGCGAATGGATTTTGAAATCATGAACAGGGAAAAATGGGTCTTGATTTTATGTTCTTGCATGAGAAAGATTTTACGAAAATAAGAATTTTGGGTTTTTTCTCTTTGGATTTGGAATGGAAGAAATCTTTAATATTTTTTTTTGTCTCAAAACTTTGGAAAATAACATCAAAAGATATCAAAATTTTTATAATAAACAAGAATAATTGATTTGTAAAAATTATGAAGATTTTTATTTTTTTTCTTAAAAATTCTTGAAACCTCATTTAAATTTTTGAAAATAACTATTTTAAACCAAAAACTATTGAAAAATCTGTCAAATGATATTTTACTTGAAATTTCTCCATTTTATACCTTTTAAACATTGTTTAATTAAGAAAAAAATAACAGCTGATTTTCCTAAATAGCCTTTATTTTTTGTTTAGCAGCAATTGGTTAAAATCTCCGAATGAAAATTGCTATTTTTTTTTAATTGATTTATAAGAAAAATGAAAAAAGATTACTGAAGAATGTTTTGGGCTGAAATTGGTTATTTTTGGATTTTTTTCATTTTCTTTGAAAAACTAAAAAGAGCTTAAAAAATGATTCTATTTTTTAAAATTAAATACATCATGGATTTTAATTTCCAAATGATGTTCTTCAATTTTATTGAGGAAACTGGCGAAATTCAAGAAATCATGTTTTTCATCCATTTCTATCAGTATATTTTGTAGGATTTCTAAGACCCTTGGGTCTAATTTCATAAGGTCAATGCTCTTGGAAGATATATATCCATCTTGATCTTCATCCAAAGCAACGAAAATTTCCTGCAAATCTGTTAAAAATCTATCAGAGAAATTCAAATCTTTTTCGATAAATCTATCATTAGTCCCTATTTTATCATTATTTGGTTTATTTTGATTGTTTTCTAATTTAAAAATTAATAATATTTAATTAAATTTGTTCATTTTTTAATTTTTTTAAAAAATTTTGAAACTGACTTTTTTTTAGTTTGTTTGTTTTTGTGACTTTTTTTGAGTCATTGTTCTTTGTGGAAAGATATGCAGGTGGTAAAAAAATTATATTGTTCTCAATAATTTTCAAATCCTTACTCACTAAAACAGTTTGCTTCAAGTTTTTGTTTTTTGAACCACCAGGAGAAAGAGCCAATTTTTTTTCTTTACTTGCTGTTTGTTTTATATGTCGAATAGATTCATTAAAACTCTCATTGCTTTGGCTTGATATAAATTTCGAATTGGTCGACAAAAAGTTTGAATTATCAAGGTGTATCTCATTATTTTTATATTTATGAACCTGATTTGTCGCAAATTTGCTGACGTCCAAATTGTTTTCTTTATGCTTTCTAATGGGTTTTTGTTCGGGCTTTCCATCAAAGTTCTTAAATTTGTGGTTGTCTAAACATAATTGATTTTCTTCATAATTTTTTTTGTTCCCTTCATTTATTTGGCTTCGATTTAAAGGTGATGTGGTTTTTTGTCTGGGTAATTTAACAATTTTTTCAATTGATTTAGAAGAATTTAAATGATCGAAATTTGGGGCTCTTTGAAATTTTGGGGTCAAACTTTCTTTCTGCTGAAATTCATTTGAAATAATCGGCTTACTAAAAGGACTAACGGCCTTTTTTTTAATCATTTGATGGGTTTTTATCTGTGTATTGATGTTTTCTGTTATGTAATCGATAAATTCTTCATTGAGATCATATTTTTTAGCTATGTTTGTAGCCAATTCGTATATATCTTCCCCTTCATATATTATGAGTTTTTCGCTTTCATCCTCAATATTTAATGTAACAATTGCCAAGGTTTTTCGTTTGGAAGCTTCTTTACTTATAAAAGAACTTTGCTCATTGTTGTTATTTTCGGTGTATCGTTTCAATTTTTCAAAACTTTTATTGTGTAGAACGGGGTTTGGAGATTGGGGTCTTTTTTCCAAACGATTGTGCTTAGCTGGCTGAGGTTTGATGAATTTGGGAAGTTTTTCAACTGAATACATTATATAGGGTTATTAAAAATAGATAATTAATATAAATAATAGTTGATTTTTTAAAAAAAATCAAATAACAATTTTTTTTTCGATTATTTTTTTGGAAAAATGAAAAAATTCAAATAAAAAAAGAAATAAGGAAAAAAAAACTTATTTTAAATGAATAAACAAAAACTTGGAAAAATTAAAAAAATAATGAATTTAAAAAAAAAACAAATATGAAAAAAATTTTTTTTTTTTAAAACAAATCAAATTTCAAAAAATGATAGAACTAATTAAAATTAAAACTCTCTCAGAATTTTCCAGGTTTTCTCTTAATAATTAATTTGAAAAATTTGAAAAACTAAATATATCTTTCAAATTTTTTCATAATAAATTTTTTTTGATATAGCTTTTTTGTTTGTTTTCCTTCCTTAAAACCCTTCCCTTAGATTTATTATAAAATGTTATTAAAAAACAAAGCTTTCTAAAATTTTATCCCTTTCCCCTCCTTACCAGAGTTTTTTTTGCTTGAATCCCCACATTTCACATGAATAAATCAGCTTATCAACGCGGGCAAATAGTATGGGCTAAAATAAAAGGATTTCCTTGGTGGCCAGCTATAGTAAATTTTTCATCAATTTTTTAAGAACCTTCCAAAGAATTTTTCAAAAGAAAATTTTTTGATTAAAGATAGCGAGAATCTATGTAGATGAGGTCAATCCTGAGGGCAAAACCGACTTCTTAGTGAACTTTATAGGAGATAACTCACAGTAATTATTTTAATTAATATTGAATGTTTGTTTTTTTTTTATAAATGATGTCTTGATTCTGAAGTGCCAGATTAAGCAAAGATAAGGTGTGGGATTTCGAAGAGAAATTTAAAGAATATGCAAAACAAACGAAATCCAAAAAATTAATGAACTCAATAAAAATCGCTAATCTTATAAAAAATGGCTTGACGACATATGAAGGTACTGGTATTCATTTATCTATTTATTTTAATTGTGAATGGGTCGCTTCTTTATTTTTTTTTATGGGGGATAATTTTTTCTATATTTGTCTTGAATAATACATGACGTTTGTCTATGCTATATTTTATTAATTTCGTTTGAATTAATTTACAGTGCATTAAGTTTTTTTTAATTTTTTTTTGAAAGAATTTATAATACATTTGATGATTAGATATTTATTTATTTCGAATGAATTTACAATATGTGTGAATTTGCTATTTATTCAATTTACATATTATGGCTCAAAAGCGATTTTTTTTTATTTTATGGATTTTTTTTAATTTATTTGCTAGAAGAGATGAACAAATTAAAAAATGACAAAAAGCGAAAATTCAAGGTAAACCTATTCAATCAAAAATTAAAATCACCTTTGCTCTAGAAAGTCAGTAGCCATTCTCCATATTCTTCGCCTGAAAACACTCCTAAAAAGAAGAAAAAACTCTCACAAATATTGAATTTTGAACCGCCTTTACCTAAAAAACCCGTTGCACAAGACAAAAACGAGGTTTCTTCAGAGGGAGAAAATTTGTTAAATGATGATTTTTTGTTTCAAACGGGATTAAAAGTGCCACACATCGAAAGTACGATGAACACATCAAAAAAAACTGTTGATGATAACTTAGATTATTTATTGTTCAGTGGTGAATTTGAAAGAATTTCAAGAAGCAAAGCGAAAGAACTGAATATTGAGCATATATTAAGCGCTCCTTTGCAATTAGAAAACAAAGGAGTTTTAAAGAAAACCACAGAGAAAATAAAAGAGAAATACATGAAGAAAACGAATAACTTCAAACCGAAGAATATCAAAGAAATCAAAGAAATCAAAGAAATCAAAGAAATCAAAGAAATCAAAGAAATCAAAGAAATCAAAGAAGCCAAAGAAGCCAAAGAAGCCAAAGAAGCCAAAGAAGCCAAAGAAGCCAAAGAAGCTAAAGAAGCTAAAGAAGCCAAAGAAGCTAAAGAAGCCAAAGAAGCCAAAGAAGCCAAAGAAGCCAAAGATAAAAAACAGGAAACTGAAAGCGTTTTTGATGAAAGTGTGGCTTTGGAAAGCATTGTGAATGAATTGAATACCAATTTCTGGGAAATCGAAAAAAATTCAAAGAAGAATAATAGAAACAACTATATTTTCCGAAAGATTGATTCGTTCATAAATAACTTTGAAAAGAAAGAACTCATTAATGAAGATTATTTAGCCTTGAGTAAATTCGGGAAAATGTTTAAAACCATCATTTTTATTTTAAAAAAGCTAGAAGAAAAGAAAGACATTTATGATCTTGTAAGGAAAATAATTTAATCACTTTTTACTTAAAAATTTATTTTTTTATGTCTAAAATAGAAATCGCAAAAAATATTGATCACTAAAATTTTCAAAATCTTGGCCAAGCTCAAAAAAACCATTTTAAAAAAAGTGTCATTTATTTTTATATGTCTTTTTTAATAAATATTTTTTTTAATAAGTTTTTTTATTTTTATAAGTTTTAAAATCTTTTTAAGTTTTTGATTTGCAAGCGTTTTGCTAGTTTTGAATGAATCTTTTTAAATTTCAAAATATTTTTAATCTATTTTTCCTCTTTCTTAATCGATTCCAATTATTAAAAGAGCTTGAACATTGATGATTTCCTTCAAAAGAACAATTTCCAGTTCCTTGAAAAAGAATTATCAAAAGGCACAGAGGAGGAGTCCTTTCCTGACAGTGATAAATCCTCACCCAATCAAATTTTTTTCACAACAAATCTGGACAATACAAAAAACAGCTCACTTTCTCAATATATCAATGAAAACATCTTTTTGCCAAGTCCTGACAAAAGCAAAATCTCTGAATTTTCAAATAATCCTCATAATTCTGATGAGTATAATTCTTCAGAAAACCCTATGCTTTTAAATTCCAATGATAAAAGTATGAAAATCTCAAAACCAATGCTTAGGAAGAAAATTTGCTCAAAATTGGCGAAGACCTTTCAAGGAAGCTATGGAATCGAAAAGCTGAAATCACAACAACTTACTTTGCAACTAGAGGCCAAAATCAGAATGAAATACCCAGATATGGATGCTTCATATAAAAGCACCTTAAAAGCCTTTATAAGATTTTTAAAGGTTTGATATTTTTTTTCTTAAAAAATGATTTTTTTTTAAAATTTTTATTCTTTTATTCAAATTTCTTTTGAAAAAAGTAAAAATTCTGTTTTAGGTTCAAAAAACAATAATGAGTTTCGAAGAATTAAAAACTGCAATCAGAGATTTTGATGAAATCGGTTTGCATATAAAATAAAAAGCTAATTTTTTTCTGATTTGTTTTAAAAAAGGTGGTAGTTTTAGTTCAAATCAAAATGAAGAAAAGGCCGAAAAAACCATTAAACATAAAGAATTTTGCCATGCTATGCCACAAAGCATCACAACCTCACCTTTGTCTGCTAACTTTCAGCGAAAAAAATAAAAATAAATATAAGGGAATAAGGGAAAAATAGAAAATAATCGAATGAAAATAACATTAATTGAAAAAAAAGTGATGTATATTTATTTTCCCATTTGTTTCATCATTGTTTTTTAAAAACTTCCTGTTTAATAATTAAAAAAAAAATTACAAAATACTTAAAATATTTTTTTCATTTTTTTTTTTTTTATGAATAAATTAAAAAAAATATAGTAAAAAATCTTCTATTAAATTCAAAAACAACTCATTAAAATTTAATTTAATTTCAAATGGGGGATTCAATAAAATGTTTGGCGATAATCAACTTGTATGATAATCGAACAATCTTCCTTTCAAGTCTTCGATCGGCCTATCTTCAATACTTCAATGAGGAACTTGATAATATGCTCAAAGCTTTCCATTCGCTTCACAGTGGCAAGAAAGAAATAAGTAAAATCCATTCAAATACTGGCTTATGGTATTGCAAATTAAACATCAACAAACAGTTAATTTATATAACGTTGGTCAATTTAAAATACCCATCCCAAAGTGCTATAAGATTATTATCAGATTTAGAGGAAGAAGCTATGAAAATCCAGGATTATGATAAAAGAGATTTAAGAAGTTTATTGAATAGTCAAGCAATTTTTCTTATGAAAAATTATGATAACAATCCAGATTTTAATGATAAATTCAAAAACTTGGAACAAAGCATTGAAAGCATCACTGATTTGATGGGCGAAAATATAAAGAAAATCACTGTGAATAAAGATGAATTGGAAAGCATTGAGAAAAAAGCAATTGAAATGGAGAAAATGTCTGAAATATATAAAGGGTCGTCATCACAATTGAAAAGCCAAATGTTTTGGCAAAAATATTCAACTTGGCTTATTCTTGGCTTGATTTTTGTCATTTTGCTAACAATTGTTATTGTGATTGCAGTTGAAAGCAATGAGGATGAGTAATGGATGTTGGAATATCAAAATAAATGGGCATTTTTTTTTTAAAAGAAAAATTTATCGATAAAATTAAAAAAATTTTGAAATACATGTGTTTTTTTTTTTGAAGAAAAAAAAAGAGAACAAATTATAAAAAAATAAGAGAGGATTTTTAAATAAAGAATGGTTTTAGGGAAAAAATTTTCGATAAATTGGAGAAGTTGTTGGTAGTTTTAAAGTGTTCAATGGTTTGAAAACACATTAAACAAACAATAGAAAAAAATGAATATCTTAATTCTTTTTTGAAAATTTCTCATTAAAATTTTCCGAAAATGCATTCAAAAATTTTATAAAAAAATTATCCATAAAATTATTTTTTATTATAAAAACAAGCTATTTTATAAAATTTTTTTAATATTCAAATAGAAAATGGACCATTTCAATAAAAAGCTTCTACAAATGCACTCAATGGATTTTAATTTTATGATGATTTGTTGCGGTTTATTGCTGTGTTTTTACTTATTTTCCGAAATGTTTGCCTATATCACTTGTTTACTCATCCCAGCCTATTTTACTTTTCGTGCTTTCAAAGAAAAAACGCATGAAAATGTTCAAAAAAGAATTATGAAATATTGGATTTGTTATGGTGTTTTGAATTATCCTATAAAATTTTTATCAGCAAATTTATTAGGGAATGATATGATAACAAATTTGATACAAATAATATTTTTCTCGAATCTATATCATCCTAAATCACATTTGCTAGAAATATTGCTTCAACCTGTACAACATTTCTTTGTGAAATTTGATAGATATTTAAGAGTGTTCACAAAAAGCTTTTTTGATGGGTTTGAAGATGTGATAACATCAAAAAATTAAATCAGTGTTTTATTTATTTTCTATTGTTTTAAAAAGGCTAATTTTTTCTCTCAAAACTTGGAGATTTAACCGTTTTTGCAACAAAAAAAATGTATTCGACTGAATTTTAAGAAAAAATTAAAATTTTTATATGTGTTTTTTTTTAAAAAAAATTTAGAAAACACTTCAAATTTTTATGAAATTATTTTAAGAAATAATTGGGCGCAGGCTTATTGTTAAGTAATTTGAATCCTGCACAATGTAACAGCGAAACTGCAGGGAAAATAGGTCCTTTCTTCAAATTATCACTCTGATAAGCCACTCCGAAATATTCATCATTTAAAGAGAAGCTTAAAATTCCTCTATTCATATCTAAGAAGCAACCCAAGACTCCTTCTTTTTTGAATCTTTTGCCATATTGCGGACCAGCTGCATTGCTGTTATGTCTGAGTTGACCAAGACCATAGTAACAAAAGCCATGATCATAATCGCAGAATGCCGAATTGTAATTGAAGTTTTTTTTGGTTGATACACCGATTTTCAGCTCATTTTCAGTTCGGTCATCTGCCACAATTTCCCAATAAAAAATACCATTCATCATACCCTAATTTTTAAAAAAATTCAATTGAGATATAGTTCATAATTTTTAATTACATAGTCGCCAATAATAGTTCTAAACATATAAGCTGACTCTTTTAAAAAAACGTTCATATCATTGTTGCTTAGCTCAATGCTCGAACCCATTGAATTTCTATCCCATTTAAAAGAGCAAGCGCCACCTATTAAACAAATTTATAAATCTCTTTAATAAAAAGCTTCTACTTGAATTGTTTTGCATTGGAAAATTCATTATCCCAGGTTGGGTATTTGTGTTCATTTTCGGGAAAGCCCCGACGTTCGGCTGGTATTCTTTTAAAAAATCCTTGATTTCGATTAAAGCCTTGCCCCAATTTCCACTAGTTTGTTTGATTTTCACCAATAAATAGCAGGATAAATCGCAACATTCTTTATCTTTGAATTCCTTGTAATTTTTTTTTAATTATTTATTAGGGTGAAATTCTGTTTACTGGCTTGACGTTTGCTTGGCAAATCTCATAATTCACACATTTTGGCAAATTACACAACCTTTCATGGTCTTCAATATCTGATAATTTTTTGACTGCTTTGCAATATTGGCAAACAATATCAACATTATTGTATATTCTGAGCAAAGCTCCACCAATTTGTTTGATGGGGTTTTTAACAATATCACATCTGCTTCGTGGGCACTCCCTTATAGAAAAAATAAGAATTTTTATGTTGAAATGAATATTAAAGGCGTTTTACTTTCGTTTTTGCATCCATTGATCCACACACGCTGAACAAAAAAGAGCACCACATTGTTGGCATTCTTTTGGATTTTTTACAATCAGAGTACAAATTGGACAACAAAAAATGTCGCCTGGCTTTTCTTTGAAACGTTCTATTTCATATCCCATCTCATCATTAGATGTCATTTTTGTTGAAAAAAATCTAGATTTTATATAGATATTGATTTTGTTTTATTAATTCAATAATTTTCTGATATATTCGATCAGATTTTGAAAACAAAAATTCAAAAAAAATTTCAAAAATAATTAAGTTTCTAATGATTTTGAAAAGAAAAATGTTTTTTAAAGTATAGTTCTGTTAAATTCATTATATATGTAAATTCACAGAAATTTCCAAATTTCGCACAAAAATTTTTTTAAAGGAAATTCAAATTGAAAAAAAAAAAAAAATTGAAAAAAATTTCAACAAAAATGACATCTTTAGATATAATGGGCTATGAGATAGATCGTTTCAAAGAAAAACCAGAAGACATTTTTTGTTGTCCGATTTGCACACTCATTGTAAAAATCCCGAAAGAATGCCAACAATGTGGCTCTCTCTTTTGTGCAGACTGTGTTGATCAATGGATGCAAAAACACAAGTAAATTCAACATTTAAATTTTAATTTAAACCTCTTTTTTTTAAATAAATAAGTGAATGTCCACGAAGTAGATGTGATCTCATCAAAACCCCTCTCAAACCCATAGGTGGGGCTTTGCTAAGAATTTACAATAACTTAGAAATTTTTTGCCAATATTGTCAACAAGTGAAAAAATTATCAGATATTGATGAACATGAAAGATTGTGTAAATTGCCCAAATGTGTGAATTATGAGATTTGTCAAAAAAACGTGAAGCCAGTAAAAAAAATAAACAAAAATAAATAAATAAGAACTTTTTTAAAGGAATTAAAAGATAAAGAGTGTTGCGATTTATCCTGCTATTT